>SDBT01014205.1_pt1 | contig 12711 bp, 8 predicted proteins | sample 2277101 | NCBI WGS metagenome assembly SDBT01 (sample SAMN10404973, study PRJNA504765) | marine sediment metagenome | isolation source: marine sediment core GS10_PC15, 103 cmbsf | place: Arctic Ocean: Southern Knipovich Ridge | collected 2010 | reverse complement strand
TCTGAAGGGGAGCCTCAAGAGACTGAAAGGTGGCTTTAAGGACAAGGTGGACGTGCCGCCGGATCGAGCCTTCCTGGGCTTCGACGCCTACAAGCAAGCGATCGACGCCGTCTCCCCGGGCGGGGTGGCCCTGCTGACCACGCCGCCGTGCTTCCGCCCGATCCACCTCGAATACGCCGTCGAAAAAGGCTGCAACGTCTTCATGGAGAAGTCCTTTGCCGTCGACGGCCCAGGCATCCGCCGCGTGCTCAAGGCCGGCGAGGAGGCCACCAAGAAGAACCTGAAGATTGCCGGCGGGCTGATGAGCCGCCACTCCAAGCCGCTCGAAGAGGCGGTTGAGCAGATTCACAAGGGCATCCTCGGCGATGTCATCACGTGCTGGGCGTACCGTATGCACGGCCCGGTGGGGTTCGGGCGGAAGGCTGCCGGGAGGAGCGACCTGCTGCACCAGATCCGCAACTACTCCTGCTTCACGTGGATCAACGGCAGCTTCATCCTGGACTGGCTGATCCACAACATCGACGTGGCCTGCTGGGTGAAGGGCGCCTGGCCGGTCTCGGCACAGGGCCACGGCGGGCGCCAAACGCGCACGCAGCCCGATCAGCTATTCGACCACTACGCGGTGGAATACACCTTTGCCGACGGCACGCGGATGTTCGCACAGGCCCGGCACATGCAGGGCTGCTGGGGCTTCTTCGGCGACGTCATCCACGGCACCAAAGGCTCCGCCGTGCTCGGCGAGGGCAAGCCCAGGCCGCTCATCTACAAGGGCCACCAGCAGATACCCAACAACCTGATCTGGCAGTACAAAGGGCCCACCCGCAGTCCATACCAGGTCGAGCACGACCTTCTCTTTGACGCCATCCGCAAGAACAATCCGTACAACGAGACCGAGCGCTGCGCCAAGGCTGCCATGACGGGCATCCTCGGGCGCATGGCCGCGGAATCCGGGAAGGTGATCACGTGGGACCAGGCGCTGGCCTCGAAGCTGGAGCTGGCCCCGGGCCTGGATAAGTACACGTTCGAATCCGAGCCGCCGGTCAAGCCCGACAAGGACGGGAAATACCCCGTGGCCATGCCCGGCAAGACGAAGGTGATCTAGCGGCTGATCGCTTTTGACTACATGGGACGAACGCGAGATGCGACACAGAGACGCAGAGAGACAGAGAGGAAACGAAGAAAAAGGGGACAGGCTACTGGCTACCGGCTACTGGCCACTTTCGTTGTGGCCGAAGGCTGCAACGTGGATGGCGGCGGGCGTTATCCTTGCCGCGGTTATCTGCCCCTTGTTTCTATCTCAGACGCAGTCAGCCAGTGGCGATGCCGGGAAAGCGGCAACCTCGGCAGAAATGAAGCCGTACACGCAGAAGATTCCCGGCACCGACGTCAAGTTCGACATGGTCCCGATACCCGGTGGGAAGTTCATGATGGGCAGCCCCGCCAGCGAGGCAGGCCGCTCGAAAGATGAGGGCCCGCAGTTCGAGGTCGAGCTGGAGCCGTTCTGGATGGGCAAGTGCGAGGTGACGTGGGATGAGTACGAGCTGTGGGCCGTCGGTATGGATCGGTTCCTTCGTGACACGCCCGATGAGAAAAGGACCCCTGCAGACCGCGAGGCCGACGCCGTAACCCAGGCCACCTCGCCTTACGGGGACTGGACCCAGGGCATGGGAAGGGAAGACCGCCCGGCGATCAGCTTCAGCCAGTTGTCGGCGAAGATGTACTGCAAGTGGCTGTCGGCCAAGACCGGGCTGTACCACCGATTGCCCACCGAAGCCGAATGGGAGTATGCCTGCCGGGCGGGAACGAAAACCGCATACAGCTTCGGGGACGATCCGAAGCTGCTGGACGCCTTCGCGTGGTACTCCGCCAACAGCAAGAAGAAGTACGGCCCGGTCGGCAAGAAGAAGCCCAACCCCTGGGGCCTGCACGACATGCACGGCAACGTGGCTGAGTGGGTTCTCGATCAGTACTCGCCGAAAGGCTATGTGCAATTTGCGGGCAAGAAGGCCCTCAACCCCATGGCCGATGCGGACAGGATGCATCCGCGGGTGGTGCGCGGCGGATCGTGGCGCGACGCGGCCAAGCTGCTGCGCAGCGCCGCCCGCCTGCCCTCCACGGAGAACTGGAACGAGCGGGACCCACAGGAGCCAAAGAGCATCTGGTGGCGCACGGACGCCACATTTGTCGGCTTCCGCGTGGTGCGACCGCTCCGCAAGCCCACCGCCAAAGAAGTCGCTCGCTACCATCTGGACAGGCCGCAAAAAGCCGACCTGGAAATGGACCTGGAAAAGAGATGACTCTGACGGCAGCCGCCGGCGGCATCTCAACGCTACACCCGGGGCATCTCCGCACCCAGGACATCTCCACTTCGTTCCGACTCCGCTACGATTTCCGAAGGCGGTAGCGATCGAGGATAGCGGCAAGGATGATCACCGCACCGACAATGATCCGCTTGGCATACTCCGGGGCCTTACACTGGATCAGCCCCACTCCGAGGACCGCTATGATCAGCACGCCAAGGCAGGTCTTGACCACCGAGCCGCGCCCGCCCATCAGGCTCGTGCCGCCGATAACGACAGCCGCAATGACCTCCAGCTCGAAGCCCGCTCCCGCGTTCGGGATCGCTGCGGACATGCGCGCCGCGCCGATCAGCCCGGCCAACCCGCTGAGCAGCCCGCACAGCGTGAAGACCGCGAACTTGATCGGCTTGGGATTGATGCCGGCGAGGCGCACGGCCTCCTCGTTCGTGCCCACGGCGATCATGTATCGCCCGAAGACCGTGCGCGACAGCACGAACTGTCCGGCAACCACTATCGCGATGCAGATCGGCACGGGCCAGGTCAGGTCGCCACATCCCGGGATCGTATCGGTAAGGCCTGCGAGCGTTCCGCGCCAGTGGAGCGTTCGGGAGTCGGTCACCCAGAAGGCCGTTCCCCGGGCGACCTCAAGCATCCCCAGGGTCACGATGAACGGAGGCAACACCCACAGGTTGATCACCAAGCCGTTTAGCGCTCCGCATGCGAGCCCGGCCAGGAGGCACGCAGCGATCGCAACCGGCAGCGGCAAGCCCATCCTGACCAGACAGTATCCCAGAACCGCCTGGCTGAGCCCGAGGACCGACCCGACGGACAGGTCGATCCCCGCGATGATGAGCACGAACGTCATCCCCACTGCGACGATGACCTTGTCGGGCACCTCATTGGCAATGCTGTAGAATACGTCCGCGGTAAGAAAGCGATCCGACCGCCAACTGAAGACGACGATCAGTGCGATAAGCGCAACCAGCATGCCCAGGTAGTCTACCATCGAAGCAAGCAGCGCCCGCGGGCGGGCGGGCCTCGAAAGGTCTGTGGGAAGTTGCACCATCGGTCAGGGGCCCTTTCCGGCGGCGCCGGCGTACTCGCTCAGCGCGGCGGCCATAATCTTGTCCTGCGTCCACTGGCCGCGGGCGAACGTAGCTGTCAGCTTCCCCGCGGACATCACGGCGATCCGGTCGCAAATCGCCAACAGCTCCAGCATGTCCGACGAGACCACGATGATCGCCTTGCCCTGCTCGGTGAGCTTCATCAGCAGGGTGTAGATGTCGAACTTGGCGGCGACGTCGATGCCGCGCGTCGGCTCATCAAAGATCAGAATGTTGCAGTCCCGGTACAGCCACCGCCCCAGAACGACTTTCTGCTGATTGCCCCCGCTGAGCGTCTCCACGGACTGATGGGGCGAGTGGCAGCGAATGGACAGGGCATCAACCATCGCCCCTGCCGCGGCGCCTTCGCGAATGGAGGATATCCACCCAAGCCGGGAGACGGCGGCCAGGCTGGACAGCGTAACGTTCTGGGCGACCGACAGCGGCAGGAGCAGCCCGTGCTGCTTGCGGTCCTCACTCAGCAGTGCGATCCCGCGCCGGACGGCCTGGCGAGGACTGCGGATGCGCACGGGGCGGGACGACCCATACACGTAGATCTTCCCCGAATCCGGGCGATCGGCCCCGAAGATCAGTCGCATCGTTTCCGACCGGCCCGAGCCCATGAGTCCGGCGAAGCCCAGGATCTCGCCACGGTGCAGCTCGAAGCTCACATCGCGGACGGCCTTGCCGCGACAGAGGCGCTCAGCCCGCAGGACCACCTCGCCGGCAACGGGTTCGCCGGACCGATGGACCTCCCCAACCTCCCGTCCCACCATCATGCGAATGATCTCGTCCAGCGTTACCTCGTCGGTCCGCCGCGTAGCGATGACGCGCCCGTCACGCAGGACGGTAACGCGGTCGCCGATCCGGCGGATCTCCTCCATGCGGTGCGAGATGTAGACGATGCACACCCCGTCGGCCTTCAGACGCCGCACCTGGTCGAACAGGAGGCCGATCTCCGCATCCGTCAGCGCCGCGGTGGGCTCATCCAGAATCAAAAGATCGCATCGCTGCGACAGCCCCGAAGCGATCTCCACCATCTGCTGCTTGCCCACGCTCAGGTCGCCGATCGGCGTTGCCGGGTCCAGGCCCGCCAGACCGACCCGCGCCATGACCTTCGCGGCGCGGCGGTGCAGTTCGCGCCGGCGCACCACGCCCAACACACTGGGCATCCGATTCAGGAATATATTCTCCGCCACGCTCAGCGTGCGGATCAGGTTCAGTTCCTGCATCACCATTCGGATGCCGGCCGCTTCCGCATCCGCCTTGCCGGATGGGGCGTACGGCCGGCCTTGCAGAGTCATTGTGCCCGCGTCCGGCCGATCCAGGCCGCACAGGATCCGCCCCAGCGTGCTCTTGCCCGCCCCATTTTCCCCCACTATCGCGTGGACCTCGCCGCTGCGCAGTTCAAGGTCGACCTGGCTGAGCGCCTGGACCCCCGGATATGACTTCGACAGATTCGCAGTCTTCAGCAGCGGCGGCCGGGAATCCACGAGGGCTACCTCAATGACTCCGCCGTGACCAGATCGACCGGGGTTTCCTTGTCCTGGGGCGTCTGGCCCGTACGGATGATCTCCAGCGCATACTCGATACCGCCCACGGCGATCCGGTCGGCATGCTGGTCGACCGTGCACACCACGCGGCCCTCCTTGATCAGTTCCTGCACGGCGCTGATGTTGTCAAACCCCGCGACGAGCACGCTCTTGCCCTTGAGCGCATTGGCCGCCCCCAGCGCCATGCTGTCGTTCGCGCAGAGGACAGCCTTCAGGTCCGCACCAAACGTGTTGTGGATATGGGTGACAAGCTTGTACGCCCGATCCGTCTCCCAGTGGGCCGACTGGGACGTGGCGATTTCCATACCCGCCGCCTTCATCGCATCCTCGAAGCCGAGCTTGCGCTGGATGGCGTTGAACGTGCCGGGGAGCCCCTCGACGATCGCGACCTTGTCGCCCTTCTTGAGACGCTTGGCAAGATAGTCTCCCGCCAGGCGCGCACCCTTGCGGTTGTCCGGCCCGACGAACGGAATGGCCACACCCTCCTGTTTGAGCGTCTCGGAGTCGAACTTGTTGTCGATGTTAACGACGACGATGTCCTTTTTCATCGCCTTGCGGCACACGGCGATCAACGCCTTCGAGTCGGCCGGTGCGATGACGATCGCGTCCACCCGCCGGGCGATCATCTGGTTGACGATCTCGATCTGCTTACTCACGTCCTGCTCGTCCTTAATGCCGTTGCAGATCAAGTCGTACTTGTCGGTGCCGGCCTTCTGATGCTCGAGGGCGCCATCCTCCATCGTCTTGAAGAACTCGTTGGCCAGCGATTTCATGACCAGGGCCACCTGGGGCTTGCCCTTGGCGGCTTTCTGCTTGACCGTTGGTTTGCAGCCGGTCGTGAGCAGCGCGGCCAGGACCGCGGTCAGCATAAAGACCGTCACAGTTTTTCTCATTGTCGCGTCCTTTCCAGAGTGGTCCCACATGTCACTGCCGGGATGTGCCGGCACGGATTATCGCCCATCGCCCGGGAGGACGAAAGGGCCAAGCAGGGACTTCTCGCGCTTAGCACCGAGGCCTACTCGCTTTCGACGGCTATCTCGCCCCAGTAGGCGGCCTCGTATGACCAGCCGTTGGCGCGGTTCTCCATCACGATCTCGACGCTCTTGCCCGCGCAGCTCGACAGGTCGGCGGTCACCGTGGCCCATCCCTTTTTGGTCGTATTCTTTCCGATCGTCCTGCTCAGCAGTTCCTTGCCGGCGACCTTGACCGCCAACTGCCAGTCGCCCTTGGGATGGTGCCCGACGACAAGCCTCAGCCGGGCCTTCTTCCCGGCGGGCACGGAGACCTTGCGGCGCAGCACGCACGGAACGGCCGTGCTGAACGGATGGGTAACGAGCACGTTCTTGCGCCCCAGCGCTTCGTCGCGAAGACCGGGGTCCATGTCGTTGCCGCAGTCGGCGACTTTCCAGCCGGGGGCGAACTTTGCCACAGCGGCAGCGATGTCCACCTTTGCGGGGGATTGCGCTTTCCGCTTGCCGCCGGCGGTGATCTTCTTCTTTTCCTCTTCGGTGAACTTGCTGTCGGCGGCGGGCCCCGGCTCCCAGGCCTTCTCGAGTTTGCTGGGTTTTGGCTGGAGCACGGGAATGACGAGGATCTCCTGGCCTTTGTCATCTTTCTCGACGCGGCCGCCGCTGCGCGCCACCGCCAGGCGCACGAGCTTCTTGGACACCTCGATGAGTGTGGGGAAGTCATACGGCGTGTGGCTGAACTTGCCCTTCTCGTCCAGAGCCGAGGTGAAGCGCTCGGGCAGCTTCGCCATGCCGATCGTTGTGAACAGCACGCCCCCGGCGTTGGAGGGGTTGCAGTCGCTGTCCTGCCCGCAGCGGGTTGAGATGACGATAGTCTTATCGAGATCGCCCTTGCCGTACAGCAGGCCCACGATGATGTACGCCCCGTTAAGCTTGGCGTCGATGCTGCCGCCGTTCTTGCCGCCGGGGCGCCCGCAGATGCTGTGGGTATACTTGGGGTCCTTGTGGTACTTGTCCTCAACCCACTGCCACGTCTTCTTCCAGTCGTCGGGGTTCTTTTTGTACCAGGCGAGCATGTCGCGGACCATCTCGGCGTACTGGCTCTTGGCGGGGATGCACTTCAGGCCGGCCTCGATGACCTTGACTATGTCCGTCTCGAAGAACGCCTCGGCGTACATGCCGCCGATGAACTGCCCCGCGTACACGCCGTCACCGTAATTCATCAGCCGCCCGAACTTCTCGCCCAGCTCGATTACGAAGTTCGGCATCCCCGGTGCGATCAGGCCCGAATAGTCGGCCTCGATCTGGTAGTCGATGTCGTCGGCGTGCCGGTTGAACTTGGGGTGCCCGGAATCCGGCGGAGCGATGCCCTTGCGAAGGTTGTCGCGCCCCGCGCGGTTCGCGTGCCATAAATTGTACCCGCTGTTGGCAAAGTCGATGCCCGCCTGCCGGATCGAAACGTCCAGGCCGTGAACCTCAAGCGTCCGCAGGAACGTCATCTCAACATAGATGTCATCCTGGCGGAACTGGTTGATCAGCTTCGGACGCCACTTGGGCATCTTCTCGTCGGGGATGACCACGCCCTTGTAGCGGAACTCGGTGGGCCCGCCCCAGCCGACGCCGGCCATCTGCCCGATCCAGCCCGCCTTCATCTTGTCCACGTAGACCTTGACCGGCAGGCGGCGGAACTTCCCCGGCTTGTCCTGCCCCTGCGCCGTTGTCACCGCGGCCGACAGAAAAAGCCCACACGCCAAAACGAACCCAATTCCCTTGACCATGATTGTCTCCTCTAGTTGCCGCAGCCCCACACGAACCACCCTCAGTGTTTGTGGAGGATACGCCCGAGTCGCATTATACCGCCCAGGACCTTTCAAGCAACCGCCACCCGAGTGTCAAGGATTCAGCGCAGCGCCGCGGGCCTATCTGCCGGCGGGGTAGAGCAGCGGGAAGTTTTTCAGGAACGGGTTCTGGTATTGATACAGTTCCGGGTAGCGGCTTCGAGGGCGGACAACCGGGGGCGTCCGACCACGAAGCAGGGCCAGAAGCTTGCGCGCGATATCCCGAGACGAATCCACTCCAACAAACATTTCGCCGCGATACCAGCCGGACCACTTGCCATACTCCGCCTTGGCCATGGAGGCCAGCAGTTCGTCACCGGCATGCAGCGCCGCCTCGGCGTGCGCGATCGCCTGCGCCTTGTCTCCGGCGCCGTAGGCCTCCAGAGAGCGGCAGTAGGACTCCATCATCGACAGATAGTGCAGATGGATCTGGATTGGCGTGAGGACGTGGGCCTGGTAGAAGTTTTTCCGGCCGGCGGGAACCTTTGCGGCCAGTGGCTCAGCGTCGGCCAGGAGCGCGGCCAGGAGTTTGCGCCCGTCGCTGCTGAATTTCAACGATGCCCGGCAGCTGGTCAGCACGTTCTTGCCGAGCGGCTTGGCTGCCTTTATCAAGCCGGCGGCCCCGCGGTCGATGAGGATCAGTTGCGAGGCCAATCCGTTTTCGCCCATACGCCGCTGTCGCATGTATGGGATGTAGAAGTACCGCTTGTAGACGGCCGCCACCCTTGCCGCCATGTCCGGGCCGAACTGCCGCCTGCTCCAGTCGGCCAGGAATGCGTCCTGGTTCTGATCGTCGGTCTTGTTGATGTAGGGAGCAGCGTTCCACACCATCCGCATGGCGCAGTCCGTGGACAGGGGCACGGGGCGGACGTCGCTGACATTGACGAGGAAATACGACGTGGCCCCGGCGCGGATGAAACGCCCGACCTGGTTGTAGATGCGCCCGGCCGGGACGATCTCGGTCAACTGGTTGGCCCAGCCGTTCACCATGGCCGTGTGGTAGTAGATGCCCTGGCCGGCCTTGACCTGGCCGCTGTCGCGGATGGAGCCGGTTCCGCCGTCGGGCCAGACCGCAATCACACCGTCGGGCAACTTCAGATGTCCCTGGCGGTACAGGCCGGCGCCTTCGACCCACAGATTGGAGATGATCGCCGCCTTGGGCTGGGCCTTGCGGATCATGGCAACCTGCCTGGCGATGACCCGGGAGATCAATTCGCCCCGCGCCTTGGCCGTGGGCAGGTGCTTTTGGTCGGCCCAGAACGGCCGGTCGTGCTTGCCGCGGTAGCCGACCGTCCAGACCACCTCGTAGTCCTTCAGTGTATCGATGCAGGTCTGCCAGTGTCGCTCCATGATCTTCGGGTGCGTGGTGTAGGAGAACGGAACGCCTTTCGGCCAGCGGTAGGTGTTGAGGCCGACGACCTGTATGTGGTGCATGTTCAGCGCCAGGCCTCGTCGTGCGGCCAACGCCCAACAGCGCTCGTCGGGGAACGTGAACGTGCCCGGTACGACCATGTTGCCGCGCAGACGGAGGATCGTCTCGTAGATCCGGTCCCACATCACCATCGAAATGATGTTCTCGCCCAGCGGGTCGGGCGCGAAGCCCGCCAGCAGATCCTCGTCGTTGATGAACCAGCCGCGATACGTGAACGTCGGCGGCCCGAACCGCTTGTTCAATCCGGCTGCCACGTCAATGCGAGTGCGACGAATCGGCTCCTTGTCCACCCAGTAGTACCACGGATCGACGCCGAGGATTTCCTCGCTGAGCGCGTAGGCCGCATAGATGGCCCCGCGAGCGTCCGCCCCGGCGGCTACCAGCGCCTTTCGCCCGCCTGCGTCCTTGGCCGCGCGCAGGACGAAGCTCTCGGCCCCGGTCAACGGCTTGGCGACGAGGTCTTTGGGCCAATCCCCGGTCAGGCCGAGATACACCAGCGGTCCGGTGTGCGACTTGGGTGGCTTGGCCAGAACGACCGGCAGTCGGCCGAACACTTTGCACCAGTCCGCCTTCACGTCTGCCAGGGCCCGCCTGACCGCTTCCGGTTGCTGGGGCCAAACGACCCAGGGCGTCTCGGCGGTCAGAGTCATCGCGGCTTTGCCCTGCGCCTGGGCCGGCGCCACCGCGGATGGCAGAAGAAGGCTGCACGCCAGAATCAATCCAATCCCTTTGCCCATGATCGTCTCCTCTCGCTACTGCGGTCGCGCACGAACCACCCTCAGCGATTGTCGGGGATACGGCCGAGGCGCATTATACCGCCCGCGATCTGCCAGGCAAGCGGTGCCAAAGTCAGCGGAGCTTGACACCCGGTGCGAGGGAGGATATCTGTTGAGCACGCGTCGCGGGGGTCAATGGCAGGATTCAGTCATGAGCAAGCACATGATCACGAGCTTGATCGCAGCCGGCGGGCTGGTGGCAATTGCTGCCGCCCTCGCGGCCGCGCCGAAGGAAAGCCCCATCCGGGTCACCACCGGCAAGAGCGCTGTAACCATCCGGGCGAACAATTCCGACCTGCTGACGTACCGCTACAGCGACGTGCCGTTCAAACCGTACGTCCAGCAGTTTTTCTCTCCGAAGGGCGTGGGCATTCTGCGTGATGCGCCGCACGACCACCTGCATCACCACGCGTTGATGTTCGCGGTGGCCGTGGACGGTGTGGATTTCTGGTCGGAAGGAAAGACCAACGGGCGGCAGGTGCATAAGTCTTTTGCCGACGCGCCGGCCGACCGCAGTGGCGGCAAGGGTCAGGCGGGCTTCACCGAACTGCTCGACTGGGTTGGGCCTAAGGGCCGCGGGGTCCTGCTGAAGGAGCGCCGCACCATCGAGGCCCGCGGCGGCGCGGACGCGTCGCTTCTGACCTGGCAGTCCAGGTTCGAGCTTCCGCCCGGAAAGAAGACCGCCAAGATCACCGGCTCGCACTACTTCGGCCTGGGCATGCGCTTCCTGAAATCGATGGACACGGGCGGGCGCTTCGAGAACGCCGCCGGCAAGGGCGGCAAGGTCGTGCGGGGAACGGAAAAGCTCACGCCGGCCACGTGGTGCGCGTACTTCGCAAAGGCGGACGGCAAGGCGGTGACGGTAGCTATGTTCGACCATCCGGACAACCCGCGCCACCCGGCCGCGTGGTTCACCATGACCAAGCCGTTTGCGTATCTGTCGGCCACAATGGACCTGAAAAAGCCGTTGACACTGGAGGCGGGCAAGCCCCTGGTAGTGCGATACGGCGTGGCGGTCTGGGACGGTCACGTTAAGCGCGACCGGATCGAAAAGGCCTACAAGCAGTGGGCAGCTGGGCCGGAGCGAAAGGCAGCAGACGCCCCCAAGCCCGGCACAAAGCGGGATTGACAGCATACCGCCGGTCAGCTCAACGGCGGATAGTAAAGGAGCCAGCCATGTCGGACAGAAAACGAAAACCAGGCAAGAACGGCAGATTGTCGCGCCGGCAGTTTATCGGCGGTGCGGCCTCAGCGGCGGCGGCAATTGCAGCGGCGCCCGCCCGCGGCGCGGCCAAGAAGCTCGGGGCCAACGATCGAATCGGCATCGGCGTTATCGGAACGGGCGGACGCGGCAACAGTCACATCAACGTGATACACCACCTGAAGAAGAGCGGCATGAACGTCGACGTGACCGCCGTGTGCGACGTGTACCGGCCCCGCCTGAACAAGGCAGCCGCCAAGTGCAAGGCCAAGGCCTACATGGACCATCGCGAGCTCCTGGCCGATCCGAACGTGGACGTCGTCAGCATCGCCACGCCCGACCACCATCACGGCTTCCAAGCCATCGACGCGGTCAAGGCGGGCAAGGACGTGTACTGCGAAAAGCCGGTGACCCACTGGCGGCAGTTCGAGCTGACCAAGCGTCTTGCCGCGGAGGTGAAGAAGTCGGGCCGCGTGTTCCAGCTCGGAACGCAGGCCATGTCCGACGGCGCCTGGCACAAGATGAAGAAGCTGGTGAAGGACGGTCTGATCGGCCGCCCGCTGATGGCGGAGTGCGGTTACTTCCGCGTGGGCGACTGGGGCGAGCGTGGGATGCGGATCGACGACCGCAACGCCAAGCCGGGCCCGGACCTGAACTGGGAGGCGTTTCTGGGCGACTCGCCGAAGCGCAAGTTCGACGTCAGCAGATTCTTCCGCTGGCGGATGTACGAGGATTACGCCGGCGGCCCGGTGACCGACCTGTACCCGCACTCGTTCACGCCGATCGCGAGCATCCTGGACATCAAGATGCCCAGCACGGTGGTGGCCACAGGCGGCAAGTTCCGCTACCAGGAGCGCGAGGTGCCCGACACGTTCAACATGCTCGTGGACTATCCCCAAAAGTTCACTGTGGTCATACTCGGCACGCAGGGAAACAACTATTGCGCCACCGGGATGCGCGGAGCCGCGGGGCGCATCCCCGTCATCCGCGGATGGGATGGTTCCCTCACCATCGAACGCAAGCACAACAAGATTGCGTTCATCCCCGCACAGGGATCCAAGAAGAAGCCCCAGACGTTCGACATAGAGTACGGCGAAAACTTCGTCAACTATTACAAGCACTTCCTCGACTGCTGCCGGGCCGGCAAGAAGGACACATACAGCCCGGCGGATCTGGCCTATTACGCCCAGACGGCCCTGATAATGGGCGTGCTGGCGCATCGGGAAGGAAAGATAGCGAAGTTCGACGCGGACAGGGAAAAGATCATCCTGTAAGCATCCTTCGCCCCTCGCGCGTGGCTTGCAGGATCTCAAACAGTGGAGACCGCAAAAGTGGACGTCGAGATTCGGGAAATGACGCCGTCGGACGTTGACCAGGTCCTTGCACTGTGGCAGGGGATGGAGGGCATCGGCTACGATGAGGTGGCCGACTCGTCGGAAGGCATCGGGCAGTACCTGGGGCGGAACCCGGGCCTGAGCTCCGTCGCGACGGTTGACGGTGACCTCGTCGGGACTGTCCTGGGCGGGCACGATGGGCGCCG
>SDBT01014204.1_pt1 | contig 12711 bp, 14 predicted proteins | sample 2277101 | NCBI WGS metagenome assembly SDBT01 (sample SAMN10404973, study PRJNA504765) | marine sediment metagenome | isolation source: marine sediment core GS10_PC15, 103 cmbsf | place: Arctic Ocean: Southern Knipovich Ridge | collected 2010 | reverse complement strand
TAGAACGATTGGATTATTACAGAATTGAATTATAGTTTTTAATTATTTACTAGGTTTTCCTTTTTGTATAATTGGCAAAGTTAAAAGTGAGTTTGGAATTAGAATTATTTCTAAATCTTTTCTCATAATGTTTTTCACAATTTCAAATGCTTCATTAATCGTTGATGCAGGAATCATTTTTGCGGCCTTGATAATTTTGGGCGAGGCAGAACCAACTATGATCACTTTACAATATTTCAGAACATTTGCCATCATAAATGCTCGCTGTTCGCCAGCTTTGAATTCATTTTTATGATCAAGAATTTCATCTATTGTCATGTTTTTTAGCATTTCAAAAAATCTTTGTTCACCAATTCCCTTTCCTTGACCTTCTTCGCATGTTGCAGGTATGATGATATAACCTCCATTTTTTACAACTGGGGTAGGAAGATAGAATAGATAACTAGCTGCTCTGGTGGTTTGATACAAGTTAGCGTCTTTTGGATATCCAATTCCACAGACTGCTACGTCGTATGATTTTGTTATTGGAATTTCATAAATTTTTTTTGCTTTTTTGACTAGAGTGTTGTATGTTTCCAATGGTTTTCCTGCTTTGATGTCAACAACGTTTTTTTCTTCATTAAAAATAACATTTATGATAAAATCCAGACCTGCTTTTGTCCCAATTTCGACGATATTATCATGGAAGATGTTTCCATTAATATTTCCAATTCTTGTTTTTTGGTGATCAATAAATTTTCTAGAATGCATTTTACTAATTGTCTCATCTCCTGCAACACCTATGGCCAGAGTTTTGTATCCACCACTATAGCCAGCAAATTGATGTGGTTCCACAACTCCTATTGAAATCAAAAAGTCTGCCTCATAAGCTTGCTTAGAAATTTTTATTGGGATTTCATCTTTAGTATTTCCAAGTGAAATCAGATTTTTTTCGTCTTTTGCATCATGATCAATGATTTGATAATTGCTTACAATGTTTTCACCATATTTTTCTACTTTTTCGACATGACTCATCTTCCTATGCATGCCTGAAGCGATGAGTAGTTTTAGGTTGGGTTGTTTGATTTTTACTTTGATTTCTTCAATTAGAGGTGGTAAAATTTCTTTTTCAGGACATGCTCGTGAGATATCAGTAACAATAACACAAATAGTATTTTCTTCCTTAACCATTTCAGAAATTCTCTTTGAATTAACAGGGGCAATTAGAGCATTCTTAGTAGCATCAACAATGTTTGTTATTGCAGGTCTTAAGTAACTGGAGGCTAGAGTTACTTTGAATTCTCTAGGAATATCAAACGTGATCACTTTTTTCCCATAAGGTATTTTGTAACTAGTCATTTTCAGCCCAATAGTATTTTATGCAAAGCCTTTAGTACGATAAAAATTTGAATCTGGCGTGTTAAGAGTGGGTTTATTGTTCATGGTAGGGCTCATTTTGATCTCAATTATTCCCTCTAGTCACGCTATCGACCCACTTGATAGAGTGCCCATATCATCCCCACGCTTGGAAGATTTTTTTCAAAATCCTGTTTCAAAAAATATAAACATAAATCAACAAGTACAGATTGCAGCAAACGTAACTAACAATCAAGAAATTGATCAAAAATTTGTATACATTGTGCAAATAAAAGATACAGAAGATGTAGTGATTCAATTGGTTTGGATTGAAGGATTAGAATTAAAACCGGATCAAACATTTAGTCCTGCGGTGTCTTGGAAACCGGAGTCATCAGGATCATTTGTAGCACAGATTTTTGTTTGGAAAAGTTTGATTAACCAAGATGCGCTATCAGAATCTGTTTCATTTGATATTACAGCAAGTTAGGCAATGTAATTTTTTTCTTACACAGATAACGCTGAGAAAAATTGAATGAAAGAATTGATCGCCTCTTAAAAACATTAGGTCCTGGAGTTTTATTTGCTAGTACTGCAATTGGTGTTTCACATTTAGTTCAATCAACCAGGGCTGGTGCAGATTTTGGTTTTGCGTTAATTGCTTTTGTTCTGTTAGCTCTTTTATTCAAATATCCCTTTTTTGAATATGGTTCTCGTTATGCTAATGTTACTGGAACAAGTATAATTGATGGCTACAAAAGATTAGGTAAAAATGCACTTGTTCTGTATTTATTGATAACAATTGGTTCAATGTTTTTTGTTACAGCTGTTGTTGGTTTTGTAACAGCGGGGTTTCTGGAAAACTTGTTTCATATTGAATTTCTAGGAATATGGACTGTCGTTATTTTGTTTGTAATATGCGGTGGAATTTTAAGTGTAGGAAAATATAGAGCTCTTGATGGATTAATCAAAATTATTGCTACAGTTTTAGTTATTTCCACAGTCATTGCCTTTGTTTTAGCTTTGGTCAACGGTCCTGTCGAAAAAGTTGAAGGTTTTGTACCTAAACAGATTTGGAATCAAGCAGGAATTTTCTTTTTAATATCTCTGATGGGTTGGATGCCTACAGCAGTAGACCTTTCAAGTTGGAATAGTTTATGGACCCTGGAGAGAATAAAACAAACGAAATTCAAGCCTAAATTAAAAGAAACACTACTTGAGTTCAGATTAGCCTATCTCATAACAGCTGTTTTAGCTCTATTATTTGTCACTTTAGGTTCCTTTGTATTTTTTGGTTCTGGAGAAACATTACCTAACAACAATTCCTTATTTGCACACAAAGTGGTTACATTGTATACTGAAACCATTGGAGATTGGAGTTATATCATAATTGCTTCATCGGCATTTAGTGTTATGTTTGGTACCACAATTGCAGTGTTTGACGGCTACTCAAGATCATTGGGAAGAACGCTCGAGCTGTTATTTGAAAAAAATGATTCAATTCAAAAATCATTTTATCATAAAAAAAAGTATATTTTATTCATCCTCATAATAGCAATCGGATCTTTTATCGTCATTTTCCTTTTTGGTGACAAATTAAAAGAATTAGTTGATTTTGCCACAACTATTTCATTTATCATAGCTCCTGTGATAGCTGTTTTTAACTTTAAGTTAGTCACTGGGAGATATTTTGAAAAAAAATTTCAACCTTCAAGATGGCTTAAAATCTTAAGCTATTTGGGGGTGATTTTTCTAACAGGTTTTGCTGTGTTTTTCATTGTAACTAGATTTTAACCAAAAAAAATAATTGAGTTTTTTTGACATTGAATTAAACGGGTTTCTTATAAACCCAAATTATGAAAATTCAGATCGGTAATTTGCCTTGTAGTTAAATAATTTTTACAATATTCCGCTAATATTACCTCCTATCAGTAGTGTCATGACAATTGGCTATTGTGTCAAGTGTAGAAGTAAAAGAGAAATTAAAGGTGCCAAAGCGGTTACCATGAAAAATGGCAAACCAGCAATTTCTGGCACCTGTCCAACATGTAGTACAAAAATGTTCAGAATAGGTAAAGGCTGAACATTCACTATTTTTTTTTAAATTAAAAAGAAACTCGAAATTTAATTTATTTTGCAGTCAATTTATCATGAATTTGTGCTAGAATTAGTTCAGCTTTGTCTTTATTCTCAAAGTTTTCTTTGACATCATCCATTATGGAATCAATTTCAAAACTTTTGTTTACCAATACATTGGCAACGTGATCATCCAGAGTTCCATGTCCAATCAAGTAATAGGCAAAAACAGTATTTTTTTGGCCTATACGATGTAATCGATCTTCAGCTTGCAGATGTATGGCTGGGCTCCAATCCATCTCAGCAAAAATCACATATTTTGCACGATTCAAATTTATGCCCACATTACCCGCTCTGAGTCCAGCAATCATTAATTTAGTTTGACCATTTTGAAACGAGTCAATTTGTTCCTGCCTAAATTTATCAGATTGCCCACCAATGATTGTTGCAGGTAAAAATTCACTTAAATTTTGATTAAGAAGTTTATGAATTGATTTGTGATGACAGAAAACAACTACGCTTTCTTCAATCTCCATTATATTTTTTACAAAATTTATCACATGAGGTAATTTTGCAACACCGGCCGCTTGTCTTTCGCTATGAATTGCTCTTTGATAAGAAGCAGATTTATCAAATGCACTTTTGGCCTCTTTCTGCTCCGCTTCAAGTTTTTTCCAAATATTACCCAGTTCATTAAAGTAGTAATTTGTATCAGCATCAATTACTTCTTTGTATCTGACTTTGTCTTTCAGTTCTTTTAAAACATCTGACTTGCGTCTTCTAAGCATCACATATTTTTGTAATTGCTTTCTCAAGGATTCACGTTTGGTTTCAAGAACTATTGCCTTTCCCTTCTCATTAACAAAACAAAAATATTCACAGAATTCTTTAAAACTACCTAGTAAACCTGGTCTTAAAATATCAACTATTGGCCAAATTTCAGAACCACGATTATAAATTGGAGTTCCGGAAAGACCGATTCGATATTTTATTGATGGTAAAGCAGCTAATTTTTTTACAGCTGAATATTTCTTCGTTGTTTTAGAACGTAAATACTGTACTTCATCACAAACAATTGTCTTTATCCCAATTTTAGATAAATCTTGAAATCGTTTGTATAGTAAATCATAATTAATTATGTAAAAATCAAATTTACCAAGTTCTTCAGTTTTTCCTCTTCGAATAATTATAGAAGATGGCACATCATTTTCTATAATACGGCCGTTCCGGCTCTTTTTTTTCAGAAATTTTCCAATCTCTCGTTGCCAATTATTCAGAGTGACTAAAGGAGCAATCACCAATGTTGGATATGCCTGTTTTTCTCTAGATAGATAAGCTAAGGTTTCAACAGTCTTGCCAAGTCCCATTTCATCTGCTAAAAGTGCATTGCCACTTGATTTTAACAGAAAGTCCAAACCTTCTTTCTGAAAATTTAATAATTTTCCACGAAATTGCGGACCGGGTTTTGCTCTTTGGAGTTTTTCAATTTTTGAAATAGTTTTTTTGCCTACAATAGGGTTTGTTGTTTTTCGTTGCCAAGCAGATTTTGAAAGAATTTCAAGAGGATATCTTTCCAAGATCCATCTAATTTGTTTTAGATTTGCTGTACTGTCAGGTATTATTGCTTCATTAGGTCCTTCTCCATACCATGATTGTGGTATCAGTTTAGATACCATTGAAACGACACGAGGGCCAGTTACTTTCCAACTCCATGTTTTTGAGTAATTATCCAATATGTATTCTAGTGTTCCAAAATTTTTCATAAATGTCTCCTGATTTTTTCCACCAGTAGTTTTTCGGGTTTATGAATCTTAGGAGTACAGGAGGCCTTAACTAAGACAACTTTTAATGACAAAAAGTACAAGGACAAATATGGAGTTCTTTCAAGACACAGAACCTGATCTGAATAAACCCATAATCATTGCTGCCATGCAGGATATGGGAAATGTGGGCGGTATTACTGTGGATTTTATCAATGACAAATTAAAGACTAAGAGATTCAGAGTTGCCAAATCCTCTTACCCGACTTATGTCATAGATGAGGGAGGTCACATTGGATTACCTAACGAAAATTGGGAATACAGACATTCAAGTGATTTGATAATATTTGGCGGAGGTTTTGGACAACCACAAACAAACGAAGAGATTCATAGTTTGTGTCAAGACGTCATAGATATTGCCAAAAAATATTCTGCCAAATTACTCTATACGCTAGGAGGATTCCACACTAACAGAAAATTAAATAAATCACCAAAAACTTTTGTGACAACCACATCGCTACAACTTTCCAACCAATTGAAGGAACTAAATATCGATATGACACCTCAAAAATCCCTGATTACTGGATTTAATGGCATTGTTCTTGGATACGCAAAGATGAATGACATTCAAGGAATTGGTTTGTATGGAGAGTTAAATGATCCTGAAATTCCTCAATATCGTGCTGTAAAAAGCATAATTAAAACATTAGAGAAATTAACATATCAAAAATTTGGAAATACTGCAGAACTTGATGATAGAGCACGTGAAGTTGATGAGAAAATGCAAAAACATTGGTCAGGGCATTATAAACAATAAAATTCTATTATTTTTGGTCGTGAGTTTGTTCACTATGCGGTTTTGTAAATTCATCATGGCAATCACACTTACATAAGTAAGTCTTGTGATCACTTTCACAATCTATACATTGATAATGTTTGTGATTCTCACAACTAGAGCAGATCATATATCCAGTGATTAATTTAATGGCTAGAAAAGTTTTTCATTTTTGATGATTGTTAATAAAAAGTCGAAATAACCTCCTACATTGATTACAATACAAAACCATTGAGCATGAAAATCCAATTTGAATCAACAATTATTGCCCAGCCTCGTGAAAAATAATAGATGTTGGATCTTAACAAGCTTAATTAAAACAATCTAGAATGAGTGTAAGAGTTATTCTATTAGGACTAGTTGCCACTATCATACTTGTTTCGAATATACAAATGGTGGATTCTGTTTTATGGGACTTGCAAATAGAGCTAAATTTTGAACAAAATTCTCTTCAAAAGGGAGATGTTCCGATAGTTTTTGGTTCTGTAATTGATCATGCAGGAAAACCCGTTTCAGAGGCTGAGATAAAAATTAGATTAGGAGGAAATTCGGTGATAACCACAACAGATGCTTTAGGAACATTTGTCGTAGAATTCCCTGAGTTTGCTGGAACCCCAGGGTATTATGTTGTAAATGTGGTAGCTACTAAGGGCGATGAGATAGGCATTAAAAGTTCAAACTTTCAAGTATTAGGCAAAATATTGGTTTATTCTCATACCGAGAAAATGTTATCAACTGAAGAGGCTACAAAATATCTACAAGCATCAATTGAGGATTTTGAAAAGGATCCAATTGGTTTAATTCTTTACAATTTCTACCAAGATTTACAAACAAAATTGCTTGAAGAACAATCTTTACAAGTTGAAATAGATAAACAACAGCAATTAATCGAAGAGCAGAGAAAAGTTTCATTACAACTAACAGAAAAAATTATTGAGCAAGAAAATCCTGGGGCAGGCACGTATTCAGGTTGGAAATATGACCGATTCGTTGGAAATCGGGATTACTCTGTTAAAGAGATTTTTGTTAATCAGTTAAATTATACTGTAACTGTTTTTGAAAAAGCCCAGAAAGCAATGGATGAGATTTTAGAAAATGGTGGAACACGGGATGAAGCAAGGCAAGCATATTATGAAAAAGCTACTATCTCAAGAGAATTAATGAATTCTTTTACTGTAATTAATGAAATTGGAAATGTTACAGATTCTGGAAATTTTACCAATGCTGAAATCTATTCTGAATTAGAATTTCTTACAAATTCCACAGAAATTCAAAATACCGAAGACAATACTAGTTTTATTCTAAATGTGAATGGCACCTATATTGATGTAGGAAAATCAGGTACTGTGATTTATTTTAGTATTAATGGCACAATTGTAGAATTAAACGTGACTGGCGCCCAAATAGAACAAACAACAAATTCTTCTCAAAACTGATCTATTCTAATTATAACCTTTAGAAATCTAAACTAAAATTATTCATATTTTAATAGGAAGGATCATGCCAGCAATCTTTAATCTAAGTATTTCTCAGTAAAATGGGGCATAGGGCAATTGGATATTCAAGATATTAAGGAAAAAATACTGCTATTGGGAATTACAGCAGGGCTCTTTTTACCTATCAGAATGATATTCATGACATATGTCACAGAGCACTGGCTAGGAAGCTTTGGATTAGTTACAGTATTTGGTTTATCGTTTATCTATCTCATAAAGAAAAATAAGCTAGGGCATGTGGGAAGAATTTTCGAAAGGCAGATGAGAAAAACAATTGGTGGAAAAGCTGGAAAATATGTAATAGCGTTTACGATCGTGTTTTTAATCTATTTTGGCACAAGTATATTTCTGATGGATAGAGGAAATTCAGTTTATTATGATGATAAGGAAATACTTTTTTTAATTTTCCAAAACGATCAACAGCTTAAATTAGAAAATTTTCCTATGGAACAACTTGAAGGCCCTATTCCATTAGCTACAAACCTTGAAGGGCTTTTCTGGTTGTCAAATTTTGAGTACGCGCTATCAATCTCACTTGCTCTAATGGATGACGTTTCTGACGGATGGATAGGGAACCTTATTGCTATAGTTTTTATTGAACAGTTAGAGGTTTTGGGAATACTTTACTTTTTTAGGAGAAAATACAAGACTACAGTTCATATTAAAATGTAATAAAACAGAGAAAAAATAACCTCAGGAATTGTAAATTAAAATAGAAGATTATAACATTAATTACATTATTTTTGACTGGAAAAAATGGGCTAAAGAATTTTCAGATTGGGATGTTCTCAAGATTATTTCTGTTTTTAAATTACATCTGGGCCCAAAGATTCACTTCGTTTTCCTAGATAATCTCAGGTTTTTTCTATGATTTGTTTCATGTTTTCCATTATTTTTTCCATTTCTTTCATGCGTTCGTCAAATAATTGGTCGCTAAAATTATCTGGTTTGAAGAGAGTGATGATAATCGCTGAATTCTCTCCGTTAGAAACCACTCTCATAGGGACATTCCATCTTGCTTCATTGTCCACAAATAGATGATCTAATATACCAAGTTGTTTGTTTTCGTTAAATTTCATTTTAGCGGGACCTCTTGAGGTGGTAAATGACCACCAACCATCATCGTCTTTCTTAGCATCTGACATCATTTCCTTTGGGCAATCTAAAATTGCATCAAAAACCTCAGCAGTTTTACGATTTACAGAAATCGTAATTGTGTGGGATCTAGTCATGATTCAAACATTAAATGAATTATTAAAAAGCGTATAGTAGAAATTGTAAGTGCTTTCTAGCGGGCCCAAAGATTTCAGCACCTATAGCTGGGTATTTTTTGGATTCAGAAACTACTCAGAGGACTTTTCTTCTAAATACGTTGTTACTTCTTTTTGGATTTGTTGTTTATAACGAGTAATTTCTTGATGTATTCTGTATAGTAACTCCTGACCCAATCTTTGATTATGTTTATGATGATATGTAGTGGAGTACTCTTGTTCTTTGCTTCCAAGTAACCAACCAATAATAAAATCTGATTCGTTTTGTGGATTCCATGAAGATCTTAACATCGGATAATAAACTTCTAAAAAACCCTTCAAATCACTTTTAATTCGTTTAAGGTCGTGTTTAACGAATTCAAAAAAATCTTCATCTTTCATAATTTTATCCTATAACGAATCATTTTCACTCTGTATATTCAAACCAATCCCTGATTCATCCATTGATGAAGTGAAGGGAAGGGGTAATCAAATAAGAATGTAGTATAATCTAGCTTCGATCTCTTATTTTCTTTTCCAAAATGTTAATCATTTCGTTAACCATGTAGTCTCCGTCATGTACATGACTTATTCCTACAATCTTCTTCATTCGAGCCATTGTCTCACTAGAAACTTGTAATTGCGGCATACAATTTTTTGATATTAACCACATATAAGCCCCATTATTACAAATTTCTAATTCCTAATACTTTTTTCAAGTCTCAAAGTAATTTAGCGAAATCAAAAATTTCATACGGGCCCGAAGGGATTCGACCACTTGCATGGGAAATATTTTGGGTGCAGTTAGGCGTAAAACAACTAAACTTCAAATATCTTTTTAGATTATTTTGTAATCTTGAGTATGATTAGTAGCTCATTAACAGTTCGTATCAAATGTAAATAAAAAAAATGGGGTTAGAGCCCTGAAATACAATTATTTTTCAAAAACATAAAATGTTAAGTTCCAAGTTTTCTTTCCAACTGTTTAACGTAGAGAACCAATTCCCGCCTATGTTCTTTCAGACAGCCAACATGAAAATCAGCAAAAAGACTCCCCGTTTCTTCCAAGTTGGAAGTAGCGATTCCATTATCTTGTAAAAGGGATGTTGTTTGTTGCATTTCATCTTCATTAACAAAACGTCTCTGACATATTGGTTCTATCTCACTTTTCTTCAAGGTGAACCCATAATAGTCGAAGGCTTTAGCTATCTTATCTATAGGAAAGATTCTCAAAATTGAAAATGCGAACATTGGTGTTATGTGGTTATTTTTCTTAGTGGGTTCCACTTTAGCTTGGTATTCGTTTAATATTTCAAATAATCTTACAAACGATCTGTGTCCAATATAACCAATACTACCTGTTGCAATTACCAAATCAATCGGGAAAAATTCTTCTGGTATGTTTGGATTCTGATTTTCAAGATTAATGCACAAACTTCCTTTACACAATCCTACCTCCTCAGAAAATTTTAGTGCTGTAGCAGAAATGTCGATTTGATAGAAATTGAACTTCGAGTTTTTGTGTGGTTGTTGTGCGAAAAATTGTTTTGTCTGTTTTATTGTGGGAGGTTTTTCATTTTTTAAAAAGAAATTATCAAGATCTGACATTGTTAAATCAAAAGTTAATAGTGCAGAATTGATTCCATATCCGCTGCCTAAATCTAAAATGTTAATTGGCCTGTTAAGATTTTGATATAATTGTTCTACAAGTGATTTATAGAATGGCTTAGTAGCGTCAGGAATGCGATAACGCAAGTTTCGCATCTCATTTAGATATTCATAGGGGGAGTTTTGAGTGTAAATATCTGTAAATTTTTTTTTTACATCTAATTCATCCATTTTATAGCTAATTATTTTTTCATAAATAAATGATCATGTGGTTTATTGAATGAAAAAATAGAAAAAATTTCCAAATTTGGGAAATTCATTTCATTAAACTGTTAACAGTTCGTATCAAATGTAAAAAAAGAAGAGGAGAATAAAGCCAGAGTTGAGCTTCGTAGTGTTTACTTTCACAAATCCAACAGCTTTTAGTTTGTTCTATTGTGGTCATGTAAAGTCCTCCCTTGCATGATGGCTTATCACCTCATTAAGAACCCCCAACAACTTGGCACACTTTTCACATTTTTCTATATGCTTGGCTAGAAAGGCCCCTTCCTGTATGCTAGTATCAAGTGGATCCATTCCTATTCTTTGAGCAAAGTCTCTTACTCTATCTTCATTCATTCTGACATCCCTTACAAAAGATGTTGTTTTGTTATCTTTGGTTTGTAGCATAAGAAATAATTCATTACACTATCCCTCATTAGATGGAAACTTTAACTGGATAAAATGATCTCAGCCATGCCAGTTTTTTCAGTTTAGCAAAGGGTGTCTGTGCTAACGTTCTCAAAATACCCCAGATAATAATACCGCCTAGAATAGTATAGGTGATTTCAGGGTTATTGGATATAGTTGTAGAGACAATATCAGGAGCCTGTAAAAAAATTTTAGATAACATCCTACAACGATCTCCCCGAGGTAGGACATTTTTCAATCCTCTTATTAACAGACTCTAGATCCTTGCCACATTTTCTGTATGATTCAAATCTCACAAAATTCCTCTGCAAAATTGGTATATTTGATGTGGTCAACAATTCAGCTTACCCGTCACGTTCTGATTTTACCAAATTCTATGAATTTCCTATTCTAGAGCATAATCTTGAAAACAACAAGTGCATGGAACAAAATGGTTCACGCCACTTTCAGAAAGGTGGTTGGCTTTGACCTTCTTTACATGGGTCTTGGTATCACTATTGGAACTGGCATAGGTGCCTATTTGGTAACTGCTGGCCTTATCAATTAATTCCACCATATTTTTTTAACCCCCATCAAGGTGAGGTCTGTTATGACTGAGCTTTATGATAAAGCAGCAGAGAATTTTCTAGAATTAGCTAGTTCACAAAGGTTGCATATTTTATTCAAATTGTTAGAAAAAAAATATACCCCCACTGAAGTTGCAAAAGAAATAGATGCAACAAAACAAGAAGTTCATCGCAATTTTACTAGACTAGAAGAGACTGGGCTAATTGAGAAAGACAAGGATGGGAAATACGGCCTTTCAACCTTTGGAAGAACTATGTGTACTCAAGTTCCCGCGCTAGTTTACCTCTCTCAAAATAGAAAATACTTTGAGGATCATACTTTTGGGGACATCCCAATCAAATTCATTATGAGAACTGGTCAGCTAGTGACTGGAAAACCCATCAAGGGAATTGTAAAAACACTTGAAGTTTGGAAATCAATCTACAAAAATGCCAATGAGTACATCTACGAAGTTTTTTCTGAGGTTCCATTAGATCTTATTGAACCATTATTAAACCGAGTCAAAAAGGGAATCAAATTCACATACATTTTATCTGAATCTGCAGTTGTTCCAAAAGGAAGAAAGGAGCTTTTGAAAAAATTAGGATTTGACAAATTAATTGAGAAAGGTCTTGTAGAACGCAAAATGAAGAAAGAGGTTCAAACTGTTGTGGTTCTAAATGAGAAAGAGGCTTGTGTGCTATTTCCCCATACTGATGGGGAATCTGACCTAGGTGAGATGTTCTATAGTAATGATCCAATGTTTCATGAATGGTGTCTTGATTACTTTAGATATTGTTGGTATGGTTCTGATGTTTTCAAAGAAAGTAAATTGAAAGAATAATTGTTTAGTTTGAATATCCACGTTATCAAATTAAGGTAAAACGACTTGTTAACAGTTCGTATCAACTATAATTCAGAACAAAAAAGTTATGGAGTTGTTGGTATCTGAATTAATGGCGTTCCACCTGAACCCATTACAAGTGGTAGCTTACCATCCCATGCCTGTGTTTTCAACCATTCCAAATAGTTTGGATTTTGTGCCAGTGCCTGGTTGATAATTTTAATTGCTTCGGCCTCACCTTGAGCTTCGGCAATGTTTGCCTTTGCAATAC
>SDBT01014203.1_pt1 | contig 12711 bp, 14 predicted proteins | sample 2277101 | NCBI WGS metagenome assembly SDBT01 (sample SAMN10404973, study PRJNA504765) | marine sediment metagenome | isolation source: marine sediment core GS10_PC15, 103 cmbsf | place: Arctic Ocean: Southern Knipovich Ridge | collected 2010 | reverse complement strand
TCAGGTGTGGGTCGGTATCCCGTGATTTTCCATTGGCGGTGACTTTGCGTCTTAAACCAAATTGTATTGGAGGCGAGAGAGATGTTCCGGCTAAGAAGTTGTCTGGCCGTGTTTCTGGTGCGCGCGTGTATCAGATGTGACGTAAGACAAACGTGGGCAGAGACGATTGCCGACAGCGGCGGCAACAACCTGGACGCGTTCGTTCCGGGAAACGCCGTGCAGTCGGTGATTCTCAAAGCATGCTGTAAATCGACTCCTCAGGTGTGGGTCGGTATCCCGTGATTTTCCATTGGCGATGACTTTGCGTCTTAAACCAGATTGTATTGGAGGCGAGAGAGATGTTCCGGCTAACAAGTTGTCTGGCTGTATTTCTAGTGATCACGTTCATCAGATGTGACGTAAGACAAGCGTGGGCAGAGACGGTTGCTGCCGACAGCGACGTCAACAACCTGGACCCCTTCCTTACGGTAAATGCCGTGCAGTTCGACGTGCCCATTGGGGGTCCCTACGCCGGCATCCTTTCCCACGTGGATGCGGGACCGGCGATCGTTGGCAGCACGGCACAGTTCCGCGATGGGACCAACGCCACCGGCGGGGCCGAAACGGTGAAGATGAACTGGCGGAACCGGGCGACCATCGAGACCTTCCCCACGCACACCCACCCGCCCATGCCGTGGAGCCGATCTCGCCGCCTCGTGGCCCTGGGTCTGTTCAGCGACGTGGTCCGCGTCACCGGCCTGATCGAGGCCGGCGGCCAAGTGGCCGGGGACCGCACCGAGACCGACGTCTTCGTGCTGCAGATGGACTATCATTGGCCGGCGGACTAGGCTTCATGGGAAGAGGGCGATGCTGCCGTCGGAGCTATCTACCTGGCTTGGCTGGACACCGACTACAACGGCGTCCCCGGGGCCCAGGATGACGACCTCTGGCACTACGCCCCGGAGGGCAACTTCGTCCGTGGCAAGCCGGTCACTCCCGGCCACATTCGCAAGCCCATCCTGTCGAGTTACGACGACTACTATTTGGGCACGCAGAGCAGCAAAGGCCCGCCGAAGCCGGCCAACAGCTATCGGCTGAATGACTGGGGCGTGGACACGGACAACAATCATGTCTGGGCTGTGCTCAACCACACCGGCGATTACGGCGTGGTCCCCGAGTCGGGGACACTGGCGATGCTGTTGGGTGGTGTGGCCGGGCTGGTCATGTATGGCTGGCGCCGTCGCCATTCGTGCTGACCGCCCGGTGAAAGCTGAGGGTTTGCGGCTCTCCCTGTTTGCGTTCGCTTCCTGGCCGACAATCCTGCTGCTGATCGGCGCAGCTGCCCTGGATCGACGTCGGGTGTCGGGCGAAAAATAACTTACCGATTCGGCAAACTTATTTAAGCAACTGCCAAGTGGGACTATCCACTCGCGGGTGACGCCAATCCGCAGTTGCTTAAATAATTGGCGCCACGGCAAGACACGGGTTCAATGAAAGGGAAAATCCGCCGACAGTCTCACCTCCGCGCAACGCTTCCCGCGGGCGGATGTTCCCTTTCATATTTGCCGAATCGGTAAGTTATTTTTCGCCCGAAGCCTTGGCAAAGCACCCGGGCAGAAGAACTTATCGCTGACGAATTCCCCTCAAACGTGGGGTGCGCGCAATTCTCGTGAGTCGGGAAACTTTTCTCCGCTTCCGGTCGTCTAACTCCAAGGACGGGCGTTCCGTCAGGAGTTTGGGAAGACTGTCTCTTTCGCAAAGGGTCGGAAAGATGAAACGGCTTTGGGTCATTCCGGTGGTATTTCTCTCGCTCCAGATGCTTGCCGGCTCGGCCATGGCACAGGGGCTGTTGGTGGTGGTGAACAATCGAGACCGGGTGCCGCTGCCGCGGCCGAGCGTGCGGCAGCCCCCTACGCCGCCGCCGATGTCGTACAAGATCAAGGAGTTGACGGTCAACGCCCGGGTCACCGACCAGGTCGCCCGGGTGCAGGTGGGCCAGTCGTTCGTCAACACTGGCAGCCGGCAGATGGAGGTCTCGTTCGTGTTTCCGCTGCCCTACGACGGGGCGGTCGACCGGCTGACCTTCGTGGTCGACGGTAAGGAATATCCGGCCAAGCTCCTGCGGGCCGAGGAAGCCCGAAAGATCTACGAAGAGCACATCCGGCGGAACCAGGACCCGGCCTTGCTGGAGTGGATCGGCACGGGGATGTTCAAGACGAGCGTGTTTCCGGTTCCCGCGGGCGCGGAGCGGAAGGTGACGCTGCGGTACAGCCAGCTCTTGCGGAAGGACCACAACCTGACCGACTTCCTGTTCCCGCTGGGCACGGCCAAGTATACGTCGGCCCCGGTCGAGTCGGTCGAGATCCGGGTGTCGATCGAGAGCTCGATCGAGATCAAGAGCGTCTACAGCCCGACGCACTCGATCGAGGTCAAGCGGCCCGGCAACCACACGGCCGTGGTCAGCTACACCGCCAAGAACCAGGTGCCCACCAGCGACTTCCGGCTGTTTTATAGCGTGGCCAAGGGCAAGCTGGGCGCCGGCGTGGTCAGCTACCGGCCCGACGAGGGTGAGGACGGCTACTTCCTCTTGCTGGCCAGCCCGCAGATCAAGGCCCCCGACGCCGAGCGGCCCAAGAAGAGCGTGATCTGCGTGTTCGACCGCTCGGGCAGCATGAGCGGCAAGAAGATCGAGCAGGCCCGGGAGGCCCTGAAGCACGTGCTGAACAACCTCCGCAAGGGCGACACCTTCAACATCCTGGCCTACGACAGTGAAGTCGAGGCGTTCCGGCCGGAGATGGAGCGGTTCAACAACAAGACCCGGCAGCAGGCACTGGGGTTCGTCGAGGGGCTTTATGCGGGCGGGGCCACGAACATCGACGGGGCCCTGACCATGGCCATGGGTATGCTGCGCGACTCGTCGCGGCCGAATTACATCATTTTTATGACCGACGGGTTGCCCACCGCCGGGGTGACCAACGAATCGCAGATCGTCACGGCCAGCCAACAGAACAACAAGGTCCGAGCCCGGCTGATCAGCTTTGGCGTCGGCTACGACGTCAACAGTCGGTTGTTGGACCGGCTCTCTCGGGCGAACTACGGGCAGAGCGAGTTCGTGCGGCCCAACGAGGACATTGAGGAGCAGGTCAGCCGGCTGTACAACAAGATCAGCTCGCCGGTGATGACCGACGTGGCAGTCAAGTTCGAGTTCGACTCGGTGAGAGTCGAGCACGGTCCGCCGATCAAGCGAATGTATCCCAAGCAGTTCACCGACCTGTTCGAGGGCGAGCAGTTGGTCGTGGTGGGCCGCTACCGCAAGCCGGGCCTGACCAAGGTGAAGATCACCGGCAAGGTCGCGGGCGCGGTCCAGAAGTTCGACTTCCCCGTCGAGTTGGTCGACAAAAGCGCCGACCAGTCGTACGCCTTCGTCGAGAAGCTTTGGGCCATGCGGCGGATCGGCGAGATCATCGACCAGATGGACCTGAAAGGCAAAAACGACGAGCTGATCAAAGAGTTGGTGAGCCTCTCGACCAAGCACGGCATCCTCACCCCGTATACCTCGTTCCTGGCCGACGAAGACTCCGCTCCGGCCGAGTTGGCCGCCGCCGCACCGGCTGCTCGCAAGGCCGGACTGCTGCTGGACCGGCTGGAGGAGACCGAAGGTCGGGCCGCGTTTTCCAGCCGGGAGTTGAAGAAGCAACTTCTGGAGGCCCAACTGGCGGAACCGTCCGCTGCCCCGGTCGGCGGTCTGGCCGACGGGGGCGAGTGGGGTGGACAGGGTGCCCGGCTCCGCGACCTCGACAAGGACGAGGACATTGTGGTCAAGGCCGTGCAGGTCGTCGGCAGCAAGGTGCTCTACAAGCGCGGCAACGTCTGGTACTCGTTCGACGTAGCCAAGCAGGACGTCGACAGCCTTGCCGGCAAGGCCAAGGTCATCGAGCGTTTTAGCAAGGAGTACTTCGAGATGGTCGGCAAGGCCACCGCGGCCGACGCCAAGCTGCTCTCGCGTCAACAGGAAGGCGAAGAAATGATGCTGGAAGTCGACGGCGAGGTGTATCATGTGAAGTAACGTGTAGTTTGGTTTTCCAGAAGGCCCTTTTCCAGGAGACCCTGCCATGACCCGTAGCACGATCTTTCTGTTGACCCTGTGCGTTTGTTGGTCTGCTTCTGCCGGAGCGGCCGACGACGCGGCCGAGAAGGCACGCTTCGCTGCCTGCGACCGGGGGCTGGCATGGCTGGCCAAGCACCAGGCTGCCAACGGCTCGTGGGGTAAGCAGTACACAGTGGCGGTAACCAGCTTCGCGTGTCTTGCCCGGCTGGCCGCTACCGAAGAACCGTTCGAGGGCGAGCAAGGCCGCTCGCTCGTGCAAGGATTGAAGTTCCTCCTCTCCCAGCAGCAGGAGGGTCAGTTCGTCAACCAGGGACACACCTGGATCCACGGCCAGGGTTTCGGCACCTTGGCGCTGAGCGAGGCCTATGGCCGAAGCCTCACCTGCAAGACGAAACCCGACCTGGATATGAAGGTGGTCCGCGACGTGGTGGCCAAGGCGGTCGCGGTGATCGCCAAGCACCAGTCCACCTCCGGGGGCTGGTGGTACAGGCCGGGCAGCCGGGGCAACCACGAGGGCTCCACCACCGTGTGTGCCGTCCAGGCCCTGGTGTCGGCCGACAACTATGGGATCGAGATCGATCGGGCCGTGCTGGCCCGCGGCTTCGAGTATCTCAAGAAATGCCAAAACCCCGACGGCGGATTCGACTACACCATGGGTTCCGGCACCACCAGCATGAAAGAAGGGACCGCCGGCGGCGTGGCCACGCTCGGCTTGATGCGTAAGTTCGACTACCTGGTGATGATCAACGGCTACAAGTTCCTCTTGAAGATCACCCCGCAAGCGATCGGCCGCGAGCGTTTTCCCTACTACGGCCACTTCTACGGCATCATGGGCATGCGGCTGCTGGGCCAGGAGATGAAGAACATGCGCGAGCAGACCGGCGGCTACATCGCCGGTGCCCGGAAGGAACTGGTCTCCTGGCAGCAGGAAGACGGCTCCTGGCCGGTGAAGGCCTGGGTAAAGTCGTCCGGCGGAGAGTCGCATGCCTATGCCACCGCGTTCGCCACCCTGACTCTCTCCGTGCCCGACGGGCGATTGAGCATCTTCAATCGTGACCGTCCGGTGCTGAAGGAGTCGGAGGACAGCCGCTAATACGGCTGATCAATGTGAACGACAGGCAGACAGATGTCTTGCACGAACATCACAAGTTACAGGCTCGTTACACTTGGGCGAACGCTCTGGATGTATGATTCCCACCATTCGGGTCGTCGATCTGTCCTAGGTACGCTATGAAAAAGGAGGAAAGCGATGCGAACAGTCATTTCTCTACTGGCAGTTATGGTCCTCACGACCGCTGGCGTTTCACCGGCCGGTGAACTTCGATCACCGGCCCTTTCGTTCACGCTCATGGATGGCAGCTTCATCGCCGGGGGGATCGACACCGATTCCTTGTCGGTGAAAACCAGGTACGGGAACCTGCAAATCCCAGTCAGGGAGTTGGTCTGTTTCACACCCGGCCTGGACAGCCATCCCGACCTTGCCGACCGGATCGGCGTGCTCGTGGCATCGCTGGGTTCTCCGGAGAAAGCGAAACGCGATCAGGCCCGAAAGGAACTTATTGAAATGGGGCCCTGGATGGAGACGATCATCGCCGGCTACGCTGCCGATCAACCTCCGGGGGGCAACACCGAAATGGCGGCGATCCTGGAGGCCTACAAGAAAGCCCGGGGCGGAGCCGCTGCCGGGAAATCGCTCGATTGGAAAGACAAGGTGGAAACGCAACAGTTCACCGCGGTTGGGCAGATCTCGCCGCGGCGGCTGGAGGTTGCCTGTCGGTACGGTAAGCTGGACGTGAAGTTGGGTCAAATCCGCCAAGCACGAATCATCAAGGACGGGGATCTCGGCGAACTGCGCCAGGCGTGCGACCATGTTGCCGTAGAGTTGCGCGACGGCACGCACGCGAAAGGCACGACCGATCTTGTCGCCGTTGCCGTGGCGACTCCGTACGGAGAGTTGGACGTCCCGTTCGGACATGTCTCGACGATAACCTTCAGCGAACGGGGCAAAGCGGCCGAAGTGCAGCTATGTAGTGGCGAACAGTTGCACGGCAAGGTGCGTCTGAAACCCATCCGGCTGGCTACGAACTACGGCCCTCTTGCGATCCCGATCGCCGAAGTGGTACGGATCGATGTCTACATCTGGCGGATTGAAGACGGCCTGGAGTACTACTGGTCGTTCGACAACGCCGACGCCGTCGATTCGCTGCGCGGCGTGAAAGGCCAAGTCGTCGGCGACGTCGTCTTTGCAGACGGCATCTTCGGCAAGGCGCCCGTGTTCAAGAACCACTCGACGAAGATAGTGATCCAGTCGCCGAAGTTCAACGTGAACGGATGGAAGCAGGCCACACTCTCGATGTGGGGAAAGATGAACAGCTACTCCACCTACGGCAATGCAATAACCCGGGCCGAAGGAAACCAAGGCTGCGGCCTCTGGCTCACCGTCGGTGGAAACTACGGCTATTGGGTAGGGGGCGGCTTCGGTGTGCGCTTGGGCAAAGATAGCGTTCTTAGCGTCCAGCCGCGTTCGTTCCGCAGCAAAGTCAAGCCCTATCCCAAGACGGGTGTTTGGTATCACCTTGTGGGAACGTACGACGGCCGCCGGGTACGGGTATACGTCAACGGCAAACTGGAAGGAGAGCAAGCTGCCGAAACGCCCGGACTGCCGCTGTGGGACCTACCCGGCGCCAAGACGGTGATCGGCCGGAGTGCCTCAGCAAATCACAATCATTGGCGCGACACCTATTTCCCCGGTCCGATCGACGAAGTGAAGATCTGGAGAAGGGCGTTGACCGGGCCCGAGGTCAGGCAACTCTACGAACACGGACTTCCGCCGGGGAAGACTGCACGACGGTGAAAGCCGCGGGGCGATTGATGAGGCCCGACAGCGGACCATCGACTTTCGCCGTGAGCACAATTCCCATCCCTCACCAGGCACTTCTTGCACCATCTAAGCTGCGTCGGTATGATCGACCTCCGCGCCTAAACTGCACGGACGGGCCAAGTCAGAAGGCGTTCCTTGCGCGGTGCAACAAGCAGCTTACCTATCTTCACTCAGGTTTTTGGCGTAAACATTCCAGAGCGGGAATATACCAATAGGTGAACGGCCGATGGGGCACCCCCGGGCGGTTTCCTAGGGTGCCTAGACGTTCACACTCCACTTGCACACCGCGCTGTTGCGCCGCTGTACCCGCCACGTTCAAATTGAAAAATAGCGGGGTAGCTATATTCAGAAAACCGCAACTCGCGTTGGGGGCGCGCCGGGGGGGTCGAATCGGGCCCCCTTGCCGGTTTGATTTTCGACGTAGAGCGTAGCTTAGAAAACTCGCGAGTGTCGTGCGCGAGTACGCGCCCGCGGGTAGCTTTATCCGCGCGCGTGACCCAAATGTCCACCGCGGAATCTTGCAGAAATTTTCGCCCCTCTGTCCCCGCGCGTGCGATCGCGGGTATTGTGCCGGATCGACACCACCCGATTGGGGTTTCTGTAAAATGAGAGACGGCGGGCCGATTTTGCCCGGTGGTTGTGGCCACCGGATCGACCCGCCGTACCCAAACGTGGAAGGAATTCTATCATGGCAGTTGCAACGTATGCAACCCCGGCCGACGTTCTCGCCGATCTAGTGGCGGGAAAGATCAAACAGGACGATGCTGAAAAGGCATTGCAGGCGGTTCGCAATCGGCAGGAAGCGCTTGCAGCGCAGCGAAAGGCGGGCGAATCGGAAGTGCGCAAGGCGGGCGAGATTGCCGACGGAGTCAAGCTTGCAATTGACTCTTGGGGCAATCTGACCTTTTCGGGTTTCGAGCGGATCGGGCACGGTTCCGGCCGCATGGCGGCGCAGTTGTCCGGTTCGGCTCTCACGTTCATTCTGTCGCATGCCAAGCCGATCGTAGAGCGGTTGGCGCGTGCAGTCGGTGATGGAACCGAACGGTCGGAAAGCTACGCGAAGAAAACCGACAAGGGCGGGGCGAAGACTGGTTGTCGCCACTACATCGGCGCGGTTCGGATTGCGGAGCATGATGCAAGCTTTGTCGAAGACGTAGCGGCCTTGTGCGATACGCTGGGGGTGGAAGTCTAGTTCACTCCGGCAACTGGGCACGACTAGCGCCCGCCATGGCATCGGCTATGGCGGGCGTTTTCTATTGGAGGGCCATAGCAAGCCCATACGCTTGCGATAGCTTGCCCCCTCCCCCCTTGTACCCGATTGCGAATCGGACGAACTATCGCCCCATTCACTCGCACAGAAAGGCCCCTTGCCGATTCGGGCTGGCATCCCCTAGCAACAACCCGATTTTGCCCCCTAGTGGACAAGCGCCACCTATGGCGGACAAGCGCCCCCGCTAGTGGACAAGCGCACCGGAGTGTCTCCGGCTAACGAAACCCGCCAGAGGGTTGATGAAACCCGCCAGAGGGCGAGTGGTGCGACCACTCTAGAAACCCCCGCGCAAACTGGGAGATAACCCCTGCGCGATTTTCCGACCCAACTAACCCCCACGCAAACAAGTTAAAACCCCTATCTGGAGAATTGAGATGAGTAGCACCCCCGTCACTGCTGAGACCCTGGCGGAATCAGCAACCCTAACAAAACTGGACTTGGCTGCAATGCGCCAAGCCGATTCCAGCGTTTCATTTAACCACCTTGGTAAGCGTGATGACTCCCCGCAGTACGCTTCCCCTGGTGCTAACGGAGTTGGGCGAATCCGTTGCTGCAAGAAGGTTGCAAACCCTGGGCCTTATGACGACAGCGACCGGGAGTACACCATCGACTGCGAGTCCACCGTGTCTGACTACGACAGCTACGACGCCAACTACAAACCGGGCAACTACAAGGCGTTTGCACTGGACCATTTCCCGCAGAACGTACACGGCCCCTGGCCTGCTGTTTGCGCCTTTGTACGGGTTGGTGACATCTTGTCACTTCACTGGGTAGCCTGCAACAACAACGCACACAGCAAGAAGGCTGGGCTGTACGTGGATCGGGTGGAGTTACGAGTGGAGCGTACAACACGAGGCGGAATGAAGAAGAGGTTCACATTCATTCTCGACCACAGGGTCAATCCGGGCGACTCGGCGAGAATGGTGCAACCCTACTGAGTCCACGATAGGGGACGGGCTGAAAATGCCCGCTGCTGTGCTGTCGCTTGTCGTGGCAGCATGGCGGTGGTTGTTTTCCTGATTAGGAGACCGCTCATGGTCAACCGAGTCGGCGAGCACCTCCAGGATGAGGTGCAACAAAATCCCCCGCCACGGGACGGGCGTGCTGAGGCCCGCAAGTTTGTGGCAACTATCGTCGGCATGGCGGCCTGTGTCGGCACGGCTGCGTTTTTGTGGTGGCTGGCATGGTACATCGCAGCAAGGGCGGTGAAGTCTGCCCTGTAGTCACCGAGTTACTACCCCTATCTGTCCCTACATGAAGGAGCCATAACATGGCCCACGAGATTGGAGAGCACGACAAGGTTGTGCTGCACAAGGAAAAAGCCTGGCACGGTCTGGGCATTGTTGTCGAGAATGCGCCCACGCCTACCGAGGCGCTGCGCATCACGGAAATGGACTGGGAGGTTGAGCAGTGGCAGTTGTTGGCTCGCAAGAACCTGACAACTACCACTTGCAAGCTGGTAGCCAACGTGAGAACTGACACCAAAGAGGTTCTTGGTGTGGTTTCGCCCGGCTACGAGTTAATTCAAAACAAGGCGCTGGCCGAGTTCTGCGAGTCGCTGGCCGAACAGAACGATACCGTCAAGGTGGAGTCGGCCGGCAGTATCAGAAACGGGGCCAAGGTTTGGTTCTTGCTCAAGGGCGAGTGCTTTACGGTTCGCGACACCGACATGGTGACGCCCTACATTCTCGTCAGCAACGGCCACGATGGGATGACGGCCCTGCGCTGCACGCCCACGATGATCCGGGTAGTGTGCAGCAACACGTTGCACATGGTCATTCCCGAGAGGGAGGGACGCAAGCTGGTAGTTGACGGGTACACTGCCCGCCACATCGGCGACATCAAGAGCAAGGTTAATGAGGCTAAGGCGGCCTTGAAGCTCTACGGTCGCAGCCTGGACACCAACCGGGCGATGATTGACTCGCTGGCAGCCAAGGACGTGAGCCGTGAGGCGATTCAGAAGTTCTTTCTGGAGTCGTACACTCACGACTTTGGGGCGATTGCCGAGACGCCCACTACAACGGTTGAGAAGAACGCTCGCAACCGGGCACTGGATTCATTCAGCAAGTTCGCCACCCGGTTCGACAAGGAGCGGGACATTGCCGGAGCCTCTGCCTGGAACGCGCTGAACAGCTACACCGGCTGGTTGCAGCACGACAAAACGGTGTCTCTGAAAGACCCCACGGCAGCCAACGAGCGGAAGATGGGCTCGGTACTGTTTGGCGTCAACGCCGAGCGTGGCGTCCATGCGATGCAGTTGGCGCTGAGCATGTAGCGGCGCGGACCCGACCGCTCTGGGCAGGAGAGCGGGAGGGCGCGGGTCGCTTGAGAACTCGCTCAACCCCTACGTTAAAGGAACCCACCAATGAACACCCTTGAGGAGCGACAACTTCCCCAAGCCGAGGCCACACAGGCAGCCGAGCAACTCTGGGCCACCTTCGACGACAACGAAAAGGCGTGTGTTCGGTTCGGCATGTTGCCAGCCGCCAAGGTCCAGGCCAAAGAGTACGCCCACATCGAGGGCCGTCTGCTGGCCGTTGCCCTGTTTGACTGCGCGAAGCATGACGGCGGAATGGTTTGCTAGGCCCCTACGGGGTCCACTCGGTCGAGCAGGGGACCGAGCGGAAACCCGTACCCCTATCTATCCTACAGAATCGGAGTCCCAGCCATGAAAACAATTTCTTCCCTTCGAGACCTGGAGGGATACGGCATCCGTCCCCTGACAGGCGAAGCTGATGCCCTGTCCTACCGCGCACTTTGTGACCTGACCGAAGAAGGCCGGGCGCTGGTTGCAGAAACCTACGGCGTTCTGCCGAGTGGTTTCCCTGAAAACTGGAACTCGGGCGCTGTTGCATCGTGCATGTTGCCTTACGATGCTTGGCGGCACATCGCGCCCATCGCACTGACAGGATGTTGCCACACTGTCTTTGAGGTTGAAGGCGGTTCCGTCTTTGGGCTTGAAGATGGTGAGGAATTCGAGGGTGCCCCTTACGATTTTGACACAGAGCAATACACTGGTCCACCCCGCATTAAGCGGGATGGTGTGTGGATGGACTGGCCCAGTTGCTACGGCACAGTGGGGCGGAGCTACAGTTGCGGCTCTAACCCCCACGTTGACAGTCGCAATACTCACGCCATGAGTGGTCGCACTGTCTAAGGAGTCAAATTATGGCCACCGACTACTCGTACTTACTGAAGATTGCTCGCCTCCGCCAGCAAGAGAAGCCTGTTCGTACTGCCGCCGGCAGCTTGGAAGAGATCACCGCAAACTGGCCGCACCCCGTCCCCATGGCGCCCGTCGGCGTCCGGCTACTCGGCAACAGTGGCAAACCGTTGATGTCCGCGTCCTTGAAGAAGTGGAACCGTCGTTACAAGACGGTTACGGACTGGTGCAACGCCCACCCCGGGGAACCGATCGGCCGGGTGATTAGTCCACCACTATCCGAAGACGCCATTGCACGCCAACTTGAATGGCTTGACGCCTACATTGACAATGCTTGTCGCCAAGCACGTCGGGAAGGCCGCACACTTAGCATGTTTGATGAGCAAATTGTTGTAGGTGTTGCCAAATTTCGTAGGCAACACTACAGCCTGACATAACCCCTACGTTACAGGAGTCTTTGCCATGAGTACCCACATGACTGATCGAATCGAAGCTGTTGTGTTTCGTGCGGCCGACACCCACCACCGTTTCGGCGATGATGTTTACTTGCTTTGCGAATTGGGCGGCGACTCTAACTGTTTCGACCATTCGGGCCGACGCGCCCGAGACTGGTCGGCAACCGTCGCAGGCTGTGAATGGGAAGTGATTCAGAACGTGTGTCGTGTTGCCAGTGACTGTGCCGGCGGAATGCTACGGCTGACCGGACGAGGCAACACCAAGCCGGAAGCGTACATCAGGGCATATCGCAAGGCGATGGCAAACGCCGCCGAAGGATTCGTCGGCGCCGGGCAACGCGGCCTGATTATCACGCCCCGCATTCGGTACGCCGCTGGCGAAACCACCAACGGCCAGAAATACCAATACGATCAACTGTGCAAGCTCCGCACCCCCAAGGACGAAACGACTTACGGGCACGCCTACAAGGTGTTTCCGATTGACTCCAATAAGCCCGAAGACATCCAGCTATGGGCCGAACACCTACGCAACCCGGCGTGGCATTCGGCCGAGGTGTACGGCTCGACTCGCTAGCAACCCTCTCCCACCAGGAGTTGAAAACATGAAGACCGCCAAGAAAGACCGCGCAGCATTTGCCAGCGGCGCGGCAGCAATCATCGAACGCCTGGGCGGCAAGCTGATCCCCGGGGAGTCGTACCGTTGGATGCTCGCCACGCCCTACGGGCCGTTGTCGCTGCACGTAGACACCGAATACAGCAGCGGGAATCTCCCTCAGGAAAAGCATGGCAGCAGCCCACAGCAGGATCAGCGGCAGAAAAAACAGAACTGCACTTCTGCTCAATGGGGATATCCAG
>SDBT01014202.1_pt1 | contig 12712 bp, 12 predicted proteins | sample 2277101 | NCBI WGS metagenome assembly SDBT01 (sample SAMN10404973, study PRJNA504765) | marine sediment metagenome | isolation source: marine sediment core GS10_PC15, 103 cmbsf | place: Arctic Ocean: Southern Knipovich Ridge | collected 2010 | reverse complement strand
TTACGTTGGCTGCTGTGACCTCTGGCAACGTCATTACGAGTGCCCAATGGACGGATATGCGGGACGCCCTTGATGTATGCTCCGAACATCAGGCTGGAACTGCTTCTGCGACTATTCCGCCGACCACACTCCTCGATGCTGGAGATCTGATTCAGGCTCATGAGTCTGACCCGCCAACCAGCGACCCGTTCGATTTCAACAGTAACATTTCAACTATAGACACGAGCCGCTTCGTTGTGGATGCAACTAAGAGTAGTGCGCTTGTAACAGCCGGAACATCATCCAACACCCGCGTCGGCTCGTGGGGCGCGGGTGCCGGGGCCATCGACTGTGAATTTGATTTTGCTTTCAGTTCTGAAGATGAAGCCCGACATTTCTTCAATTCGGGCGGACAGATGCGCATCGATTTGAGTCATCCGGCAGGCACTCCGCAAGATAATGATTGGTTGGCATCTCTTGGTACCCGCCTTGGACAAGTTAGGATGACTTATACTGCAACTACCAGTACAGGTACTAGTGCGTTGTCATCGACTCTTGGTTTTTATGATCTTACGGGCGCATACCAGACCATTATTGATGGTACTAATATTGGAACCGGGTTGTACAGTACAAATGATGTCCTTATCGAGGCGAGGGTGCTTAGCGTCGTGGGTACAAATGGTGGTAATGGTACTACTGTCCGTATGAGGATTACTTTGACGGATGAGCATGCTAATGCATTTTCTGATTCGGTATCTGGTGGAACTAGTGCTAGTTTTTCCGTTCTTAAAGCCACTTTTCTTTCTGGTATTATTACCCCGGCTGGCTCTGTTTTTAACTCCTTTTGACCTTGAAATCTCCTTCGACGCTGCTTAGATTTGAGATATAATTAGCGTAGGTGTGCGTAATGGAAGAAGATAACCGAGAAGCTATGGCTCGATTGGTTGCTGCAACGAATTACCGGGCGGCATTCATCAATCAAGTTGAACATGCAAAACAGCAATATGAAGCTAGACTCCAGTTCGCCTGGGAGGGTCATTATTTTACTTTGGATTATGCCTTTATGACCTATGTGGGTACGACGTTCATCGAGTGGAGTTTGATTAAGGGAAAGGGAAATCCTCCCCCTGTTATCTTACTGGATAACTCGCGTGAGCCAGTTTTGATCGAGGACTTCGAAGAATTCATGGATTCCATTACTGGCGCTGAGCAGGAAGCTCTGAATGATTATTACGATCAATATACCCGGCTCAAAGAGGCTGATTCCGTCGAGAAGTTGTTCGAGGTGGCCTGATGCGTGGAGTGTTGATGATAGCTCATGATAATGGGTTGTTTGATTATGGTACCATGACATATCTTGCAGCGTGTATGGTGCGGCATCATTTGAGCGATCCCTCGATTTGTCTAGTAACGGATGAGTGTACTTGGGAAAGTTTGTTACAAAAATATCCGATGGCTGAAGGGGTGTTTATGGACCCCATCATTGTCGAACACCCCGAGGTAGAAGATAACATTAGAAAATTCAGGGTTGATGGTGAAATTAAGAGTGAGAAATATCTCAATTACACCCGATTACAAGCATATGATCTTTCACCGTTTGATGAAACTTTGATGATTGATTCTGATGTCATGGTACTTGATAACAGACTCAAGCTCTGTTGGGGATCTAAAAACGAGATGATGATTAACCGAAATATTGGAAAATTACGGAATCCAAGTTCAACGAAACCGCATGCGTATAGGGTAAACGATATTAGTCTTAACGTGTTGTGGGCTACTATCACATATTTCAAACGCACGGAACGTGTAGCCAAGTTCTTTGAATTGGCGAAATACATCATGAAGAATTTTTCCTATTACGGCATGCTGTACAAATTTCCGGTTAGCTTATACCGTAATGATTATGCATTTACGGTAGCATCTCATATAATGAGCGGATATCTCAGTGGTGGTTATGAATTTGTTCAACCATTGCCTGTGCCATACACCACATTTGCGTGGGAAGATGATAAACTGATGGATGTTGAAAAAGGAAAAGCCGTGTTCAATTTGACTGCCAACGATTTTCCGGTGGTTGTAAGAAATACGGTTCATTGCATGAATAAAAAGAGCATGCTCGCTAACGCTGATAGGATACTTGCTCATTATGCGTGATTTCAAACGAAAACGAGGGTATCTAACAATAGCCCAACAGGGAGCCCAAGGAGATTATTTGCGTATGGCGTATGGTCTAGCACTGAGTCTACGTGCTACGCAGTCAAAAGTTCCGTATCTTGCAGTGGCGGTCGATCCAAAAACTAAGGTACCTGAGAAATACGCCAGAGTTTTCGATGAAGTGGTTAGGATTCCATGGGGAGATGATGCAAAAGGAAAGACCTGGAAAATCCACAACAAGAGAAAGTCATATTACATGACCCCGTACAAGGAAACTGTGCTCCTCGATGCTGATATGATTTTTCCAGTAGATGTGAGCGACTGGTGGGATACATTAGCAGAGCGCAATATTTGGTTCGCTACCAATCCAGTAACATACCGTGGAGATCCTATTACCAGGACGGAGTATCGGCAAGAATTCATCGTGAATTCTTTGCCTATGGTGTACACTGCGTTTTCGTATTTCAAACAGAGCACAGAATCTACCAAGTTTTTCGCTTTATTGAGTGATCTATTTTTGAATTGGAATGCGATGTATCGACAGTATCAATACCGTACCACGCCGCCAGAACTTCTCAAAACCATGAAAAAGAATCGTAGTGTGGATAGATTCAGTTGGACTCATTTTCTACAAGATTATCCACGGTCGTTGAGTGGCGATTTGGCTTATGCAATGGCTACTAAAATTCTTGGAAAGGAAGAAGCATATGCACCAGAATGCCCGTTCCCGACGTTTGTTCATATGAAGGTAAAGGACCAAGGTATTGGAGATTTGGCATATGGTGAGAACTGGACTGAAATTCTTCCGTGGACGCTGAAAGACGACCTGACACTGTCGGTAGGTAATCATGTGCAACGGTATCCGTTTCATTATGTTGAGAAAGGATGGCTGACTCAAGAGGTTTTGAAAAAATTGGAGAGAGCAGCCAATGGATGATTTCTATGTCTACTATGTCATTGATGAAGAGAACCCGAGCATCGGAAAGATACACGCCATAGCACCCCATGAGGTAAAAGAGATGGCAGATATGTCATTCATACGTATTCCCGCTGATTATGGTTTACAGTTTACGGTTGGCAGAAAATCTATATCAAATTGGATTGTTCAATATGATGATGATTCTGAAGATATGGTGTTTTCAGAGGTTACAACAACGGTCGGAATTCCATTTGTATCTGTGTTTTTTCAGATTCCTCACATAGAAAAAAATCCGGAAATGATTATCACATTCCAAAAGCGAAGCAAGTGCTTTCATGTGGCGGTTCCCTCGAAGGGTCTTAGAAGACCAAAACGTAAATTACATTTTTTTGTGACGCCGGTAGACGATCCTAATATGCTGTATTTTCAGTTTCCTGTAGATTTTTCTATTGCTTCTAAGTCAGATGGATATGTGGTGTCTTGTCCCGTGACATTACCAGAAAGGTTTAGTGTTTTCACTAACAAAGTGCTTAATCGATATCAATTTAGGATTGTACAATGAAATGTAAAATTTCTGATTTTGATATCATTTACCTTTCGTATGATGAACCGAGAGCCGATGCTAACTATGCCAACTTGAAATCTAAGTGGCCGTGGGCTAAGCGCGTGCATGGAGTTAAGGGGTTTGATAGTGCTCATAAAGCATGTGCAAATTTAGCAGAGACGGAGAGATTCATTACGGTGGATGGTGATAACATCGTCGATGATAAGTTTTTCGAACTGGAATTCGATATAGAGGATGAACAACAGGATTGTGTTTTCTCTTGGGCGGCACGGAACCACATTAATGGGCTTTTATATGGTAATGGGGGCTTGAAATGTTGGCCCGTGGAGTTTGTGCAAAATATGCGCACGCATGAAAATGCTGATGAATCCGATGCTACGGTTGATTTCTGTTGGGATTTGAAATATATTCAGTTCGATGACACTTATTGCGTGACGTTTACGAATGGAAGCCCATTTCAAGCATTCCGGGCGGGTTTCCGGGAAGGCGTCAAAATGACATTGGATCGTGGTGAATCGGTGTCTTTGTCTGATATAGATTCTGGCAGATTGTGGCATGGTAATCTCAAACGATTAGAAATTTGGTGTTCTGTTGGTGCAGATGTGGAAAACGGGCTATGGTCAATCTATGGAACCCGGTTGGGTGTGATTATGGCAAATCTTACTACTTGGTCTCACGATGACATTGCCGATTTTGATTGGTTTGACCAACATTGGAATAAGATAGTAGCACAGACATATGCGGGTGGTTCAGAATACTGTCCGTATACCGAATACCAGTGGAATTGGGATAAACTATGGGATGGTGTTTGTACGCAAGGAGATGTGTTGCGACGCCAGATGGGATTGAAAATAGCAGATCTTGATGAAGAGGCATCTAGATTCTTCAAGAGTGTGTATGTAGCGCCATCGCGGTCGAGATACGAATAACAGGAGATAGAAGTGTCTAAGATTGGATTCATTGGATTGGGTAAGCTCGGGATGCCAGTAGCAGAAGTAATGGCGCGGCGTCATTCTGTATTTGGTTATGATGTCCGAAAGATTGGTAGTGACACTGTGGAGGTGGTAGATAGAATTCAAGATGCGGTGGTTGGGATGGATTTAATTTTCATTGCGGTACCTACTCCACATGATCCGATGTATGACGGTAGCACGCCATCTTCTCATTTACCAACTAAAGATTTTGGATACGAGGACGTATGTAATGTTCTGACTCTTATTGCGCCACACCTCCAGGCAGATCAGAACCTCGTCCTCATATCCACCTGTTTGCCCGGTACTACAAAGAGAATATTTTCAAAGTTGGTTCCGAAAGAAGTCAACTTTCTCTATAATCCGTATTTCATTGCAATGGGAACGGTGGCTCACGATTTTCTCAATCCCGAATTTATGTTGATTGGAACAGAAAATGGATTGGATTGGGAAGCACAACCACTCATTGATTTTTACGACTCTGTATTGCCTGCCATGCCTACAGTGAACATTTACCGTATTATGCGATGGACAGAAGCCGAGTGTACCAAAGTGTTCTATAATACTTTCATTTCATTCAAGCTATCGTTTGTGAATATGATACAAGATGTAGTTATGAAGATGGGTGATATGGATGTGGACAACATTACTGATGCGTTGTCTAGTGCCACGGATCGTCTCATTAGTCCGGCGTACATGAAAGCCGGTATGGGGGACGGTGGACCATGCCATCCCAGAGATAACATCGCGTTGAGTTTTATGGTTGAAGAACTTGGGTTGGGTTATGACCTGTTTAGAGCAGTGATGGTATCTAGAGAGATGCAGGCTGAAAATATGGCTCGGTATCTGGGTGAAAGGTGCAGCGACCTTGGTTTCTTTGCGAAGGTGGTTATCTGCGGAAAATCATTCAAACCCGGTGTTCCATATACCGATGGCTCGTATTCGGTGTTGGTATCTCATTATCTAACAAAGCTAGGAATATCCACTTGCTTTCATGATGAATCTGTGGGAGTATTTGAGGCAGAGGGCACAGAGCCCCGAGTTTATTTGCTTGCTCATATAGGAAATGCGTGGCATGATTACGACTTCAACCAAGGATCGATAGTAGTTGACCCGTGGCGAGCAATACCAGAATCACGTAGCGGACGGTATAAAACCGTTCATTACGGGAGGCGATGTGGTGACTAGGAAAAAAATTCTTTACTCCAGGAGAAAAACATGAGTAGTGGAACGGCAAAACCAGCGATGCAGGACGAAGAGGCGGCTGTCATTGGTAAAGAAATACTAGAAGGTGACGCCCTGACCGAATCCATTAAGGCAGCGCAGCGTCACTGGGGAACAAACCCCGAGGGCACATTGTTCTGGGGCACCAGCAACATTGTAAACAACGTTCCGCCCGGTTTGTATAAGTGCGCTATGCGTGACGATGTCGGTCCCTGTTTTCAGAAGCTCATGATTGAGACGGACACACTCATTCAACTCCCCGATATGGTTTGCAACGAGGTCATCGAACAGATTCAACAGTTCTGGTCCGACCGAGTTCGGAAGGCAATGGAAAAACGTGGCTTTCTTCATAAGCGTGGTATCTTGATGTACGGTGAACCCGGTAGTGGTAAGACCTGTACCATTCAGATCCTTGTGCAGATGCTTATCAAGAAGGACGGCATTGCCATTTACGCAGAAGATCCCGGTATCCTGTCAAACTGTCTCCAGCTTCTCCGGCGCATCGAACCTGACCGACCCATCATCGTCATTCTGGAAGACTTTGATACGTTGACTGATCGTGACCGGCGCGAAAACAATTGGTTGGCGGTTCTAGACGGCGAGTCACAAATCAAGAATGTCGTATTCTTGGCAACCACCAACTACATCGAGCAGTTGGATAAACGATTCGTAGATCGTCCATCACGGTTCGACGTTATTATGCCGGTGCCTATGCCGACGGCCAAGGCTCGGTCTGCGTACATTCGTTTCAAGGAGCCGGAGTTGGATGATGATATGCTGTTTGAGTGGGTTCAGGCGTCAGCGGGTTATAGCATTGCTCACATGAAGGAAATGATGCTGTCTGTCCTTTGTTATGGAAAGACGTTGGAAGAGACGTGTCAGCGGTTGGATACCCAACGGGCAAGAGACTTTAGCAACAAGACCTTGGAAGACGAAGCGAAAGGCTCGGGTGGTATTGGATTCGGCAAGACTGGTCCGAAGGATAAATTCGACGACCGAGAAGATTTCGACGAATATCTGAAAGAACTGGAAGATTGGGATTTCATCCCATAACCGGAGTCGTCGATGTATGACATTGTTTTTTTGTCCTATCATGAACCAAATGTGGATGCGCACTGGAAACTTCTGAAAGATAGATTTCCACGCGCATTTCGCGTTTCTGACGTAGATGGAATTGTAGCTGCACATCAGACTGCGGCAGAACTATGCCGCACTCGATATTTTTGGGTGGTTGATGCAGACAACATCGTTTCGTCATCTTTTGAATTCAATCATCGCATTTATCCGGAAGATCATAACAATAATCCTGTAACGGTGTGGCGGGCAACAAACAATGTCAACGAGTTGTCTTACGGATACGGTGGTATAAAGTTGCTGCCACGCCGACCTGTTCTTAAAGTTTCTAAGAATGTAACAGATTTTACTACATCCATCAGTGAGCATTTTTGTATCATGGACGAGGTTGCTTCTGTCACCGTTATTAACAGTAGTCCATTTGATGCATGGCGGTCTGGATTCCGGGAATGCGTTAAATTATCCTCTGGGTTGATTCGTGGTAATAAGACTGATGAAACCGAACCGCGCTTAGAACAATGGCAGACACATGCTCTTGATGTACCGAATCGAGGATATGTTTTGGCGGGAGCGGGAGAGGGAGCCCAATTTGGTACAATTAACGCCGACAACCCGAAAGCACTCGGGATGATAAATGATTGGGGATGGCTGCGCAACAAATTTGAGCGTGATATGGAGCATATGGATGACTGACGCGAAACTTGTATTACGCGGGCTTGAAGAACTGTTCCCGGAGAATTTGTTTGTCGGACGGTTACTTCATTGTATAGAGACATTCCCTGATGCCAATTGGGGAGATGCAATGTCTCGGGGGCAGATACGTTCGAAACTCTGGATCATCCATGAATTGATTCGACATGGTTCCACTCGGTTGGGAAAGGTATGTATTTGCGGTGGGTGGTATGGCATCCTGGCAAGGCTCATTCTGGATAGTGATCAATTACATGCTCACCATGTGATGAGTCTTGATTGGGATTCGACGTGTTCTGACATCGCCCGTGAACTAAATTTTGAATACACTGAAGATGACCGCTTTTTAGATTTGACGATGGATATGTGCCGTGTTGGTGATTATAGCCAGCAAGACACTATTATCAATACAAGCTGCGAACATCTTACCCATGATAAGTTTCAACAATGGTGGTATTTGATTCCAGAAGGAAAATTGGTGGTGTTGCAATCTAATGATTTTTTTAGTCATCAGGAGCATGTAAATTGTGTATCTCATGAGGATGAACTTAGGGAGTCCGCTTCCATGACCACCGTTCATTATTGTGGCGTAATGCCCACTCACAAATACAACCGGTTTATGGTAATAGGTAATAAATGATGTCTGCGCTTGTAATGGCACGAGATAATTTATTGGAAAATTCTCCTAACTGTTGGGAACCGGGATCGAATTCTTTTAATGCATTTGCGCGTTTGGGTAATGCAGAGGACCGTGAGAAAAAGTCCCGTCACGTACCCAATGAAAAAGCCACTAAACTAACTACGCCGTGGATTTACGTGGTGGGATGTTACGCAGCGCCGGGTCAATGGTTGATTAATCCCAACACCTTAAAAGTTGAAGATGATTATCTGTTGAAATTATTACCTGAATCTGTAGCCGATGGGATTCGTAATGGGTCGGGGTGGTTGTTGTTATATTGTGGTCTAGAAGGTATCAATGCGGCGGGTAGTCATTTGTTTGAATCGTTGCATACTTCCTTACGGTACCGAGATATACCAGCCAATAAGACAATATTCATAACAGCTAATTTCTTTCATGAGGATTTTTATCAGCAATGGTGTGATTCACGTTCTATTTCTGATCGTATGCACACTATAGCTACAGATACTTGGGAATATATGACTTCCATGTTTATGCACGGAAGAAAACAGGAATATTTTTCAGTAGCAGGAAATCCATATACTGCTATGCGAGAGAATTATTATCTTTGCTACAATAGGCGAATACATTCACACCGAATTGCAGTCTGTATGTATTTGCAGCAACAGAAGTTATTGAGCAAAGGATTGGTATCTTTTCCGTCTCCGGAAGTAGCTGAAGGTGGAGCTTCTGGATTTATTCCGCTTTCACATCCATGGTGGAGCGCATCGCAAGAAGAATTGGTTATGTTCACTGATGAAAGTAAATGGCGAGATTTCATGAATGAACTACCACTGTTTGTGGATGTTCAAACCATGAAAAATAACTTAGCCAGTAATTATACGTCATGGCCATATGAAAAAACGTATTTCAGTTTGGTGAATGAAACTTTTCTGAATGGTGGTTCATTATTCTTATCTGAGAAAACGTATAAACCCATGGTTCATTGTCATCCGTTCATTGTGATAGGATCACGACATACGCTTAGGAAACTAAGGGAGGATGGATATAAGACGTTCGATTTAGATGAGAGCTATGATGAAGAACGCGACCCGTTTCGGAGGATGATGATGGCTCTTGAGCAGGTACAGAAATTATGTGATATGCCTCTTTTTCAATTGCATAAGTGGTATTGGAATCAACGTGATATACTTGTTCATAATCAGAATCATTTACGAAACCGTGTAACCGCCATATCTCACATATATCAAGATTTAGGGAAGATAATCGGGTTGGTCTAGGATGGCTTGCAAATGCCGTCCCCGGTAAATACATGGTGAAGGAGAATACCATGTCCGATATTGACCTACAATATGAATTGATGTCCGAAGGACGCATGAATCTCATGCATCTTCCACCGGGTGCGATTGCATGGTTGTGGGACCGTCCTAAAAAGCAGATTCAAGCCGCTGAGGATTTGGCTGTCTCGGCCAATGCGCATGGAAATCCCGTCGTTGATGCCTCTCTATTAAAAGCTGACCAAAACATCCTATTGATAAAATGTGAAGGAGGTGAGTGTTTCCGCGTTTACCCGGATGGTGGTTATAGCTTTGATGAGGCTCCAATGGATATCGGGGGTTGTTCCTCTGTTCTTCAGGGTGGCGGTTGTGGTGAATGTCCTATGGACGACCTGGGTCACCAGGACGATGCCACGGGCGGTATGATGGATGTCATGGGTGGTATGGACGACATGGCAGAAGATGAGGGTGATTCTGATGGACAGCAAACGTATTGGCTGTATCTGGGTGACAGACTCGTAGCTTCCGTTCGTTTGCCTCCTGGCGCAACTGAAAGGGATGTCAAACTGAAGGCGTTACATCAGCAGCATATGACTCCTGGCGTATCGCATCTCTACCCGGAGCATAATCCAGGGGAAATCAAGAATATGATACACAATTCCGAGGTCAGGATGCATGAAGGTCTCGGGAATGATGAGCACATGGACACGAGACCCCCTGAGAGCGGCGTGGCTGTCCCACAAGGCATGACTAACATCGCAGGGGAGCCAACCATGGATGAGGACCAAGGAGGCGACTGGGGCGGTCCTGGAGCCTCTACGATGGGTGGAATGGGTACTGGTACCCCCTATGTTGGGGATATAGACATGTCCGGTTATGATAATGAGGATATTGACCCCGTTGGCTTCACCAGGGAGTGCCAGGACTATAATGATGATGAGCTAGGCGAAATGGCTAAAGCCGTGGGAGTTGAGGGATGCTTGATTGAAATGACCCGTCGAGAGATGATGGACAAATATGGTGACGACCGAGAGTCTGCACCAACTCCTCCTGAGTCCGCAGATTTAGAGGTTTATGATGCGGCTACGAACCAGATGAAGGATGTCCTAGTGAAATTGGATTGGGATATTCAGCCAACTGAATACGACGGACCTTACGTGTTCTATCAAGGTGGGGCGGTGCTGGACAATATGAAGTTAGCCCAACCGGTCGAAGTAAACGGAGAGGTTTTCACTGATCTATCTGAAAAGCTGGCGGCTCTCATACTGCAAAACCTTCTGGACTTTGAACCCGGTCAGGCTTGGGAAACGCTTCGTAATTATGTCGAAGAATCCGAAGGTCAGGACATCGACGTACCGGTAATGAGATATCCCGATTCGCGAAGATCTTAATCTAACTCGCTTCCAGCATATCTTGAAGGTGAGCTTCGGATTCCTCCGGCGACAGAGTAACCCATACCACTTCAGCATCATCACTGAGTTCGACTGCTCCAGCACCAAGAAAGGCGTATCGTTTTCCGGACCACATACCTTCGAGTCCCATTCGAATTTTATCAGTGTACCAGCGCCATGAAACTCCAGCCTCTTCCAACATCCCTAGAACGAGATCGTGGTCTGCGGTCCAAACTGTATCCTCACGGGACATTAAGAATGCTTCTTGACCTTGTTTGTGGATGATGACTTCGGAGATCCCTTCCTGGATGATTCCCCGAGCGCAGTCTGCACACGGAAGCCAGTTCACGTAGAGCTTACATCCCAGGACACTCTTCCCTTCACGACCAGCATTGTAGAAAGCGTTGCGCTCACAGTGTTCGAAGTATTGGTACTTCAGAGGACGTTGCTGCCGTTCGGGGGTATTAGCGATTCCGCGAGGGAATCCATTGTACCCGAAACTCACGGGTGTGTTGTCCATGGTTGCTATATAACAACCGGAATGTGTGCTTTCGTCGGGGCTGCGGCTTGCAACCTCGTAGCACATGTTCATGTACATTTGATCCCAGGTAGGTCGAACTAGCATTCCTCTACTCCTCGTTGGTTATGATGGTAAGGTATGGCTGGACTTACTAAGCGTCAAGTGATATACTTGGGAAGTATGTTGGAGAATATTAATATGAAAATCATTCCTACAGGACCGTCGCTGGTTGTGCTGATAGGACCGTCTGGTGCGGGCAAAGGCACATTCGCCGAGCGCAATTTTGAGGCACGAGAAGTCGTGTCTACGGATACGCTGCGCGTGGAATTAACCGGTGATATGACACGTCAGGATAAGAATGATGCGGTGTACGGTGAGTTCTATCGTCGTATCGTTGCGAAGATCGAGGCTGGTCAGCGCGTGGTTGCGGATGCAACTCATTTACGCGACAAGGATCGACGTGCTACTGCTGAACTCGGTATCATGTTAGATGTGCCGGTGACCTATGTTGTCATCAACCGATCCGTGGAGTCTAAGTTACAGACCGGTGGCTGGCGTTTAGATGTATACATGAAAGGTGGGTTGGGTCTTATAGAGACTCACGAGCAAACATTCGTCGCTAACGAGAAGAAAATACTCGCTGGTGATAGTTTCCCAAAAGGGCAGGTTCAGGTTGTGGATACACGGGTAGATGAATTCCGGGTTGCGAACGCGATGCCGCGTCACCATGATTTGATTATGCCGTGGCTCGACCTACAGGGTTACGACGGCATCCGTGTTATTGGTGATGTTCACGGTAACCTGGATGGCTTCGAGAAGGCTATTGATGTACCGGATACTACGTTTCTGTTGTTTCTCGGCGACTTGGTTGACTACGACTCGCGTGGCATCGAAGTTGTACGACGACTCGTTGCGTTGATGCGCGACGGGCGGGCGACTTCACTTCGTGGAAACCATGAGAAGAAAATCTTCAACTGGATTATGGGCGAGCGAGGCGATGGGTTTCGTGGTACCATATCGCACGGTAACGATGCAACGGTGAACGTGGTTAAGGCCATGTCTGGCGCTGATCGTGCTAAGTGGGAACAGACTTTCATCGCAATGGTGGAAATGTCACCCGATTGGATTCAGATTGGACGATGGTTGTTCACGCATGGTGCGGCTCACCACACTATGTGGGATAACACGCTGTTCCGCTCTCCTAAGAATTCGAAGCTGGAGTCTTTTGCCATGTACGGCGAGACTTCGGGTAAGTTTATGAACGGATACCCAGAACGGCTGTACAATTGGATTGATAAGATTCCTCCA
>SDBT01014201.1_pt1 | contig 12712 bp, 18 predicted proteins | sample 2277101 | NCBI WGS metagenome assembly SDBT01 (sample SAMN10404973, study PRJNA504765) | marine sediment metagenome | isolation source: marine sediment core GS10_PC15, 103 cmbsf | place: Arctic Ocean: Southern Knipovich Ridge | collected 2010 | reverse complement strand
TCTAAAAACGTTGTTTTTTCCCGTATGCCGTGAATATCATATCCCGATCGCTACCTCGAAAGGCTGGAGCTCAATGAATATGCGGGCGCAATACGCCAGGAGGTTCAAAGAAGCGGAGCAGGACGGGCTTCGGTGCGTGCTGCTTTATTGTGGCGATCACGATCCGGACGGGTTAAGGATCTCTCAATTTCTACGGTCCAACTGCCACTGTCTTCCCACTCATCTGAATTTGGTACACCAGTTACCGCAATAAACCCACCGGCACTAACTTCAGAGCCCGTCATAGACACTACAACACTAGAATCAACACCAGTACCCGTAGACATCTCCAGGTTGAACTCAGCGTACGGCGATACGTCAGAAGCAACGTCTTTTTGTACGTAGGTCGGCATTACTTACCAGGCACACCAAAAGCCTTCTCGTGGACGGCGTGCCAAATGTCGTGCGTAGTCCAGCGGCCAAACTTTATTGCGTGACGATCAATACCCAACACCAAGTGTTGATGCAAATCTCTTTCAGAAAAACTCATAATCACGTCGTCACGCAATAAGTAGTAGTCAGAGCCCATATGGGCCAATGGTGTTTCAGGAATATAATCCATGATGATTTGGACGCCGTCCACGGGAGCTTCATACCAACTACCATCACGATTACTGAAAGTGGTTTCGTCATCATAATAGATCATCCAAGCAATCTTTTTACGAAACATATTAATCCTCCGAGAAGATCATAGTGAGAGCAAGTTCATCTACCGTACCACCTATAGCAGTTGTTTCTAACCAGACAAACGAATCAGCGGGGATGTTGGGATTGCTAAAAATAGTCAGGTCTTGACCAGTGCTTGTGTTAGTGGTAACCGTACCAGTTGTAATGACTTCGGTGCCTGCTGCTGATCTATCAGAATCATATCGCAAAGTCCACGTTACCGATGGTGTCGTACCACGTAACACGGCAGTAAGCTGCCGCATAGCGATAGCAACATCCGTATAGAAGCACATGATGTCTTCCGTAGCAGTCGGAGACTCCACAGTGATTGACTTTGACTTTTTTGTCAAGCTCAGATAACTAACACTACCGTTCTTGGAATATTCTAAGTCTACCAGATTTCCAGACGCAGGAAGAGTCGTACGTAGAACACCAGAGCTACCCACTTCATTATGGATAACACCACTTGTCAGGTGAACATGCCCAAAAGGCGAGATGCTCGTGATGTCAAACGCCTCGGCACCAAAAGCGTCTACTCCCAAGTGAGAGGTACCGCTTGCAAACGGTACTAGATCACCATCAATTAAGCCCATGGAAGTTTAGCAGCCAATAATCACAACGTTGCCAGTACGACTACCATTGAAAGTCACGGTAACGCTGTTAGTATCATCGATAACTATTGTATCAGGAATCAATACATTATCATTGCTATCACGTACCTGCACAATAACAGCGGTTGTACCAAAGTTGTGTGTAACAGTATGCGTACTAACGGAAGTGAAAGGATCCTCAATACACTGAGCAATCTGGTTAGCGGCTGGACCAATTGTCATGGTCTGACCAATAATATCAACAACAATACCAGAAGCACCAACAACGTTAACAACACCCTGTGTTTCAGTACCATTGAAATCAGTCAGGGCGTTAACAACTCGACCATTGAAACCTTGAGTTGGGAAATCCCACAAACCAGACAGGCCGAGTTGGTCAACGGCCCAGATGAGCGGACTAGCACCGGCCGTGTCATCAATAGCGAGAAAACCACTAGACGGCGTTGCAAAATCAATGTTGCCAACAAGATTAGCACCACCAATCTGACCAATACTATCAACCCCACCGGCTGAGAGGTTACTGAATGTTAAACCGCCGTCTACGGATATTTGAAAAGCGGCTTGCTCTCTACTGTATCGAATGACTCCAGATTGACCAGCCAGCTCGTCATGGAACACACCACTGAGCTGGTGAATATGACCAAACGGAGCAATTGATGTAATATCAAATGCAGACGCTCCTTGGGCATTGACGCCAAGTTGAGCCTCACCTGAAGCAAACGGAATAAGATCGTCTGTGCGTACCATGGTTGTGTTCCCCTTATGTTAGTAAATACACTAATCACCCCATGACAACTACCCGACCACTACGATTCGAGTTGAATTGTAACGTAAGGCTGTTAACCGTGTTAAACAAGATGTTATCTGGTAGAAACCACGTAGCAGGACTGGCATCATCCCGTGCTTGTACGATCACGTCTAGTGATCCTAAATTATGTGTCACAACTACATTAGTTGTATTCGTAAAGTCTTGAGCAAATTTCCTAACGCCACTATTGGCTCCGCAAGCCTGCACAAAAACGTGACCACTTTGTGGTCTGTTAAAATTTACTTGAACATTATTACCGTCTGTTGCCCGTACGTTATCTGGAAGAATAACATCTCGATCAGTATTCTGTACCTGAACAACCACATTCTGAGTACCGAGGGAGTGATTCACAGTCAAGATGGTTTGCTCTGTAAATTCCTCAGCAAAACAAGCACCAGTACTAACAGCACCTATAAAAATCTGACCGTTACCCTGAGGAACAATGTTGATGCCACTGACACCAATGAGATCGATGTTTGGTCCTAAATCACCGTTGATGGCATTGATACCACTACCATCAGTAGTTCCGCCACTGCCCGTGCCTGTGCCAACAGCGTCGCAATTGACCGCGATCACCGTGCCGGTTTGTGGTCTATTGAATAGGACACTAAAAGCATCCAGAGTATCATGAATGATCGCATCAGGCAGAAGCCACTGAGGCGGACCACTATCATCTAGTATGTAAACAAGAAGATTACGAGTACCAAAGTTGTGCTCAAAAAATCCACTAGTAATCGGACCAAATGATTGAGTAAAACAACCCGACGCAGCACCGCCTACTCCGGAAGCACCGACACCATCAATAAGTACGACGTTCGTACTAGGAGACGTAACCGCAATACCATTAACCCCTTGAAACTCAACGATCGGACCAATATTGGTACCTGGATTAATGGTAGTGATACCACTAGCCGAGCCACTGCTGGTGCCACCACCAACCGATACAATACCTCCAACACCGAGGCTCATTATGCAAGCTCCATAATACGAATATCAATCGTGCCCGTTACGGTGATAGCATACACCTCAACGTTCTGATTATTCTGAATGTCAAAGGCGATCTTTTCGTTTGCCAACAGGGGAAGTCCTGCGGCTGTGGTTACGGTAGATCCACCTAAGAAAACAGTTGAAGATCCGTTATTATGGATGACAAGTGCTCTGCGGAATGTTAGGGGGATTGCTGGCAACGCCGTTGCCGACGTTGTCACTGACACAACGGACGAACGCAGGCCGATAGATACACTGAAGTCCTCAGGGTTGAGGACAACAATACCATCGCCCCGTCTCGTTCGTAAAGCACTGCTTTTATTTGGGACAGGAAATGTACCCAGCTCAATACCATGGTGTGGCCCTTGGTAAAGGTGGGTAATAGTACCCGATCCGATTGTGGTTGCGTATTCGTAATTACCCATGAGGGACCTCCTTTACATGGAAGATCCCTTTAGAGAATCAGAAGCTTAACGTCAACAGTACCCGTTTCAGTGACCGCATAAATAGACACGTTATGCAACAAGGGCAAACGAATACCAAATGGCTCAGAGTTTGCACTAGCACCCACGACCAATGGAATACCTTCTGCAATCAAAAGACCGGCATTATTAACATGTCCAATGAAAACCGTAGTACCAGTATCAGCATTACCAATACCAATTTCGCGACAGCGGGGTAACGGATTCGTATGCGGACCAATGATCTCGATAGGCGTTGTGCCTACCGTGATACCTGAGACGGCAAAAGCGTCTACGGCAATAGAATCCTCAGGGTTGGCGACGATCACTTGAATGCCGGTACGAACCCCTGCTCCAAGCTCCTCTTTACCACGCTGGGCTGCGGGCAGAATGGCTCGTGTCTGTTCGAGCGTACCAGAACCGATGATAGTGGCTACTATGTTGGTCATAACTTTACCTCTTATTATTGGCTTCGCCAATAGACCTTGCCCGAAGTGGGCAACTAAACGTGACCAACCTATAGTACACCAAAAGGCCACCCTAATGGGCAGCCTTTTGAGTCGTTTTAGAGCGTATGAGAGGGGTTACTACATATATTTTAAGAGAACATCCATAGACACAGGGAACCTTTCAGCGGTCAAGTCTTTGACCGCTGAAGCAAAATCTCGTATCTCACTCTGGGCATGTACATGGTCACGAAGACCTATAAAATGTATAACAGCCTCCAACGAACACGTCCAAATCACTTCAGTAAAAGTCGCGAAGGGCATCACGAGACGAGCCTGTTCCTTGGCAACACCAGCGTCTACGAGAGCTTGATAAACACCCTTACAAACATCGATAGCAGAATTGTACGCCTCACGCACGGTCATGCGTTCATCGTCATCATCTGGATAAAACGCAAGAGTAGTCCACTCTCCACTAAGATCACCGTCTTCGCTACCCTGTTTGTTCGTCTCACTCTGTGGGCGAAACTCAACAGGCTCATACACGTCATCGTACATCACATACCGTCCGCTGATCTCGTTCCAAGCATGATCAACAATACGACCATTTTGTGGTGTCCATGCGATACCTACGACATGTTTATAAGCTTGTCGCATCATCATTTCAGGGGCCTTTAAATGGAAAGAAATCTGTGGGTGCCTGAACGGTGACATGTGTTTATTTTTAGCGAGATACTGCAATAGCTTCGCATCATTGTCGCCAAACTCCTGGGAGCGGCCACCATAAGACACGCGAGCAGCGTTGACTACAGTCAAGTCGCTCCCAGCACAATTCTCGTCTAAACGTGCAATGAAACCTTGGCCACCGAAGAGATCAATAGCTCCCGGTGGTTTATCTGTCTTGACTACGTTACTCACGACGTCACAAGCGTAGGACGAACGATAGTGGTGAGGATTTCATCGTTCAAACGACGCTCGATTTCTTTGATCACCTCATGAGGATCAAACGTGCGGGCTATTCCAACCTCAACGGTATATCTACCACCCTGAGGAACAATAGCTTCGATTCCATCAATAGCACTAAGAGATTTGAGTAGACGTAGGCCGTAATCTTCATCCGTGCCATTGCCTACCTTGAGAGACATGCGGCGATCGATTGTGAGCATGAAACGGTATTTCATATCCTGACCACCATCATCCTTGGGGAAAGTCAAGACGTACTTTTTCAGAGGGGTAGGTTGGTTCATTTTTGTAGAAGGTCTGCTATCTTATCAAAGTCTTCGGATTTGACGGGCGAGCCATCACTAGTAGTTAACTTGAGGATCAAAAATGGTTCTTTCATACGAACATTATACGCCCAGCGGCGTGAGCGTCAAGCTATTTCGCAAGTATCTCCATCACAAAACTTTGGAGCTACCGTGTCAAGAGCTACGTTGCCCAACGCAATAGGCTGTAGATCCTTGCTCATTCGCAGATAGGTTTCTTCATCAATCTCTTCGTAGGGTGCCTGCACGTAACCATGTTCGGCCAGCGGGAGAAATGAAATACCCTTGAGTGAATCTTCATTCAATTCGAGGACGTGTTTGATATCATCTTTCTCTTCCGCAGAAAACGTAACCGTGATGGACACCTGATTATCTGCCCAGTTTTTTTGGTAAGCGACAGCGTTTGCTACCTGTTCCCAAATAGATACATCCTTCTTGCCGCGACGGAAGAACTCCTCTTTGACGGGGAACTCAACAATCATCGTGCTCTCCTCTTGACCAATCGCGGGCTCAACCCTGTGTCCTGCTACCTCGGCAGCTTTCCACAAAGGACTATGAATCCCTACACGAATGCGTCGGATGTAGTATTCCGAATGAGGATAGTGGATACCGGGCGGTTCACCCGGCAGTAGACTAATGGTGCCGCTTGGTTTAACTGATGTCTTCTTGATACTCTTGGGCACACCAAGCCAATTCGAGTATTGAACATCGAGCCCTGTAATAAACTCATAACCCTTATCGCACCACTCCGTGATGGCACGACGGCCATGCTTACCAAACGCTTTAATGATACCACTCTGACTCAAGCCAATGCGTCGATTGCGTGCCATCACGGCGTTGGTTTCTTCCCAGTGAGTAGGTACAAGCGTCACTGTCTTAGCGTATAGATATGCAATTTTCAGTGTTTCAAGGTACTCGTCGAGGTTTTCATGCCTCGACGGGAACGTTTCAACAAGCGTACATAACTCATAGTCATGCAGCGTTTGCTCAAGACACGGATTACCACCAACAGCCTCACGGTCAGCCCAATCGGCAGGATCTTTCATACGGCCATACGCCCGAGCGTTATCCAACCACATAAATCCCGGCTCCCCATTCACGGCGGTCTGTTGAGCGTGCCACTTGTAGTCCATGCCCACCTTAGCAAAGATACTGTTGTTAGATGCCCAACGATGATGTGCGTGCTTCTCTCTATCTTGCTTTAAAAGTGCAAACTCTTTGTCATCGGGGTCACCAAAAACAATCTCAGCCGAACGACGAACGTTACCTGCAACAACGCATCGGCCAATCAAGTTACCAATATCCACGATATCGGAGGATGACATTTTGTCACCCGTCCTTTCAGCAAGTATCTCTCCGATATCGTGGAGCATATCTACTAGCGGCTCCGGACCACTAGAGGTACCACCGAAACCGCGAATCGGGAGACCCGCTTCGCGAACTAAAGATACGTCAAACGAAGGAAGTGGTCCCCCTTGCGTGTATGCCTCAAGCAATACACGCAAGGCGTCTACCCACCCTTCGCGGCTGTCCTCAATGATAACTTCTATCGTACCCTGAGGAGGTACGACCTCAAGGGTATCGGCACCCTCGGTGTCAAAACCAACACCAACACCCACCATGCTCATATCCATAATGAACTCGGCCCACTTAGTAGGCCGGGTGACGATATCCTTGGTGCTAACAAAGGCACAATTGTTCAAGCACGCTCCGCCACGCTCCGCGACATACTTGGTGCCCATAGCCCACATACCACGACCGGGAGGCAGGAAACGAAAATCCCACATCAATTCAAACATCACCTTAGCTGTACGCTGAGCCTTGCGTTCATTCCAAGGTAGGTGATGTTGAAGACAGTGATTCTTTTGAATCGAAAACGTGCCTTCTACTACGCGACGACACGTCTCCCAATACTCTTCCGTCCTGTTCTCATCTTCAACTTGACGTGCGTATGTTCTCTTGAAAGTAAAGTATCCAAGAGGACCCCAGGCGGGTTGTTTAGTTTTATAAGGCTTAATGAAACTCTCGGGCATCTGAAAACATAACTTAGCAATACTAAACATCAAACAGTCTCCAGAAATCTAGCAGGATCAAACAATCTAACACCAGCATGGGAAGATTTCCCGGAAGAAATCAAATCTTTGATGATCATACTACCCTGAAGAGCGTGAGAGAAACCGTAACCATTGAAACCACCAAGTACAAACTGGTTGTCTCGTACTTTGCCAATCAACGGCAATCCGTCTGGCGTAGCAGCCATAATGCCAGACCATGTATGGGTAAACTTAGTGTTCTTCAAAAAGGGGAAAGCTTCAATAGCAAAGTTGCGAAGCTTCTCGTACACCGCAGTACTCACTTCCCCGTCGTTGGTAATACCAATTTGCCTGCCACGAACTGCATGTCTCATGCCACCTACCAAAAGACGGCCATTGTGGACACGAAAATATTCGCGGCTGTCGTTACAACTCATGCTCATTGCGGGTAAAATATGGCTAACGATTTCATGATCTAGATAATCGGTTGCGATCATCTGCCCACGATAAGGAATCATAGCATCAGCCAACTCAGGCAAGAGTTCTGGTATGTATGCATTAGTTGCATAAACTATTTGTTTAGCCCGAATGGTACCTCTATGCCGAATTGAAACAGCCAAAGTACCATCAACGTTCTCCGTAACCGCACTCACCTGTGCATCAGTAATTACCCTAGCCCCTTTCTTTTCAATGAATTCCCGCAGTCCGTTCACAACCTTGTACGGATTGAAGATTGCCTCATTAGGCACAAACATACCACCCATAAAATTCGTCTGTGGCATGAGACCCAGCAATTCCTTAGCACTTAAGATGGGACATTGAAGATCGCGATGCTTAAGTATAAAGTCAGACTCTTTTTCAAGGGCCGCTAGTTCTTTTTTCGTAGTCGCTAAGCGTAGTCCACCTGAGTCTCGTAGATCCGTGTCAAACGTCACACGTCGTAGGCCACTGAGGAAACGACGATTGTTTTCACCTACATACTCAAGGTACTCAATGCCATCCTTTTCTAGCATTTCACTGAATAGCTTGAAACCACGAAGCATAAGCTGACCACTACCTCGCCCGCTAGCATGGCTGCCAATGGTAGATTCCTCCACCAGATAAGTGTTGGTGACACCCGCGTTCAATAAGGTATACAGTAGGCTGATGCCTGCTATGCCGCCGCCGATGATGAGTACGTCCGCGTTGCGAACCATACCCGATGACACGTTATGTCTTGTCGGAGCGGTTGAGAACCAATAATTACGGTGGTTGGCCATAAGTTATAGCAAATCTTCAAGCGACTGATCGTCCGACAGTTCTTTATCTTCCTTTAACGTTTTAAGCACTTTACGAATGTCTTCTCGTGAGGGCTCGAAATGTTTGCGGAAGTTGCGACGCTTACAAGGATCGCAAATGTCTATGAAAAACTCAACGGCGTCTCCAGTTTTCGTTTTGTAAGGACGCTTCTCATCGCTCACCACATGATCAAGCGGACGGATTAATCTATTCTTATGACATTGTGGACATTGAAAAACTTTTTTGTCGATAGGCTTTTTGTTAATACGTCTCATCGATCGTCGCCGGAACCTTTGAGTACACCGCGTTCCTTGCGATCGGCTAGCTTAGCGAGATTGCCTGCTGCAATGTCGCCCAGGGACATGCCCAACTCGGTCGCAGTCTGGCTGACGTACCATGTGAGATCACCAAGCTCTTTGGCAATTTGCTCACGTTTTTCGTCTGTTATGCGTCCGCCATCGTCTCGCAGAATCTTCTTGATCTTGCCTTGAATCTCACCAACCTCACCTAAACCTAAACCAGTGTAAGTTACACCCAACGCATTAGCATAGGTTACTTCCATGATGGCTCGAATTTGCAAACTGTCAAAGCCCATGGTACGTAATTTCGTAGCGACCTCAGAGGGCTCAGGATAGATAGCCGTCTCGGCGGTGCGTGTCTGGTATTCGTCAAACGTTAACATTACTCTTCTTTGTCCTCCTGACTCATAATAACGCTATGGTCAACAGCATTCATATGAAGATTCACGTACTCGCTATAAGCCTCTACCAAAATCCGCAATTCGTCTAGACTATTACTCTGGAGTGCGGCACCAATCTTTTCTTCAAACATTTTTACGCTTTTCATTATTCTTCCTTACCTGTTTGCGGGTTATATTTCATCCAGCCACCATTAGGCAGCCATTCGTTTTCTTTGTCCTTACGACGCGGGAACAGAGTGCCTTCTTTGCCTTTATGCTGACCGAACGACAGACGGGCACGACACTTAAGACAATGAATCTCATAAAAATCGTTGTCTTCCACATTACGAACTACAAAGCGAAGCTCGGTACCCTTACACTTGCCACAGGCTTCGTGTTGGAAAACTTCCTGAGCTTGTGATAGTTCTCTAAATACGTCTTTTTGTTTTTCGCCTTCGACCTCAATGGACAGGCGACCACTTTGAAATATTGCTTTCATGCTGTCTTTCCTTCTAATTCCTTCTTGCGTGCGTCACGTTTTGCTTTAGCGGTTTGCGTAACCTTTTTAGGCTTCTGATCATTCAACCATCCCATCGCACGCTGGGCTTCGTCTACTGTAAGCTCGGTCAATTCAAAAATCGTTGAAGAACGATCGTCATCAAGTACGGCTTCAAGAACAGCAACAGGTTGAATAGCACGGCTCTCACATAGCTTCTCAATAGCTGCTATCAATTGAGTATCGGCCTTGCCAGTAGGTGATGCTTCAAGAGCACCAGCACCTTCGCGGAAACCAACCTCTTCCGAAGACAGCATCTTGATCCCTAGTGCCTTGCGGAGCGAACGTGCTTCCGCACGAGACTCTGCAATGGCAGTAGGATACTTCGCGAAGATACCTTTGACGTTAGCATGGCTGCCGCCGACGATGGCATCAGCGGTGCCAGTGAAACTCACTCGCGAAGGTCGTTCGTCCGGCTTATTGACTGCAAACTCGGTGGTAAAGATGGCTTGCACCATCGTCGGGGCGGGCGTTTGGATCACGCATTTTTGGCTGACAATACCAGCTAAACGAGCGAGACGCTGCAAGCCTGCAAGCAAGACGACTTCCATTCGGTCGCCATCCTCCTTACGTGTTACAGTGTCTCCGTCCTGGAGTTCTTTCTCCCAATCCGTCTCAAATAGGTCTTTAATCATTTGGCTCTCCACTTGGCCTCACAGGTTTGGCAGCCACAAGTAGGCTTGCGTATCGCCTTGTATTTATCAGCGTATGTACATGTCTTCTTCATTATGACACCAATATCATTCTTTGTAAGGAGGTGTTCTCGAAAAACTCTAGGAGTGCATCATATACTCGTTGGCACCGTGCCGTCGAGATAGAATTTGATTGGTCTTCGATGATCATTACGCGGTAGTTCATATCGTTCAGTTGGGCCACTAGACGATCGTATCTCGCTTCAATCTTCCTCTCTTGCTCATCACCGTACACGGCGATGGGCAGGAGAAGCTCTATGACCACCTTACGATCGTCTAGTATGATGTCAGAAACATGGCTGGGTGTCAACTGAATTCCCGTCCGAACTTTCTCCCTTTCGCCCAGAAACACAGCGAGCTTTTCACCAAATCGTGAAAGCTCGCCTGGGACTGGGCGAACACCCTCTTGGAGTCTCTTGACGACAGAAGAACGCTCTTTAGGGGTACGTTTCTTCCACTCTTTACGACGTAAAGTTCCTAGTCGTGTCTTCTGTGTCTGTCCTTCGTCAGAATCCCAGAACTCACGAGTGCCCTGGGAAATCTTTTCCCGCGTCTCCTTGGAATGCTTCTTGCCCTTGCGTTGATGATCAGAAGTCTCTAAGTGTTGTCGTTGAGCATCGCTCTTGGAACGCCTCTTGATCTTGAGCTTACGCATATGATAATATAGCGTAGACTTAGCCATGTCCAGATGCTCAGCCATCTGATCCAAGGACATGGTGGCATAAAGCCGCTCAAGGTTTTCCTTCGTAAGCTTCATTACTTACGCACAATATCCCAATTAATACGTAATCCCAATCGTGCAGCTTCCCATTTGATTTGTATCAATGTGAGATGACGACCGTGATTACGTTGTATGGCATGTACCCCATGATAAATGAGGTCTCTACGGAAACGATCAATCTGTTCTGCTCTAGAACCAGCCCCCGCCTCCATGGGTAGCTCCCACTTTTTCTTAGGTTCCTCTAGCTCAGCTTGCTGTGCCGCAAAACGACGCTGACGCTCAGCATCTTCCTTACGAACCTGAGTCGAATCAACCTTACGGCTCGAACCAGCTTTCTTGGCGGCTTTCTTAGCTTCTAGTTCTTCGAGCCGTAGGTTAGCTACCGCCTCTGCTTCTCGTGCCTTCTGAGTTTGGGCAAGTACTCGGGCTTCATAAACCTCAGCACTCTCGATCTGAAGCTTCTTGGCCAGGGTACGAGCCTCATCAGGACTTTCAACATCGAACTCCTTCTTGTAAGACGCAACGTCTCTCGGCTCCAGTCCAAGCTGACGCTCAAACGTAGCAGCACTATGCATTCGTGCAACAAGTTGAAGGAATTCAATACGCTGTAGACGATCCAACTTGGGTCGCTCACGACTACTTGTGCGTTTCTTACCTTTGGCCCATGCACGCTTCTCACGCTCAGTGACTACGTGCTCCTCTTCTTCTTTCTTCTTCTTCATTATCCTGTCCTCTCCTTAGAAAAGAAACTCATCTGCTTTTCGCGACATAGAGGGGTCAGGGGATTGTTGGTGGTAGTCATACCTGCACATTTTTTCAACAAGTTGTTCAAATGTGCAGGTAGGTTCCCATCTCAAAACTTGTTGAGCTTTAGAACTATCACCCAAGAGTACTTCTACATCCTTCGGACGCATAAACTTAGGATTGATCTTGTATACCTTTTCAGCATCAAGATCAAACCATTTACAGCATGCATTAAAGAAGCTTTGAACAGAATTGGTCCTGCCTGTCGCGATAACAAAATCATCAGGAGTATCATGCTGCAACATGGCATGCATAGCACGCACATAGTCTCCAGCAAAACCCCAGTCGCGACAGGCGTTTAGGTTACCAAGCTCCACACACTCTTGCAGTCCCCATTTCACGCGGGCTAAACCCCGCGTGATCTTACGAGTCACAAACTCTTCGCCCCTAACGGGCGACTCATGGTTAAATAAAATACCACAGGCCGCGAACATATCAAACGACCTACGGTACACTCTAGTAATATGATATCCAAATACCTTACTCGCCGCGTATGGAGACTCCGGTTCCATTGGAGACTCTTCATTAAGGTAGTGTTGGATCTCACCTTCGATTGGTTTACCAATCGAATTACCAAACTGCTCGCTGCTACCTGCAAAATAAAAACGACAGTCTGGTTTTTCAAGACGTAGAGCTTCAAGACAATTCAAAACTCCAATGCCAGTG
>SDBT01014200.1_pt1 | contig 12712 bp, 15 predicted proteins | sample 2277101 | NCBI WGS metagenome assembly SDBT01 (sample SAMN10404973, study PRJNA504765) | marine sediment metagenome | isolation source: marine sediment core GS10_PC15, 103 cmbsf | place: Arctic Ocean: Southern Knipovich Ridge | collected 2010 | reverse complement strand
AGCGCCGCCTGCGTCATCAGCGCGTCCGTCACGAGCCCGTCCGGCGCGGCGCCCCACTCGGTGGGCTGGCCGGGGTGTCCCGTGTACCCCGCCTCCCGCACGCAGCGCTCCCCAAAGTGGCTGAGATAGCAGATGAGGGCGTCGGCCTCCTTTGCGTTTCCAAAGCTCATGCTGGACATCATGCGCTTCTTGTCCTTTGCCGCGTCCTCGGGTGACGGCGCGGGGGTGCCGGGCTCGTCCGCATAGTACCCGAGCAGACCTGCGACGGCGGACGAGGACACGCGCGCCCTTACCTTGAACCAGAGCAGGTTGCTCTGCGGGAGCATGTGCGACAGCAGCGGCACGCAGTGCTCGGCGAGGAGGGCGCGGTCCGGTGGCACCCAGGGCAGCCCCGTGTAGCGCCCCTGGAACCGGTCATTGAAAAAGGCAATGCCGTAATCCATCAACGGGACGAGGATCGGCGCGGTGCTGCTGATGCAGTACTGTTCATTGACAATGGTAATGTACGCGGCGGACACGCAGCCGCCGACGAGGCGAAGCGCGTGGGTCTCAAACACCACAAAGTGCAGGGCGCCCTTTGCCAGCTTGCGGGTGTAGTGCTCGCCGCGCGCGCTCGGCATCAGCGCGATGCGCGTGTCGCTGCGCCGCGACGCGAGGTGCACCAGGCGCACGTACGACTCGGCGGCGGCGGCCTTGACCAGCGGCGGGTCAAAGGTCATGCGGTAATACAGCATGGTGGACGAGGCGACGTTGCGAAATCCGAGGCTGTCGGTGGTGGCGGTTTGCGTGACTGCGCCGACCGGGTACACAAAGTCAATGGCGACGCCATCGAGGATCTCGCGGGACCATCGCTGTTTTTTTATCTGCGTCTGCATTCTGCTCAGCCGACGTTTTTTCTCCCGACAAAAAAGAGTGTGCTTGCAAAGAACACACTCACGCAGCACAGCACGATGGAAACGCCGGGCCAGTTGTCGTCTGGCGGGTAGCCGGTCGCCGCGATCCAGATGGCGCCGCCGATCGCCGTGCACGCCACGGTGAACCAGGTGAAGAGCCAGACCCGAACGGCGCCCGCGTTCTGGCCGTTGATGTGCGACACGCCGACGAGGTTAAACAGGACGCCGGCCATTGTGGCCGTCAGCGGTGGCGCCAGATGGGCGGCCTCGAATACATCCGGCGCGTGAATGGCACCATCGATAAACGCCCACCAGCCGAGTGCAAGGAAAACGCCTACCACCGTCGACACGCAAATGGCGCGCAGGGTGGGCATGGCAAAGGCGCGCGCGTTTTTTCTCTATACAATGGATGTTTTTGTGGCGCCGCTGATGATACCAGTGTGCCTAATATACGGCTGGGCGCTGGCGGTCGGCGCCATCAAGGGGCTCGTGTTTTTCGTCACGCGCAACCCCTCGATCTCGCAGATACCACCGCCAGAGGCGTACCTCCCGAGCGCCCTCGAGGCCATACTCGGCGGGTGCCTGGTGGTCGTCACGAGCGTCCTCGCGCTGCTCTATGTTTACTACACCACCAAGACGGTGCACCGACTGGCCGAGCACTTTCCGCTTCAAGAGTTGGAGCAGGAGCAGGACCCGCGGCACGTCCGCGACGACACGCACATGGCGCGGCACGTGATTCGCCTGGTGCTCTTCTTTGCGGTGGACCTGGTGGTGGTGCCCATGTCGCATCTGGCGGCGATGGTTTTCGGGCAGCTCGCGGGCGTCATGATGCTCGGCGCGCTGACAGACGACGACGCGCTCAAGATGGCACTCGCCATGTCGCTGGCGTGCGTCATTGCGTTGGCAGATCTGCTGTACATTTACTACGCGAAAAAAACGCGGCATCGCCTCGCCAAACACTTTGCACTCAAGGACACGGGCGGATGGCAAGAGGGCGACGGCGACGACTACGACGACAGCGACGACACGGGCGTGGACGTGATTTAATTTACATTCTCCTTCTTACGCGGCGCGTCCTGCGCTTGTCTCTTCGCCCTCGCCTCTTGTCCCTTCGTCGTCTTTTTCTCGCCTTGCGCTTGAATTTCCGTGTCTTTGCCCTTTCCTTGGCTCTGGCCTTGTCCAGCCTAGCGCGTCTTTCCCCCGCCCTGCCCTCTGCCTCCATTCTGCGCCCCGCGTCTTTGCGCTTGGTGCCGCCCACCGCCGTTCTCTTTTTGAATCTGCCCTTTCTCTTCTTCTTTTTGGCGCGCTTGAGTCGCCTGTTGGCCTTGAACTTTTGGAACTCGCCGAACGCGTCGGCGCCCACGTGCAGAAAGGGGTCTTCGAGCTCGGCCTCGAGCCACTCGATGGCGTCGCTAATGTCCACGTCGGGGTCAACGAGGTCGTCGCTCTCCTCACTCTCCTCGCTGTCCTCGCGGATGCCGCGGGCGTGGCCGCCGATGAACCCGTCGACGTCGTCGCCGTCGTCCCTCTCCTGCTCGTTGCGCAGCGCGCACGCGGCAATCACGCGCTTGAGGTGGTCGATGTCGGGGTCGGCGCGGTCGAAGCACCAGGCGCTGTGCGGGCTGTCGTCGTGGTCCCAGTCATCGGCCTGGCAGCCCGCGGAGCAGTAGCGCGCAATGTGACACCGGGCACACACCGTGGCGGCGGCGGGCGCGCCGCACGTGTTACAGTCGTCGCACTCTGATGGCGCCGAGTCCATCACTGCACATTCGCATACCCGCGTATACATACATAGGCGGCGGGCCCCTTCCGGCGGCGGATCCAATCCCAGCTGTCAAATGGAGAGGGTCTTGTTGGATGTACTGTACACGCACATCCTGGGGTGGCTGCGCGTCGACGATCTGCTCCGCGTCGCCGAGACAAGCAAGTACATGTACACCGTGTGCCGCAACGACCGCGCGTGGGCCCGGCACACCCAGCGCATGTGCGCCATGGCGCCAGAGATGCAGCCACTGTTTGCAAAATGGGCACAGCGCACGCGGCACATCAAGAAGCGCAAGTCCGCGTCGGCTATGAAATCCTGGATCAAGCCACGCGGGCATTGGATGGTGTGGGTGATGCGTCTCATGCGTCCAGCTCGGACCGTCAGAAAGGGGGAACCATGCGATATGTGGGGGGGGACGTACAATCAGATGTTTGGGCACTGGGCGTCTGATATGTGCCGCAGGGCTCTGTGTTGCGCAGTTCTGCGTCTCAATCTGGCTGTCCATTATGGATCCGACTGGACCATGTGCAAGGAGTCACAGTGGTCGACGAGGAAGGCTGCCGGGTTAAATGCAATCAATACCACGGACGGCAGGACATATCGCTTTATGTTTGACAATGGGCCCCTACAGTCTTTGGTCGTGCTAGGAGACACGCGTTCGACTAACTCTCCGGGTCAGGCGCATTGGGTAATCCCATTGGCTCTGTTCGTCTACGAAGATCCCCTCGGGGAAATGTTGCGCCACGGGTACCCGGATGCGTCGGCATTTCCATCGGGTATGCAGGCATTGCCAGCGCGGCCGGTGTAGCGGCAAAGATAAACAGGGCAGTGCTTTTAATCGTTCACTTCTTGGCGTCGTACACGGATCCCGCGCACTCGCAGAACCATTTGTACATGCACAGGCCGTGGTCTCCCTCCGGCAGGCACATGTGAGTGGACTCCTCCCAGTCGTGCGCCGTGATGACGCCGTTGTGATCGGCGTCGCAAGCCTGCATGATCTTTTGCGGGCCCCACGTGGCAGCGAGCCAGTGCGCCCACCACGGAACGTACTTGTCAATGGCGGCGTGGAGCTCGTCGGTCGTAATTACACTGTCGCCGTTCGTGTTGATGTGATCAAGGATGCACACGTAGGCATCGGTGCGGGTAAAGTTGCACTCGGTCTGCGACATGGGCGGGTACCAGGTTCTGCACTTTGAATCGCGCGGCAGCTGTTTACCGAAGCGCCGCTCGAGGGCGATCGTACTCGTCTCGATGGCGCGCTCTGTCTCGGAGCTCCACGCGCGCTCGATGCGGCGGACGCCGGTCTTGATGGTGGTCTCTATGTCGGATAGCCCCGCGCTCGCAAACAGCAGCAGCGACATTAGCGCAACAGAAACGGCAAGCAGTTTCATTTTCGATTTCTCTCTGTGACTGGTTCTGGTGTCTCTTTACATTAATGCAGGGAAATAAGTAAACTGCACCTGCGCCACCACCACGTCCGACGACGGCGTCACCCCGGTCGGCGTGTTTGTGCTAGAGCGGAACTCGAGGAGCCCCGCGCCTGCCACCACCTGGGAGTAGAATGTCGCCAGTGCGTCGTCGGCGATGCGCGCGCCGTCCACGTCCAGCAGCAGCCCGCCGGACAGCTGGCCGTACAGCAGCGGCGACGACACGACGGGTCCCTCCAGGAGCGGGGGCGCGCACGTGCCGATGGTAATGTTGGTGTCGCCGGTGCTGCTGATGAGAGCCGCGTTGGCCGCGCCGCTTGAAAATACATAAAAGGGGAGGGTGACGGGCGCAAAGTCCGACACGCGGTACTCGTAATCGATGGTCGTGTTGCCGAGCGTGCAGGTGCCGCTGCGCTGCAGGGCGGAGCTCACGTTGCTGACGCTCAGCGTGATGGTGAGTTGGCGGGCGAGTGCGGCAATGTCTTCCTCGTAGGCCGCCTGCATGGCGGGGATACTGGCGTTGATGGCGTTGTAGAGCGCCACGGTGTCGTTGTAGCCCGCCTCGCCGATCAGCACGCCGGTCTCTGTGATGTTGGCCTGGATCTCGTCCATGACGGCGTTGGTGTTGTTGATCACGACCAGCTGCTGCGCCGTCAGCGTCGCAATGTCCGCGAGCGCGCGGTACGTGAGGCGGGCCGTGTCGGCTTGCGCTTGCACGGTGGCCACCTGGCTGCGGGCGGGCCCGTCGGCGGCATAGCGCCCGATGCTGACGGCGGCTGCCGTTGTCGCTATGATGATGACGACGACCGAGAAGATGATCAGGTTGCACGTCCATTTGAACCAGCCCACCGAACTGCCGTCCACTGGGTTTCCAATCAGGGGGGAGCGAAGCGCACCATGCGACCGGCTGGCGCGAGCACCCGAGCGAAGCATGCGCGGTTTATATAATATTTTTCCTACACCAGTGCCACATTCATGGTGAATGGGCTCTGTACAAAGATAACGTCGCCTATTTGAAACGTCGTCGCGTCCTCCACCTCCCACGTGATGCCGTTGCCCAGCGCGGCGGGATAGTTCCGCACCGGAAAGCTCGCGTTGGTCCCCCCTCTGTCGATCTCCAGCTTGCCCAGCTGCTGCGCTTCGTAGGCCACGTCGAAGCCGTCCGACGGCGTGGCGAGCAGAAGCGTGGGCGCAAACTCCACCATGCTGGCGGTCAGCGCCCCGCCGGTGGTAATGATGAGGCCGGCCGTGACGTTGGCCGGCACGCCGACGTACGCAATGGCGGGGGAGCTCGCGGCGGTGAGGTACACGCGGCGCAGTTCGTAGGCCAGCGTGATGTTGTCGAGCGGCTCGCCGTCGTTGCGCAGCGTGACGCTTCCGTCCTGGTACAGCGTGTCGTTGAACGACAGCGCCAACGTGAGGTTGAGCGCCGCCAGCTGCGTCGCCGTTGTCTCGATGTCTGCGGCGAGGCTCGCGTTCGCGTCGGCGAGTGCAGTGTCGCGAAAGTCCACGAGGGCCGCGTCGGTGAGCGCGATGCTCGGCACGAGCGTCGAGTTGATGTAGAGGCGGTTGGTGTAGTCGCATGCCTGCACGCCCGGCAGTCCGTTGACAATGATCGTGAGGTTGCCGCCCGTCAGCGGCAGCACTTCCGCGAGCGGCGCCAACGCGACGCCGAGGGCGGTGAGGTTTGTCTGCAGGGCGGCGACCTGCACGGTGATGGTTGCCAGCTCGGTGCTCTGCGCGTCTGTGAGGCCAGACGACACGCCGATCTGCAACAGCAACGCCAGAGTCGACACGCCGAGCACCACAATCATCAGCACCAGGGTTGCCCAGTAGAGGCCTACATTGCTGCGCTCCCTCATCCTGTGCCGTGTCTGCTGGGGCGGCTTGCGTATTGTAGGTGATTCTAACCGAAAAAGGACCCGTGCTCCGTTCGTATCAGGTGCATTGCTGCATTCATGGATGTCGCCTTGACCACAAAAAGCGCGTCGTCGTGCGCCGCGTCGTCAATGTAAAAGCGGGCACTGCGACACCTGGGCGCAAATGCGCTGATGCATGTCACGCGCTGCCGGTCAAAGCCGCCGCTCCAGATGTACGTCCACATGCCGCCGCGCCCCACGCCCACGGTCGTCCGCGTCAGTGTCATGATGACGCCGCCGCTGGCCGTGGCACCGGGGACAAGGCGCCCGCGGTGTACCACGTTGCCCGGCGTGTGCGGCGCGTACACGGACAGCGGGGAGCTTTTGGTGTACGAGCGCCCGCCCACTAGACGATAGGTGGGCACCTGCCGGCTGCCGAGGCGCGCCGTCACAATGGACGCGGTGCGCGGCGTGGCAATGGTGCGCGGCACATACAGCGTGTAGCCCTGGTCGGGTTCGACGCCTCGCCTAATGCACATCCAATCTGCGCGCGGCGCCTCGGTGTCATCGAGGCACACTGTGATTTTGTATCGCCTGCCCACCAGCAAGGCAAACACCGCCGGGTGGCGCATCTCCCCCGCGTCCCAGTGCGTCATGAGAAAGTCACAGCAGCGCGCCACCAGCACGGACTCGTCGGTGTCGTGCAAATACACCATCAGTGCGCGGGCCGCGGCGTGCCCCGAGGCATCGGCGTCAAAGTGCACGGGCCGCGTGTCGGGATACACGATCTGAGTGATGCGGGTGACGTGCGCGCCAAACAAGTTTGACGCTAGCTCAAGCAGCAGGCTTCGGCGCAGCGCGAGGCGCGCGGCGTGCGTGCGAGACAGGTGCAGGTGCGCGGCGACGCACTTGAAGAAACTGTCGGTGGGCGGATCAAAAGAGGCCACGGTGAAGGTTGTCATTTTTCTGTTTCTATTGTTGCGGTGACCGCGGGGTGGAACATTTCGTTGAGGATGGACACGAGCTGCTTGACCGTGGCGTACACGTCGTCGTCGATCCATCCCCAGAACCCCTGCAATCCAGGGACATCGATTATCAGAGGGTGCGCCCTTAGCTCGTGCGACTGTATCTTGCGTAGCATCTGACATATCGGATGGTTGGTGTGCATCAGATAATACAACTGGTCGCCGTAGTCGTAAGGTATCATCTCAATCATAATGTCCATCGGCATCACTTTGGTGCCGGGCCTCGCGAGGCCGCGCATCTGCTTGCACAGCCATGTGTACGTTGCACCCCAAAAGGCCTCCTTTGTGATTGCATCGAGTTCACCGAACTCTGTGCACGTGTCCCTGTCGTCCTCGTCGCCGAGTATGCCCAGCTCGATGTCAAAGGTGACATCGCCGGCGCCGTCGCCAGGGGCATTCATTGGGTTTTTTCTCTGTGCATTAATGGGCACTGACTGAAAGAGCATTCATTGATCGTGTTTCTGTGCCTTGCGGCTCCTCCTTCGCGCCTTTCCGTGCTTCTTTTTCTTCTTGCTGTGCTTGCGCTGCTTGTCCGCCCGCTTCTTTTTTGTTTTCTTTTCCTGGCGCTTCAAAATGAACCCCGTCCGCTGCGCGTTCATCTTCATCAAGCGGTACGTCGCGGAGACGTACATTACCAGCCACAGGGCAATGCTGTAAAGAATGACTCCGTTCACGCCCAGCGCCAACACGACAAAGACAAAGTTCGACGGCTCCATTTTTTTTACTGTGCGGTGCGTCCACTTAGCGTGTTTGTGTATGCCGTGTGTCGCTTTTCTTTCGGGTTTTGATAGCCTCTCGGCTGGTCGTACGCTGTGCGGATTCTCGCAGTTATGGCCCGCGTCTGACTCGCGCGCTTTGATATGTGGGACGCCATCGCGATGCCGCCGAGCCCCACCAGGATGGCGAGGTTCGTCACGCCCGTGGCCAGCGTGATGATTTTAAACATGGACCCGATCCACGTATCGACCGTCACGTTGTCCGCGCCCGATGTAAAAAACCACCCCATGGTGTCCCCGAGGGTATACGTCACCGCCAAGTCATAGCCATGCGTGCCCGGGGGGATGCCGCCAAACGGGGGCGTCCCCCCCGTCGCTTTGATTCCCTGATCCAGTGCAAGCATCACCGAGGACAGCGTGATTACGATGGCAACGATTCCGTCCAGGTACACCAGGAAGATGCTAAAGGGTGCATCTGTGATGCGCTCGCTCTTGCCGGCGCGGATGTCGGCGATCAGGCGGCTGGTATAAACACCGATCCACACGTACACGACAATCATCATCGCAAACGGGATCGAGAGATAGGCCCATGCGGCCGGTGTCAAGGGCAGCACTATGTGGTTGAGAAGTGTCACAAGGCCCGGGAACAGCAGCCCGATGCAGAGCGCCGTCAAGACCCCTGCCGCCATGTGTAATTTTCTCCTTTTACTCTTTTTAATGTGCGCGTCGCTCGCTACATCATATAGGCCAGCTCGTCGCTTTTTTTAAAGTAGACAGCGCGAACAAATATGAGCACCGTCACTTGTATCACCGTGATACCGCCGAGTGTAAGGTACACGCCCATCGCCGGGATCACGCCGCCGATGTACAGCTCCACGCTCACGGCGTACGCGGCCACCACAAACATGCCGAGCATCACCCACGCCAGGTCGGCCCCGCAGTCACCCCCGACGCCGCCGCTGTCGTCGTCCTCGAGCCAGCTCACGTCGCCGCCGCCGCCGCTGCCGCCGGTGACGGTGCAGCCGCCGCAGATGATGGGCATGATGATGGACATGAAAATCACCAGCACGCTGAGCAGCGGCCACGCCGTCTGGTACTGAATGCAGGCAATCATGATGGCGACCAGACCCGCCGCCAGCACAATTGCGTTTGCGATAATCACAGCAATGATGGCGCGGCGCGAGTATCCCATCGTTATCTAATGTTCATTCGTACTCACTGCCGTCGTACTCACTGCCGTCGACGCTTTCGCTTTCGCTCTCGTACTCTTCTTCGTCTGCCTCGCGGGCAATGTTCAGAAATGCGCCGTACCGCTTCATGCGGAAGCCCAGCCAGAGCCCGATTGTGTTGAGTATCCAGAGCGCCGTCACAAAGCCCCAGTTCTGGTAAAAGACGGCGTTCGCGTACAGCCGGGCTGGCTGCGGTATGCACGGCGTCACGTTTGGGCAAAGGGCCGGCGCGTCCGCAAAGTAAAAGCAGCACCACTGGTCGCTGTTGCACAGCGAGCCGGCGCTGAACGCGCTGTTGCAGTCAAAGATCCACTGAAAGCCGTAGATGACCCATATGACAAAGGTGGTGATTCCAATGATGATTGTGAGCCAGAACTGCAGCCAGCCGACCATGCTGCTGGCGGGCGAGGCAAGCAGCACCATAAACATCAGCGGCACCAGACCGTTGAGACATATGAGCATGGACCACTGCCACTGCCACCCGTAGAGGTCGTCCGTCGCCAGCTGCTGATCCAGCAACGGGAACGCCGCCCAGCCGGCAAACACTCCCAGCGACAGGATGACAAACACGACCCCGGACAGCCGGCCCTCGGCCGCGCTGTTCTTGCCCTCGACCACCATGCCGCTGGTGCGCGCGACGTAGTTCACCCCGGTGTGCAGGCCCGCCAGTATGACAAAGAGGATGCTCCACACCCACGTGAAATACCACACGTCGTTGGCGCGCAGCTCGTCGTAGGCAACGGGCGGGACGCACCCGATGCTGTTGGCGCACTGCTCTGGCGCGCTGTCGTAGTACACGCAGCACCACTTCGGGTCGCGGTAGGGCGAGCCGCCGAGCAACCGGTTGGCGCCAAAGTAGGCCAGGGAGAGCAGCAGAAAGACGAATACATTTAGTATCAGCAGAATCACACTCACGAGCATGTACAGGTCCGCCCGCGCCAGGGACTTTGGCTGCGCCGCCAGCGCCACCGAGGTAAAGATCAGCAGGCCATTGAGACAAAAGACCCACTGCAGCCACCACGGAGCGTTGTAGCGGTTGTCGACGACCCCGCCCGCGCCATTGTCGTATACAAAGACGGACGATAGAAACGGGAACGCGACCCAAAAGGCGTACAGCCCGAGGGTGACAAACGAGAGGGCCAAAATGAAACTACGCACGTAATAAATGTCGCGCTGCTTTGCTGTCTTTGCCGCCATGCCTCTGGCCCTCCTTGACATGGCCAGAGGTTCTTCCGTCTACTCGTAGAGGTACACGCTTAATATTACATGCGCGTGTTGTTACTGGGTGCCACGGCGGCGTTTATACTGGTTGTATTGGCACTGCGCGCGCTTCTCGTGTATGTAGTAACGCGTTTTCTCTTTCCCGTGTGGACGCGCCAGGAGGACCCGCGCGGGCGGCCGCTTAATGCCCCCGCCGGCATCTTGATGGAGACGGCGCGGGCGCGGCGCATCCTGATTCTGTTTCACGGCAACGGCGAGCTGGCGAATGAAGTCGAGGTGGGCCACGGCGTCGTCGGCGACATGAACGTGCTGCTCGTGGAGTATCCTGGCTACGGCATGGACACGACGGGCAGACCCACGCCGGCCAGCGTGCGCGCGCGCGCCGACGTTGCGTTTGAGTGGGCGCGCGCCAACTCTCACGGGATGCCCATCTGGGTCATGGGCCACAGCATCGGCAGCGGGCCGGCGTGCTACCTCGCAGAAAAGTACGGCGCCGCCGTCGACCGCTTGATTCTCGTGTCTGCATTCACAAGCATCCTGGATGTCATCCGCGCCGTGGTGCCATGGCGCTTGGCCCACGCGAGCGTGTGCGCGCTGCTGTGGCGCGCGGATCTTTTCGACAACGTGGCCGCGCTGCGCGACTATCGCAATCCCGTGTACATTGTGCACGGCGCGCTGGACGCGACGATGCCAGTCGCCATGGTGGCACGGCTCGAGGAGGCGTCTGGGAACCCGCACGTCAACGTGGTGCCGTTTGCAAGACACAACTTTAGGGAATGGCAAAAGCACGTCTGGGGATTTGCGTTCAATTAAAATGCCAGTTTCAAAAACTCCCACTTCAACTTAAGTGGTCAGAGGGGCGTTTGAAAAATCAAGATGATGCCGTGTTACGAGTGCGGGAGATCAGAAGACCACTTGTCCGATGAGCATCTGGTGACAAGGACGGGGTGTGTGTATACGCAATGTGAAGGGAACAACAAGCCCCTGTGCGCGTGGTGCAACGCCGATGGAACGAGGCCAGAAGAGGCGATGTGCCCAGACCATCGACATGCGTGGAAGGACACAGTCAAGGGCATGGTAGTGTCCACAAGAGGGCACGGGGATCGAGGCGATGAGATCAAGGCGATCGAGATGCAGACTGGCTCTCTGGTTACGTCGCGTGAAGACCCGGCGGATTTGCTGTATCTAGCGGCAGTGTTCAGGGAGACCGCAAGGAAGATAGAGTCAATGATAGAGTCGGAAAATAACAACAAGGCAGTGACGGGACCCGGATTGGAGTTGTACGACCGCAAGTCACCGGGGTCGCCAGCACGGAAGAGAGGGAGAGGGGGCACGCGGGAGTCTTCGGCATTGCCACCCCCGAAGAAAGCAAGCGGCGGGGCCGAGGCCAAGTTGCACCTGGCGCTGGCAAGGCGGCAAGCCGTGTCTGCGATCGCCATCACCAAGGCGGAGAGCGCCATCTCCGCGGCCCGTGAGGCACAGAGGCAGGCCACCGCCGCGGCCCGTGAGGCACAGTGGCAGGCCACCACCACCGCCACCGAGGTCGCTTTGGCTAAATGGAGAGCCGCGCGAACCATCGCCGAGGCCGTGACCGAGAACGAGGAAAAATGAAAGAGAATGCACACTAGACAGATCGAGGGGTCAAACGGCGCTGTTTATTTCATTCTCATCACAGCCGTGAAGAGGGGCGCAGGTGACCTCGAAGTGATGCCCAAAGGCAGCCCACCCACTGAGTACCGCCGGCCCCGCGAGACCCCAATGGGCCTCCTCGACAGGGACACGGTTGAGTACATTAACAGATTCCTGTCGCTGGCAGACCAAAAAAGCTTCGCGTTGACGAATGGCTGGATCCGCGCAAGGGTCATTCGGGGCTGGGCGCAGAGTGTGACGTGGCTAGTGAATGACCTTCCACGGTTTAAAGCTTACTGCCGTCGCTCGGGGCTGCGGCCGCAACGCGTCAAGATCGAGTACGGGGGTGACCTGGGCGAACTGCCGGAGAGCGTGCGGTACCTCTCAACGCCGGACAAGTACGACACGAAATTCCTGTCACTTCCCGCGGGGCTGACGCATCTCACGCTCGGGGGCGAGTACAACCAGCCGCTGCCCAACCCGTTGCCCCAGGGGCTGACGCATCTCACGCTCGGGCACGACTACGACCGGCCGCTGCCCAATCCATTGCCCCAGGGGCTAACGCATCTCACGCTCGGGCGCCTCTACAACCAGCCGCTGGTCGATCCATTGCCCCCGGGGCTGACGCATCTCACGCTCGGAGCCTACTGCACCCAGCCACTGCCTGATGCATTACCCCACGGGCTGACGAATCTCACGCTCGGGTTCCTCTACAACCAGCCGCTGCCCGGTCCATTGCCCCCGGGGCTGACGCATCTCACGCTCGGGTGGCACTACAACCATCCGCTGCCCAAGCCATTGCCCCGGGGGCTAACGCATCTCGGCCTCGGGACCCTCTACAACCAGCCGCTGCCCGATCCATTGCCCCGGGGGCTGACGCATCTCACGCTCGGGTCCGACTACACCCACCCGCTACCCGATTCATTGCCCCAGGGACTGACGCATCTC
>SDBT01014199.1_pt1 | contig 12713 bp, 11 predicted proteins | sample 2277101 | NCBI WGS metagenome assembly SDBT01 (sample SAMN10404973, study PRJNA504765) | marine sediment metagenome | isolation source: marine sediment core GS10_PC15, 103 cmbsf | place: Arctic Ocean: Southern Knipovich Ridge | collected 2010 | reverse complement strand
GTACACCAGCATCATCAGGAAAGGGCTGAGCATGGACCACAGGAACCCTAGAGACGAGCTCTTGTAGCGCACCTTGAGCTGGCGGGCCACCAGGTTCCTGATGAGCTCGCGCCGCTTCAGTATATCGACCAGTTCACTTGCCACTTTTCATCACTCCAGCAGGAAAAGCGCCTTTTCCACTTCTTCCATCACCCGGGATACTTCTATCCCCTCCATACATCTGCACACACGCCCCGGCGTGTGTGCGCGCACACACCGGGCGCTCCAACATCCCTCGCACTCCACTCCTGCACTCACCACGCAGGCCCGGGGCCCGTAGGGACCGTTCCGCCGCGGATCCGTCGGCCCGTAGAGCCCGACGACCGGCCGGCCCAGCGCCGCGGCCAGGTGCAATGGCCCCGTGTCGGAAGCCACTGTTACGCTCGCCCGCTCAAGCAGGGCCGCCAGTTCCCCGAGACGGCGTCCCGAGAAGACTGCCACGGGCGCTTCAGACAGAGACCCTATCTCTCCGGCGAGCGGCTCCTCGCCGGGTCCCGCGCTGACCACCACCCGTATGTCCGGGAATGTCCGCCCGAGCTCCGCCGCCAGCCGCGCGTACCTGTCCGCGGGCCAGCATTTGCTCGCCCAACTCGTCCCCGGGTGAAACACCACCAGCCGCGCGCCCGAGATGCCGCTCTCGTCCAGGAACTCCTCCAAAGCCCCCCGCGACTCCTCGCTGACAGGGACATCGAACCTGGCCCCAGCGTCAGCTCCGCTGACGCTGCGGGCTCCCAGGGCCCCGGCCAGCTCGAGGTAGCGCTCCACTATATGCGCCCCCGGCCCTTCACTGACAGTCAGGTTGAGAAGCCACGTGCTCGCGGTCTCCACCCTGGAACTCCCCTTCTCGAAACCGACCCGCACAGGCGCCCCACTCAGCCGCGCCAGCAGTGCGCTCTTCATGATGCCCTGCATATCCACGACTGCATCGAACCGCTTTCGCCTCAACTCCCGCGCGGTCCGGACATAAGCAGCTGCGCTGCGGCGCATCGAGCCCCTGTCCCTGTCGAATATCACCCCCTCGTCCAGGCAGGGATGCCCGTCAAGAAGGTCCCTGCTGGCAGGCTCCACGAGCCAGGCCAGGCGAGCATGCGGGTGTGAGCGCCGCAAGGCACAGAGCGTCGGCAGAGCATGCACGACGTCGCCCATCGAGCTGAGCTTGACAATCAAGATACGTCCTATCCCTTCCCTGTCAAGAGGCAACTGGCAACGGCTCCTTTGCCCTGCTCGCACTCTCGGGCCCGGTCGGGGCGCGCGGACCGCAGAGATGCCTCCGCACGACCAGCGTCGCTCCCATGAGGAAGTAGATCATCATCACGACTTCCGAATCCCCGAAGTTGAACTCTACCAGACCATTGACGAGAAAGCCAGCCATCACAGACACGGCGGCTACCGCCACCGCATCCGTGATCCCGCCACAGGCCCTGCTCCTGCGGAGCATCCCCCCGGCCGCGCGCACAAACACGATCATCCACCAGAGAAACGCGGCCAGCCCGAGCGGCCCGGTCTCCACGAGGAGCTGGACGTAGGTGTTGTGCATGTGGTCCCGGTCCTCTTCTATCCCGGGGTCGTACTTGCGCATCAGGCCCACGTTGTCTATCCCTACTCCCAGAGGGTAGTCCTTCATGATGGCGGGCACCGTCTTCCACATCGCCAGGCGACCGCCCTTGTCGACCGAGAACTCCTCCCTGAGAGTCACCACCCTGTTCCACGCGGGCTCGTAGAAAAGCAGGACGGTCACTGCGGCAGCAGCAGCCACCAGCACGAGCTTCTTCATCCTCAGCCAGCCGGCCACACCGACGATGCACACGAGCCCGGCCCAGGAGCCGCGCTTAAAATTGAGCATCTCGGCGACCAGCATGACAGCCAGCGCAGCGCCAAGTGCGAGAAGCCACCCGCGCCGCTTCTCGTTCATCGCCAGTGCGACTCCCAGCCCTATGGCGACCAGGAGCTGGCCTGCCTGGCTCATGCTTCCCTTTGCCGTGACTGCGTTCCAGAACATCTCGCTCGTCCCCGCTGTGCGCTCCACTTCACGCGCCACGGAGGCCACCTCGCAGATCTTCATCACGCTCCCGATACTCATCCCGGCTATCATGGCCAGCACCAGCCATCTCAGCCGCCCGGGATCCCTGACCTGGCTGGTCACGAGATAGATGATAAGGATGAGGCCGTAGGTCCCGGCTCCCTTCAAGCTCCTCGCTGTGTCGGCTCCCCAGAACACGCTGGCCAGCGCGGCCGCGACAAAGCACAGGATGGGCAGGTCCAGGGGCGTTCTCTCCCACCGGCCGCTTGCGGACGGCTGGCCGCTTGCGGACGCCCGGCCGCGGGCTATCCGCTCACCCACCCACACAAGCATAGCCAGGACTGCCAGGCCCTCGGCTGCTGCTATGGAAAGCGGAACTGCAAGGCAGAACCCCACCAGCAGCACCCATATGACCTGTCCCGCCCGGCTTCCCCGCTCCCTCATCCCGCCTCCCCCGGGCCGCCGTCATCCCGCCCCGGCTCCTCCCCGGGCCGCGCCCACGGGTGGCGCCTCTCCCAGAGCTTCGCGTACTTGACGAACACTCCGAACGAGATACTGAAGGCCACTATTAGCCCCGGTATCCCGTCCCGGAAGCCCCGCCTGAGGAAATACCCCCTTATGAACGCCGCGGCGGGGCGTCCCAGGAGTGCCAGCATGCTGAAACGAGTCCCCTCATCCTCCATCACCTCCGCAGAGATGCTGGAGAAATCGTTGATGCGGTCCACCTGGTCCCCGATCGAGCGGTAGGTAAAATGCCAGAGCGGACTGCGCAGCCGCCTGGTCCTTCCCTCGAGGGCGACCCTGTCGTGCGGCTCGACTCCGCGGATGGAGCCGCAACGCTTCCGGAAAAGCCTGAGCTTGTAATCGGGGTACCACTCGCCGTGAAGGACCCAACGCCCCAGGTAGTAAACGTGGCGGGGGAAATAGTAACCGTCCCATTCGCCGGGGTCGCCTGCCAGCTCCTCCTGCACCTCACGAATAAGCCCGGGACTCATCCTTTCGTCCGCATCGACGAAGACCACCCACTCATGCCCGGCCTGCTCCAGGGCATAACGCTTCTGGTCGATGTATCCCTTCCACTCCCTCTTGTAGACACTGGAGGTAAACTCGGAGCATATCTCTACGGTCCTGTCGGTGGAGAAAGAGTCCACGACCACTATCTCATCCGCCCACGAGACACTCTCGAGGCAGCGCTTGATATTCCTCTCCTCGTTGAATACCACTATGCACGCTGATACCTTAGGACGTTTCACCGGCCCTGTCACTCCCCCCCGGGCCCTGGCCCGCTGGGCTCCTGCCCGGAAAGCGGCTTTCTCGAAAGCACTCGCTCACACGCCGCTACGACCTCATCGACAGTCACTGCATCCAGGCACTCGTAGTCCCGGCCCGGGCACCTGCCCTTCATACACGGCCTGCACGCCACGACCGCCCTGACCACCTGGTGCCGGCCCCCCCTCGGCCCGGTACGCTCCGGGTCCGTCGAAAGGAACAGGCCCACTACAGGCGTACCGGTCGCGGCGGCAACGTGCATCGCGCCGCTGTCGTTGGACACCACCATCATGCACCGCTCCGCCACGGCGCCCAGCATGCGAAGGCTGGTCTTGCCGGCCAGGTCCACAGTCCTGGCGGCAGTCTTTCCCGCCACCCTGCGGGCCGCCGGAGCGTCGGCGCCGGCACCCAGCAGGACGAACACTCCCCCCTGCCTTTCCGCAAGGCGGTCGCAGACTGCCGCAAACCTCTCCGTGGGCCATGCCTTGGCCGGGCCGCGCGCAGCCCCAGGGCAGATCCCCACAACGGGCTCGCCTTCACCTATGCCTTCCCCGGCAAGCAGCTCCGAGGCCCGCGCACGCTCCTCCTCGCTCACCTTCCACCCGGGCCGGCCTCCTGGCAGAGTCCCGGCGCCGAAAGCCGACCCCGCGAGGCGGAGGTAATAATCCACCTGGTGCAAGGCCTCTCCTGCCCCCGGCCGCGCGCGGACGGACGGCCGCGCGACCCTGTCCGACAGCAGCACGGACCGTCCGTCCCCGCTGTAGCCGACCCTGCGGGGTATGCCCGCCAGCGCAAAGACAAGAGCAGAGGCGAAGGAATTCGGCAGGAGGAACCCGAGATCAAAACCCCTCTTCCTCAGCACCCGGAGAAGCTGACGGTGCGCTCGCGGCTGCCGGAGAGAGTCTGCACCCGAGGGTATGCGGATGATCTCCTCCAGCCACGCCAGGCCGCAAAAGACATCAGCCACCGCCTCTCTCGCCAGGACCGAGATGCCGGCCCCCGGCAACAAGTCCTTCAGCCTCTCCACGCACGGTAGGGCCATCACCGAGTCGCCGACCCAGTTGGGCGCGCGTACCACGATCCGGCACGAGTCCCCCGGCCCGGGTGCATCCCGCGACGGGCGCGCGGCCACACTCACGCGCTGTCTCCCCGCCCCGCGGCCCCACCGCGGTCGCGGAACTGCATCTCGTAGAGACGGCAGTACATCCCGCCGGAAGCCATCAGCTCGTCGTGTTTGCCTTCCGCGACGACCCGCCCTCCCTCCATCACTATTATCCTATCTGCATGCTTTACGGTGGAGAGCCTGTGCGCTATCACAAACGTGGTCCGGTCCTTCATCAGGTTGTGTATGGCCTGCTGGACCATCGCTTCAGACTCCGAGTCCAGCGCCGATGTCGCCTCGTCGAGTATCAGGATCGGCGGGTTCTTGAGGATGGCTCTCGCTATCGCGATCCGCTGTCGCTCCCCCCCCGAGAGCATCCACCCGCGGTCACCCACCGGCGTATCGTACCCTTTCGGGAGCGCTTCAAGGAACCTGTCAGCCAGGGCAGCCCGCGCCGCTTCCTTCACCTTTTCCTCCGATATCTCCCGCTGGCCGTAGCAGATGTTGTTGCGGGCCGTGTCGTTGAAAAGGATCACTTCCTGCGTCACTATGCCTATCTGCGCACGCAGGGAGTCCACCGTGACCTCGCGGATATCAATGCCGTCGATGAGGACCGCTCCCCCCGTCACATCATAGAAACGCGGGAGGAGGTTCACCAGGGTAGTCTTGCCGACTCCACTAGGACCCACGATCGCCACGACCTCCCCCGCATGCACCGTAAAGTCTATTCCCTTGAGGACCTCATCCGCATCATCGTACGCGAACTTCACATCCCTGAACTCTACCCCGCGCCGCACCCCGGAAAATGAGCACGCGCCCTTTCGCTTCCCGACCTGCGGGACCACATCTAGTATCTCGAACACCCGCTCCGCGGCAGCCACAGCCTGGTGCATCTGGTTGTTCACCCGTGCAAGGTTCTTCGCCGGCCTGTACATGGAGAAGACCGCCCCGAGGAACGCGGCAAAGTCGCCCACCGTAGCATTCTCCCGGTGCCCTGCGTACAGGATTATCAATGCGAGGCCGCCCGCGAGTATGGACTCCATCACAGGCCCGGTGAGGAACTGGAGCCTCAGACTGCGCATCATCACAGCGAGGAAGCGGCGGGTCTGGAGCCGGAACCTCTGCCGCTCGTAACGCTCCATGCTGAACGCCTGGACGACGCGCATGCCGGAAAGAGTCTCCTGCAGGAACGCCGTCATATCTCCGACCCTTGCCTGGCGCTCGGCTGTCACGCGGTGCATCTTGAGCCCCAGGACCCTGGCAACCACCGCAGCAAAGGGAAAGATGACGACCGCCAGGAGCGCGAGTCCCCGGTCCAGCCAGAATATGAAGGCAAGAAAGAGCACGATCTGGACCGGGCTGCCGATGAGCGTGGCGACGGACTCGCGGATCGATTCCTGGATGAGTGTGAAGTCGTTGGTGAGGCGCGAGACCAACTCACCCACCCGCCGCCGCGAGTAGAAGCTCAGGCTAAGCCCGGTAAGATGCCCGTAGACCTTGTTCTGCAGGTCTATCACCCCGCTCTGGGTAGCGCGGGCCATCAAGTACTGCTGCCCATAGTCCGCCAGCCCCTTGCACATGGTCACGACTACGGCAAAAACGGCCAGCAGCCACACGGCCCTCAGCCTCGCCATCTCGAGAGTCTTGTTGATTATCGGCAGATCGATAGATATGACCTCATCGGAAGAGAGGAGCTTATCCATCACCGGCTTGATAGTCCATATGCCCATCACCGAGAACACAGCGAAGACCACCATGCAAGCTATGGCCGCGGCGATCAGGCCGCGGTACGGCTTCAAATACCTGTAAAGCCTGCGGGTGTTTCCGCCCTGCCTCATGAGTGGTCCTTCCCCGGCGCTGCCGTCCAGCCGCTGTCTCTCTTCACGCGTCCTTCCACCTGCGATGCATCCACCACCACTGTTCGGGGTGCAGGCGTATCCGCTCTTCGAGCACCCGGTTGATCCTGCCGGTGAACGCCTCCACGTCGCTCCTGAGTGTGCCCTTCCGTGCCTGTTCCAGCGCCGCGAGGATGTCGAGCCGGTGTCTCCCCGTCGACTCGCGCGTCATGAAGACCGGCACGACAGCGGCACCCGTGCGCAGGGCCAGCAGCGCGGGCCCTGCGGCCGCACGGGAAGGCCTGCCCAGGAACGAGATATCCACCCCCGCGTCTCCCTCGCGCTGGTCTATGAGAAGACAGACCAGCTCGTTCGCCCTGAGCCGCTCCAGGCACTGCGCCACGCACTCGTGCCGCGGCACTGCCGATATTACTCTCACGTGCTGGCTCTCGAGTATCCCCAGTATGCTTGCCGCTGCACCCGGCGCCTCCGGGTAGCGAAACACCAGGTTGAACGGGTATCCCTCCATCGCGAGCCGGTAACCTATAAGACCGAAGTTGCCCATGTGCCCGGTGACCACCAGAACCCCGCGTCCTCCGGAAAATGCACTCTCGAGGTTCTCCACCCCCCGGACCCGTATTCTCTCCCGCGCTGTGCTCCTCCCCTCGAGCACAGCCCGGACCGCCTCGCAGAAACTCTCACTGATATGCTGGTAGTTCCTCACCGCGAGGCGCTCCAGCGCCTTGCGCTTGAGCGAACGCTCCGTCTGCTCCCCCCCGAAGACAAGCCTGAGGTTGCCCAGCGCTATCCTGCGGTACCTCCTCCCACCGTAGTAACCCGCGCGGCCAAGCAGGGCGGCAAACCCGTGCACCCAGCCCCGGGGAAGCCCCCTCGCGAATCCCACTACGAGTCTCACTGCCGCTGAACCAGCGCCGTACTCCACACGCTTGAACGCGCTCACGCGTTTTCCCTCATTACTCGCCCCGCGGTTCGAGTGCACGCGACAGCATCTCCAGGAACGTATCCTCTCCTCTCAGCACCTCCATCCTGACTGCAAGCACCAGGAGCCGCGGGGACGAGTCCGGCCAGACCGGCAGCCTCACGGCATCCTTCTGCGTCGTTATCACAGTCCCAATGGAGGCTTCTCTTGCCCGCACCCGGACAAGATGTATGTCCTCCTCGCTATATGGATGATGGTCGGCAAACGACAACTTCGAAGCTACGTGTGCCCCCAGCCCTCCCAGTACCCGATCGAAAGACCCGGGGTCGCCCACGCCGGAAAGCGCCATCACGTCAAGCCCCTGCAGGGAACTGAGGGGGGAAATCCGGCCGGAAGGCATCTCCTCCAGCTGTGACGGCTCAAAACAGAGCTCCACTATCGGCACCCCGCGATTATACTTCCTGATAAGCTCCGGGAGCCCGTCCGCGACCGACGTGTCTCCCCGCCTGACGAGGCATACAAGCCCCGCACGGGACAGCGCGCTGAGCGGCTCGCGGAGCAGACCCCGGGGCAGCAGAAACCCCGGCGCGAACCCCCGCCCGGCCGCCACCGCCACGATATCGAGGTCCCGGGCAAGCCGCCAGTGCTGAAAGCCGTCATCCAGGACAAACACGTCGCTTCCCAGCCTGCTCCGTGCCAGCCGCGCGGCCTTCCAGCGGTCGCGCCCGACGACCACCGCCACGCCCGGCATGTTACGGGCGAGAAGGACGGGCTCGTCCCCGCCGCGCCTCGCGTCGAGCAGGACCCGCTCCCCGTCCGAGACTACCTCCACCGCCTCCCGGCTCCTGCGTCCGTAGCCCCTGCTCAGGACCGCTACCTTCCGGCCCCTCTCCGCGAGCTTCCGCGCCACGAGCTCCACAAGCGGCGTCTTGCCACTCCCGCCGACGACCAGGTTTCCGACACTTATCACACAGCACCCGGCGTGCCGGCGCCTGATGATGCGCCAGTCATACAGCGCGCGCCTTCCTTCATGAAGCGCCCTGTAGACGACCGAGGCCGCTGCGAGCAGCACCCGCAGCAGACGCGCCCGCAGGTCCCTCCTCGACCCGTCGAGCACGGGAGCAAGCCGCGCCTCGAGAGGGCGGCGCACCCGCCCCCCGGCGACAGCTGCCTCCGCACGCTCGGTGAGGTCCTGAAGTGCACTTTCCAGGGTCTTCCGCCAGCGCTCCAGTTCCGGCCCGCCCACATCCGCCGGAACCTTTACCGGGGCGCCGTACATGAAGACTCCCGAACTGAAAGGCATCGGGAGCAGAAAGCCGTCCCAGCTGGACAGGCGTCTCCGGTGCCGCACGTCCCACGACACGGGGACGATCGGGCTGCCCGTCCTGGAGGCAAGATGTATCACTCCCGGCTGGACCCTGTAACGCGGTCCCCCGGGCCCGTCCGGCGTCACCGCGCCGTCGTATTCCCCGCCGACGCTCCGGACAAGCTCCAGCAGTCCCCTTGCTCCGCCCCTGCTGGTCGACCCCCGCACGGGCACAATTCCGAACATCCTGACGGTCCGCGCTATCAGCTCGCCGTCACGGCTTGAGCTGACCAGCGCGTGCATCGACTTTCCCTGCAGCATGTAGCATGCAAAGAACACGCGGTTGTGCCACAAAGCATATATGACCCCTGTGCCCGCACGCTGCAGCTGCGCAAGCTGTTCGTGGCCGACGAGACGCAGTCTTGTCGTACGCCCTACCACACGGATGAAGATCGCCGCGGCGACGGGAACAACCAGGTCTGCCAGCCGGGCAGCCGGTCCTGCCGCTCGTTCCCCCGCCCGGGGCTTGCCGGTCATCCCTTGCCCGGCTCCGCATCGACCAATCTCTTCACCTTGCGAAGGACCGAACGTGCTCCTGCGCCGCCCTGCTTCTTTCCCGTCATCGCGTCCGTGCGCTTCCGTATCTCTCCGAACCACCTGCGGCGCTGCGTCTTCGACGCATGTGCCCCGTGCTCGAGCGCGAGGGCATACGCCTCCCCCGCTTCGTCGTAGAACCCTGCCTTGTGGAAACTGGAACCAGCCCGGGCGTATCCCTCGAGCGCCCCGCCCGGGAAGATCATCTCGTAGACCCGGGCAAGCCCGTTCTCGCCGTAGATGAGCGCCAGCAGTTCGCGCTCTGCGTAGAGCACCCTTATCACGCGCTCATTGCCCCGATGCTGCGCCAGGATGACCTCCATCTGCCGCGTGGCGTCGCGAAACAGGTCCCGGACCTCTTCGGCCTTCACCGGCATGTTCTCGCGCGCCTCCTTGACGATCTCCTTGCCGTAACGCAGGAAATCCCTCTCGTGCTCCGCAAGCTTTCGCGCCCCGGCCTGCTTTTCGAAGAGCCTGTACCTGCTCTCGTACGTCACCAGCGTGTATATATACTCCTTGAGGTGAAGCGCCTCATGGAAGATCGAGCCGATGACAAGGTCAAAGAGATCTTCGGCATTGACCCCCTCCTCGTGATCATGGGTGTCCTCGCGGAATATCCTGTGTGTTGCGTTCTTCAGGTGGAACAGGTCGACCTCCATCGCATCCATCACCGGGAAGGCAAACTCGCCCTTCTCCTTGAAGCGCGCGTACTCTTTCTCGAATGCCGACGTCACCATGTAGAAGTCGATCAGCAACTCGCACAGACTGGTGTCCCTTCTTGCCATCGTCGTCATGCTTCGTCCCCCGGCTCACACTCCCCGCCGCCGGGCGTACGCGTCGACCCGGTCATGCTTCTCCAGTCAAGGTAGTTCTGCAGTATCAAGCATGCCGCCACCTTGTCTATGACCTCCTTGCGGCGCTTCCTCGAGACATCGGCCGCTATCAGATGCCGTTCGGCCTGGGACGTAGACAGCCACTCATCCCACGTGCGCACCTCCACTCCCAGACACCGGCGGAGTTCGGCCGCCATCATCTCGCTCTGCTTTGCGCCATCACCTTTGCTGCCGTCGAGTCTCCGCGGCAGGCTTACGATAATCTCGGTGACCCCATACTCTTCGACGATGCTCCCTACCGCGCGAATATCCTCTTCCAGGCCCCGGCTCTTTATCACATCGAGGCCCTGGGCCGTGATGCCGAGCTCATCGCTCATAGCGACCCCAATGCGCCGGGTACCGGTATCCAGCGCCAGTATCCTCATCGGTCGCATGCCCCCGGCTCACGCATCGTCAGATCCTCCCCGAGCGCAGTATCGCGATGAGAAGCCAGAGGCCCAGGACCGCCGCCGCCGTGTAGCCGAGAAGCCCCAGCGGCACGCCAAAGAAGTCCAGTTCCTGACCCGATACCATGATCATGCTGGACGCTATCACAAGCGCAGACACGACCAGGCTGAAAGAGAGGCGGTTCCCCACACGGTCCACTTCCCTCATCGAGGCATCCAGCCCGCGATGCTCGAACTCGAACTTCAGCTGGCCCCGCCGGAGCTTGGCAAGTATCGCCTCGATCTGCTTGGGCAGCGTGCTCAAGAGCGAGCTGAACTCCGCCACTGTCCGTGTCGCCGTCGCCGCCAGCTTCCGGACCTCCAGCTGGTCCAGGACCATCCTCCTTGCGAACGGCTCGGCTACCTCGACCAGGTTGAAATCCGGATCGAGCCTGCGGGCTATCCCGCCGATCACCACCAGCGTCTTGCCGAGCAGGATAAAATCGGTCGGCACTGCTATCTCATGCGTGGAAGCCACCCGTATTAGATCGCGGAAGAAGTTCTCGGGACTGAACTCGCGCAGCGGGAGCCCGTGGTAGCGATCAAGAAGCTCGCTGATGTCGCGCCTGAACTCCCTGGACTCCAGGGCCTCGTTGCCCACCCCGAGTGCGATGCACTCATCCATCATCCGGTCCGAGTCGCGCTCCACCAGCGCGACAAGGACACCGGCCGCCCTCTTCCTCAACCCCTGGTCGATCCTGCCGACTATCCCGAAGTCCACCATCGCCATGCGGCCGTCCTTAAGCAGGAGCAGGTTCCCGGGATGAGGATCCGCATGAAAGAAACCGTGCTCGAACACCTGCTTCAGAAAGGCGCGCGCCCCGACCCCGGCCACCTGCCGGCAGTCCAGGCCCGCTTTGTCTATCGCATCGAGGTCGTCTATCTTCATCCCCTCGATACGCTCCATGGTCAGCACCTTCCGCGAGGTCAGATCCCATTCCACCCGGGGGATGACCACCTCGCTATCGCCTTCGAAGTTGTGCCGCATCAGTTCCGCATGATTGGCCTCGCACACGAAGTCCATCTCCCGCCGGACACTGCGTGAGAACTCTTCGACAAGACCCGAAAGGTTGTATATCCGCATGCGCGGCAAAGCCCGTTCCACGAGCGGCACCATCTCTCGCAATATCGCTATATCGGTGGCCATCATCTGCTCCGCACCGGGCCGCTGGACTTTCACCACCACCCTCCGCCCTCCGCTCAGCACAGCCGCATGGACCTGGGCGATCGAGGCCGCAGCCTGCGGGGTCGGGTCAAACTCCGCGAAGAGATCCCCGATGCTCTTCCCCAGTTCCTGCTCGACAACACGTTCGACTTCCTCGAACGGGAAGGAAGGCACCGCATCCTGGAGCTTTCTGAGTTCATCGGAATACGGCTCCGGGACGAAATCCGGGCGCGCCGAGAGCAACTGGCCCAGCTTGACGAAGGTGGGCCCGAGTTCTTCAAGCGCCATGCGGACCCGTTCAGCGGCCGTATGGCTGGACACTATGTCACCCGCTTCGCGCCCCATCCGGCGCCGCACCAGGAAGCGCCTGCGGACATGAACGTGCTCTATCACGTGGCCGAACCCGTGCCTGACCAGCACGTTGACGATGTGGGTCACGCGCGGAAGGTTTTTCCCCGTCCTTCCCAGGGGGCTCAGCGCCACTTTCCTTTCCTCCTGTTTCTGTCAACCCGGACACCCGCAGGTTGCGCCGGGCAGGACCAGCCTGGAATCTCAGATTGCACGTGGAGTCCGCTTTGCGAACTCTCGCGCAGCGTAGCTTCGCCTACTACTTCTTCTTCTCCAGTGCAGTTATTCGTTTCTCGAGCTTCTTGAAGTCGTCACGGACAGGCACCTCGAGCTTCACCAGCACCTTGCTGACGACTTCCGTGATCTTCTTTTCGATCTCGTCCTTGCCCTTCGACAAGCGCTCGAAGAGCTCCTGTGCCAGCGTCTCGCCCTCTTCGACCTTCACATCGCCCTTGCTGACCATCTCCTTCACCACTTCCTTCACCTTTTCCTCGGTGACCAGGATGGCACCAAGTCCCAACACCAGAGACTTCTTCAGCAGATCGTCCACGGAAACACCTCCCTCCCCGCCTGTGCAGTCCTCCCCTCTACCAACCGGTCGATCAGCCTTTCTTCTTGTCCATGCCCTTCGCGACGAGCCCGGACGCCAGGGCCAGAGCCTTGTCCACCAGGGACACGTCCCGCCCCCCTGCCTGTGCCATGTCCGGACGCCCTCCTCCGCTGCCCCCGGCGGCTCCGGCCACTTCCTTGATGATGCTCCCGGCGTGGACCCCCTTC
>SDBT01014198.1_pt1 | contig 12713 bp, 11 predicted proteins | sample 2277101 | NCBI WGS metagenome assembly SDBT01 (sample SAMN10404973, study PRJNA504765) | marine sediment metagenome | isolation source: marine sediment core GS10_PC15, 103 cmbsf | place: Arctic Ocean: Southern Knipovich Ridge | collected 2010 | reverse complement strand
TCGGCCATTTTGAAATTTGCCGTTAAAGGGCAGACAAAGAAATTCCGTAGAAAAATGGAATTTTTCCGGAATTTCTGAGGCTGCTCAGGCAAATTTCAAGGGGCCTTGATTTTTTGAGATTCCGCCCTGCGGTCGGAACAGGCTTTTTTATCAAGAAAAAAGCCTGTCCCGCAACGAAGTGTGCGGGATAACCCGCCGGAGGCTAATGTAGGGGCGATCCCGATAAAATCGGGATTTTCAACCGGGTCGGTCGCCCACTCATTACAATAATTCCTCTCGCAAAGCCGCTAAGGCGTAAAGTAAAAACAATTTTATTATGTAATTATAATTTCCCAACGAATGTGGGATCAGTCGCCGGTGGCAAATCAAGGGACTATTTTTTCTTGATATCTATGCGTCATTGGCGTATATTCGGTTATGCGAATCATTGAGACTCCGATATTTACGAAGCGGGTTCAAGAAATTCTCACTAATGAAGAATATCGTCTCTTTCAAATTAAGATTATCGGTGATCCCAAAGCAGGAAAAATTATCCAAGGTAGCGGAGGAATTCGCAAAATAAGATGGTCCGCATCCGGTAGGGGAAAAAGAGGCGGGTCCCGTATATTATATTATTGGTATAATGAACAAAACTTATTTTTGATGTTATTTATCTTTAAAAAGAACGAAAAAGATGATTTGACAACAGATCAAATAAAAATTTTAAAATCAATTGTGGAGTCAGAATATAAATGAATAATAAATTATTTAATGAATTGCTCGAGAGCGTAAAACAGGGAGGTAAAATTCTTAGTGGTGAGATCCCTTCTTCTCGTGAGTTTGAGTTTTCATTTCCCGATGTAAAGGCAATTCGTATTAAGTATGGTCTTTCTCAAACCAAGTTTGCCAAGATGTTAGGCATCAGTCCGGCAACTCTGCGCAACTGGGAACAAGGCAGGAGAATGCCGGAAGGCCCGGCTCGTATCTTACTTTTAATTGCAGATAAACACCCTGAAGCTGTTCTTGATACAGTTCATTCAATCTAATTCAAAATTAGTATCATTGCAGACTAATATCCCACGTTCGAGATTCGAACTCCCCTTGCCTTTGGGAGTTGGAATGTAAGGAAAACAATCCCCCATCCTTAAATTAATTTCTCACTGCGCCGCTGCGGAAAAAAATAACCGCAAGACGCGAAGTCTTAAAATTTATTTTTTAAAATGGCCATTTTAAAATTTGCCGTCCCGCCCCGTAAAACGGGGCAAGGTGCAGATGAAGAAATTCCGACTCAGCCGGGACCAAATCATCCACGATTTGGCCAGCATCAAGCATCCAGTATCCAGTATCCAGTATCCAGTATCCAGTATCCTAATTGACACTATTCTTATTTACATTTCATTTACCAAATACTATATTATGCTCGATATGCTGAGTAAAGCTGACTGTTAATGCTAATATTCTGCTTTTGATCACTACGACTGCATCCATTCCATATCTCATGCGTTTAGAATAATAAGGGTAACTATGCAACTGAAAAGTAACAGCCGTTTCCCGGACGAGGATCTGATGTTAAGGTATCGTAATGGGGATGAAGATGCCTTTGAGATGCTCTACCGAAGATATGAAAAACCTGTATTCTCCTTTATCTACCGCATTCTAATGAGTGCTGCTGATGCGGAAGATCTTTGTCAGGAAACATTCCTGAGGCTGGTAAAAGAGAAAAAGAAATATCAGGTATCCGGGAACTTTAAAACATGGATTTTTCGAATTGCCCTAAATTTGTGCCGGGATCGATTAAGAAGAAAAAAATTCCGTTCCCATCGTTCTATTGATGCGCCTTCCCTTTCTCAAAACGGTAATACAAATGAATTCGAAAACTCCTTATCCGATCCTGCCCCTGACCAAATAGATTGTATGGAAAAAAATGAAATGAAAGTTCTGATACAACAAGCTTTCAAAAAATTGCCTGAAAAACAACGTACGGTGGTTATCCTGAAGGAATATCAGGCCTTGAAATTCTCAGAAATTGCAAAAATCATGAAAACTCCCGTTGGTACAATCAAATCCTTAAATCACAGAGGACGTCAAAAACTAAAAAAAATCTTAACCAAATATATCGATTAAGGTGAATCACATGTCGAGATGTAAAGATATTCAAAAGGACTTAGAAGCATTTTTAAGCGACGAAACAGATACGGCAAAAATAAGTGAGATACAAGATCATCTAAAGGAATGCCAAAATTGTTCACAGGCTTTAAAAGAATCAACCAGATTATCTGAAATTCTTCAAGCCTGGCAGGCTACCGAACCACCACCTCATCTGTATGAAAATCTCCAGACACAAATAAAATCAGCGGAATCATACCATGCGAAGATAATATTAAATCCATTGGTAAAAAAAGTGGCTCTTGAATTCGCGAAAGTTGCAGCTGTTGTAATTATCACTCTATTGATTAGTTATTGGGTTCTGTATCCCGTGCCGGAAACGGTAGACGATTCTACGATTATCAATCTCTATTTGAAAGAACATCAAAGCGTTGTCGCTCAGACCGTATCGGCAGATCTCTCTACATCGCCGGCTACCCGCCTACAGATAAACCGGGATGACATCCTCTACTATGAGTTTTTCGACCAGCGGCCCGAATATACACGACCCGGTATCATAATGAGAGGACCCAGAACCCGGCAAAAGCGCACTTCTCCGGATGCGCCGGCAATTAGAAACGGCCAGATTCTTACACTCCCTCAGGCGCAGAAAAGTGTGGCTTTCGACTTAGCCCCGCCACCACGTCTTCACCCGGGCTATATTCTCGATAAAATCAGAAAAATTGAAGGCCGGAATAGTCTGCAACTACTGTATACAAATGGTATCAATACAATATCACTGTTCGAGCAGCCTATAGAGGGAGAACAGATACTTGCCGCCCGGGATTTCCGGGAATATGCCGTTTACCAGAGCCAGGGACAATCAGGTGGGACGATTCTGGCCTGGAGCGATAATAAACTATCTTATGTACTGATTGGTAATGCGGAAATGTCCAGGTTAATGGATATGGCACAATTGATCAGTGCCAAAAGTAGTGTCAAAAATTCTATGAAAAAATGAAAAATATGATTAAAAGATGAAACCACAGAGGACTCAGAGAAATACTCTGAGAACTCTTAAAAAATATTCAATCAGAGAAATTGCTGAGAAAATGATTTTTCAAAAGTATTCATATTATTCAGTTGTTGGCTAATATAAAAGGTAGAACATATATGAGTTAGACTAGTAACTAATCTTAGTGCTGGATGATTTAGAGTGGAAATAAAAAAAGATATATAATAAGAGGTCACAGAGAGGGAGAAAAGAGTATATTCGTTTAAGTCAATAAATATTAAATAATTACTCAGTGTACTCTGTGGTTATTTTTTACACTACCATTCCAAATAATAGGAGTGAGCAATGAAGAAAAAAAGTTTATTTATATCAGCAATGTGTATCTCCTTGTTTTTTGTCTGGGGAATTGTCGCTTTTCCTTCAGGGGATTCCGATTCAGACAGGGACAAACTGGCAGACCAGCATTTCGCCAGGGCAGTTGATTTAATAAATAAATTGATGTTTGATGAAGCGATCGTTGAGCTGGAACAAGTGATAAATCTGGCTCCTGAAAGCAAAATTGCTCAGGATGCGCACTATTGGATTGGTCAATCCTATTATAAAGCCGGAAATTTTGATGATGCCTTATCCACATTAGAAAAGCTCATTGACGAATATCCGGAAAGTGCGATCATTCCTGTCACGCAACTGATGGTGGAGCGGGTTCGACAGGCAAAAGAGAATGAAAAGGTCAGAAATACCTTTAAGGGATCTACAAACAGAGGTGTTATTATAGATCCAAAAACAGACGTTAAATATACCAGGATTAAGACATTTTCTGGCAAAAATGATATCTGCTTGTATTCAAATGACCTCAATATCTCACCAAACGGTAAGTTCATGCTGAGCGGTAAAAACGTCGTTCCCTTAGACGGCAGCGATGCGTTTGAACTTGTGGATATGCACGCCGAAAGGGGTACCTGGTCACCGGATGGGAAAATGGTCGCGTTTTATTCCGGAGATGCGATCATGGTTATTCCGGTTTCGCTGGAGACAGGGCGACCGACCGGTCCACCCAGGAAACTGATTGAGGGAGAATACCGCTATCAATCAAATGTGAGCTGGTCTCCTGATGGGAAAAAATTAGTTTTTAACAGACGTGACGATGAAATCAGGGATGATGTCTGGATAATTTTTGTAGAAGATGGTTCACTAACTCAGATCACAAGTAGTCCTGATCAAGCACAAACACCGGTTTGGTCACCTGATGGAAAGAGCATTGCCTACGGCAGATCGGGGAAGGAACATACTCTCTGGATTAGTTCCGTTGATGGAGCAACATCCAGAAAGATTATTAATCATAAACGCCGATGTCTCCCAACCTGGTCCCCCGATGGTAAATGGATTTTTTTAACTGAAGGATCTCTGTTTATCCGTCTTGACGATAAAAAAAAGTACACGTTTACTGAGCCAGAGGGTGTTGGAGTTTTTTTTGGATGGTCACCTGATGGCAAAAAGATGCTTTTTTATAATTCATCCTATCGTTGGAGAGGATTCCTTAAAGTAGTTTCTTCGTCCGGCGGTCCCTCTCTTGAGATCGGGAAGGATCTCATCCTGTGGTGGCTGGGACCCTGGTCACCCGACAGTAAAACGATGACGGTATCAGAAAAAAACAACCAAGGTAAGAATATTTATTACCGTATCCCACTTTCAGGCGATAACTCGATACCATTCAACATGACGATACCAACTAATGAAGCTAAACTTGATGCATCCCCGCTGAGTCTGTCACCAAATGGAAGATACGCTGTCTTAAGAGTGAAAAGAGACGACGAGACGGAAGATATCTTTGTGAAGCCAATTTCGGTGAATGATGCACAAACGACCCCGGCCGTTAAAATATTTGATAGATATATAAATCCGGGAGCATTTAATGTATATTCGGCATGGTCTCCGGATGGGAGCAAACTTGCTTTGATCCATAAAAATGATATATGGATCGCCTATACCAACGGAGAAAAACCATTACAGCTGACAAACACACCGGAAGAAAAAGAAAAGTGGCCGGGGTGGTCACGTGATGGGCAAACAATCAATTTTGGAATAATGCCTGGCGGGGGTCTTTATACTATTCCTGTATCAGGAGGCAACGTATCAAAAATATTAGACCAACTTAGAGGCTGTACCTGGTCGCCTGACAGTAAAGAGATTGCCTTTATATCCCCGGAGATGGTGATCTCCATAATTCCAGCCACTGGTGGCAAGGCGCGGCCAATCTTTGATTTAAAAGATTATGATATTGATAAAGCATGGGAACTTTATTGGAATGCAGACGATAACAATATCGTCTTTATCGGTAACAGAATCCAGCAAGAAGAATGGACTTCCATTTTTACAATTTCTGATAAAGGAGAAAATTTCACGGAAATTACCACAGGTGATCATGATCTTAAGTATATTTTTAATTTTTCTCCGGATAGAAAATGGATCTCATACTACGGCGAGGGATCTATTAAAATGCGGCCTGAAGGATCTTTGTGGGAAGCTGATTTCGAGGAGGTTCTGGCCAAATTAATAGATTAATGCAGTAAAAAATCCACCATCAGCCAGAATTCCGGTAAAATAATTTTCGCAGCGCTGCAGTGCTTCCTAACCGCAAAGACACAATAATAATGTAGGTTTTCTCGCAGCGGCGCAACGACCGCAGTGAAAAATTCTGATTTTAGAAAGCGGTCATTTTGAATCATACTCCCTACCTGCCCTTCTGATGCATTCATTTACCCACCATATAATTTCTATAATATTGTCTAAAAATGAGTAGATTTTAAATTATTTCTGCAAAAAGTTAAGAATATTTTGCTAATTTTTTTGTCTAATAACTAGTAGATAGACTTTTTAAGAGAGTAGTTACATTATGAAAGATGATGACATTCTCATAGTAAAGGAATGTCAAGCCGGAGATAAAACGGCTTATGATAAGCTGGTTCAGCGCTACAAAAGGCCAATCTATCAGTTAGCTTTTCAGATATCCGGTAGCCATTATTATGCAAATGAAATCTCTCAAGAAACTTTCATTCAATTATACCATTCCATAAAAAGGTTTAAAGGTAAATCAAAATTTTCAACCTGGCTACGCAGGATAACGATTAATCTTTCCATTAACTACTTAAAAAAAGAATGTCGTCACGAGCATGCACATCTTGAAGAGGAGATACTTGATATGAAAGACAGTTCCCCTGTTCACGGGTTGGTAAATAATCCGGTTGAAGAAATTGAGGCTAATGAATTAGCCCAAAATATAAAAAAAGCGATGGAATTATTACCTATTAGAGAAAAGATTGTTTTTATTCTGCGGATCCAGCAGGGATTGTCCTATAAAGAGATTGCTAATACTATCGATTGCCCATAGGAACCGTTATGTCTCGATTGTATGGGGCTCGCAGAAGGTTAAGAGACAAGCTTAAAGATTATGTAATTTAATTAAAGAGGTGAACAAAAGTGAGATGTAATCGGGTTAAAAAGATACTGGGCACTTTTTTAGACAAGGAGCTATCAGAGAGAAAATCAAAGCAAGTCCGGCAACATCTGGATGAATGTTCCGCCTGTGCCTGGGAGCTGAAATCATTTAAAAAGGTCGATGAGTTGGGACGATGGATAGCAGAAGCAAGCGCAACCCAGGTACCTAAAGACTACTGGGATGGTTTCTTGTCCAATATACATGAAAAGTTACAGAAAGCGGATAAATATAAACAGTCTAAAATGATAGAATTCTTTAACCGTGGTTTGTGTTTTAGTCAGGCTTTTGTAGCGTACTGGTTCAAGAAGGCTGCACTTGGTTTTGCTGCTGCTGTAGTAATTTTCGCACTGATTTTTGGGATAAATTTTATGCGTGACAGTTCGTCCCAAATTACAATACTGGATGGCTCCGAAAGCGAGAAGATCAGCATCAATTTTTATCTGAAGGAACACGAGAAGGCACTAACAAAAGTAGCTTATTCAACCCGTCCTTCGCGGAGAGGGATTGATCTTGGTTATGAAGATCTGCTCTACTATAATACCGTGAGAGGATCGCATAGAGAATGGCCGGGGGAAGCAGGTATAATCATAAGGGAACCAAATTATTACAATTACCCGGCAGGCAGAGAACCATCACCAGTAGCTGATATCGCTAATGGGAAAAAATTAAACTTGGAGGAAGCACAAAAAGCGGTCGGCTTTAAAATAATAAAATCTCAAACCCTCTACCCGGGATATTTCCTTGAGAGCATAAAGAAGATTGAAGGAAGAGAATGCCTGCAGTTGGTATATACAAATGGTATCAGTACTATTTCCTTATTTGAGCAGGCTCTATCGAGTAGTGAGAAGTTCCAATCAAGCGACTTTAGAGAATATGTCATGTACTCCCGAAAGGGAATCAGACCGGTCAATATTATAAGCTGGAACAGCGCAGAAGTATCTTTTAACCTTATTGGAGAAGATGACCTTTCGCATTTTTTAACTATTATCCGAGAAATTCAAGAAGTTTATTTAGGGACCAATGATATGATCCCATAAGGTTGTGGCAAAAGTTTTATAAAAAACGGATATAAAAATGAAACCACAGAGGCCCCAGAGAAATACTCTGAGAACTCATAAAGAATGTCTTTTTAAAGATATTACTGAGAAAATAATTTCCTGTGCGATTGAGGTTCATTCTTCTTCCAAAAGTGTTGACTTATCTGAAAGCAGAAAATCTCAGAGTTGGTCTGTTGATTAATTATAATGTTGACAAATTAAAAGAAGGAATAAGGAGAGTCGTAATATAAGAGATCACAGAGGGGAGATAATGAGAAACAGAATTAACGTAAATAAATTACTCCGTGTCCTCTGTGGTTATTTTTGACACTACCTCCAATAAAACAAGGAGAGACCATGAAAGAAGTAAAAATATCAACTTTTGTTTTAGTTATTTTCTGCTTTGCCTGGAGTATCAATGCTTTTTCGCAGACCACCGATGAGCATTTCAATAAAGCGCGGGAGCTTCTTAATACGTGGAGATACAGTGACGCAGCAGAAGAATTCAAAGAAATTATTAACCTGGCCCCAGCAGGCAGCAAAGTTGAGCAAAATGCCAGATACTGGGTTGGACAATGTTATTTCCGGGCCGGTCAATTTGATGAAGCATTAGCTACATTTGAAAATCTTATCGCGGAATATCCGGAAAGTGCCATTATTCCTGTGACACAACTGATGGTGGGACAAGTGCAACTGGCAAAAGAGAACAAAATATTAAAAAGGACAACAAGCGATGCATCGGATAAAGGAGTAATCATTGATCCGAACACAGGTGTTAAATACACCAAAACCAATACATTTGTGGGTAAAAGGGATTTGCTCGTAAATAGCAATGTTCTCAATCTCTCGCCAAATGGCAAGTTCTTGCTTCAAGACAACCTTGTGATTCCACTGAACGGCGGAGAGCCTTTCAATCTGGTGGACATGGGAGCTTTGCGTGGCATTTGGTCGCCCGATGGAAAAAAGGTCGCTTTCTACTCAGAACGCGCCATCTGGGTAATTCCTGTTTCTCCAAATACAGGTAGAGCAATTGGCGCCGCAAAAAAACTTCTCGACGGCAATTACAGGTTTCAGCGAAGTGTTAGCTGGTCACCTGATTCAGAAAGGATCGTTTTCGCGAGGAGAGACGAAACGACCGATGGTGACATATGGATCCTATCAGTCAAAGATGGTGCACTAAAGCAAATCACGGACGATCCTTTACCTGAGCATCGTCCTCAATGGTCTCCCGACGGCAAAATGATCGCCTACGAAAAATATGACGACAATTACAATAGCTTCTGGCTGGTGCCTTCTGAAGGCGGAATGGCCAGGAAGCCCATCGATAACAGGGGCCTCGGCTCATGGTCGCCTGACGGCAAAGGGCTTATTTATAGGGAAGGCGAAAAATGGCGTCTCTTCCGCCTCGCTGACGAACGAGTTTTTGATTTTGCTATAGGTCGGCCTGACAGGGTAGGTGGTCTTTTTTCCTGGTCACCTGATGGAAAGAAGATGCTTTTCTACAGTTCGTCCTACGATTGGGGATCCCCTCTCAAAGTCGTGTCTGTCTCCGGTGGTCCGACCTTCGATATTGGAAGTCAGCTTCCGCTTTCCACGCTTTGGGCATATACCAATGGCTGGTCTCTCGATAGCAGGATGATAGTTGCACATGGAGTAAGCAAAGATCGCAATTCGGTCCTTTGGATAATCCCCCTTGCAGGTGGCAATCCTTTTCCATTGGAACTGGATGTATCGGTTCCTGGTAAATCCGATATTGGTCATTTAGACGATTGGGGAAAGGTGGGCCCAATATCACCTGATCGTAAAAAGCTTCTCTTCTATGTAAATCAAAGCGACACTACGAAGGATCTCTGGATCGTTCCGGTATCGCTAAAGGATGGCCGGACGACAGGTCCTGCTGTTATGGTCTTCGCCGCACGGGACGGGAAATCTCCTGGGCGTGCAGTATGGTCACCTGATGGGGAGCGATTTGCTGTGATCTATAAGGGTGATATATGGATCGCATCTACCGAGGAAGATAAGCCAGTCCAGATAACGAAATCACCGGAAAATGAAATCCGTCCAGTTTGGTCTCCAGATGGTAAAATGATCGCCTATATGTTAGGAATAAGCATATGGGGAGGAAAAGAACATCGAATCCTCCATGTAATCTCCGTATCTGAAGATGAGGCAACAGAAGTATTGCGCACTGCCTGCGGCAGCAGCAATCGGTATGCATGGTCTCCTGACAGTAAAGAGATTGCCGTCGTCTCCGAAGGGGTGATCTCGGCTATTCCCATCGCCGGCGGCAAGGCTCGACAGATACTTGATCTCAAGCATCAAGGATTTGTGAACGGTAACGCTTGGGGGCTCTCCTGGTTCCCAGACGGGAAATACCTTGCCTTTATCAGTGCAAATATCAGTAGGGGTGATCTCGGCTATGCCCATCAACTGGAAAGAGTGAATTATGAAGGGATATTCATGGTTCCCGCTAAGGGGGGCAAAGTGACCGAGCTCGTCACTGACGACCCCGGCGAGAAGTATCACCTCTATCCGTCTCCTGACGGAAAGTGGATCTCCTATAACTCCGATAGATTTGTCAAAACACGTCCCGAAGGAGCCATCTGGGAAGCAGATTTTGATCAAATTTTGACAAAATTATTAGATTAAGACTGAGGTCAGAAAATATTTATACATAAAATTGATAAAAGATAAGGGGGCACAACGATCAACAGCTGTGCCCCTTATTTCTATTATCACCTTGATCCTTTAACTAAATGTAAAAAATCCTCCATAAGCCAAAGTTCATGTTCGCCGCCTTGTGTTGCTCCAAAGGCAATCTTTTTTCCATCCTTAGACCAGTCGATCTTCAGATGGATTGCATCTAAACCAGTATTAATCTCTTGTGGATTTCCCCCGTCAACGAGTACAGTCCATAGCTTTTCTTTTGACACATAGGCAAGTTTCTTGCTGTCAGGTGACCAGGATAGTCCGAAATAATAATTACAATTTACCTTGTTGACTACTATACGGGATTCTCCTCCCTCAGCAGGTATAATCCTTATTTCATTGTCATGTGAATAGAAGGCTATCCATTTGCCATCAGGAGACCAATCGATTGATGTACCATAGACCATGTCTATTTGAGGAGTTGTAATTCTTTTTGGTTCACCACCTTCTGCAGGAATAACATAAATATTCCAAAAACTAACAGTTTCCTCATCTATTTGTTTTTGTTCAGCGCGTGTAAAAGCGATGAACTTACCATCCGGTGACCAGCATGGATTCGTATCTCCATGAGGATTTTCCGTCAATTGTACCAGTTTTCCTCCATTTACCGGTACTACCATAATGTGGCTGCCTGGTGTCCTCTCAACGTCTGTTGATCCTGGATAAAAGCCTGAGAAAACAATCATACTCCCATCTGGTGAAACAGAAGTTCCACTTGTAGGTCCAGAAGGCTGAACGTATTTATCTGATTGGATGGGTAATCTTTTCACCTCTCCACCCTGGGCGGGAATGAACTCTATGCCTGCCATGTCATCGGTATGCAAACCGTCAAAATATATCCGTTGTCCATCAGGAGACCAGCATGGCATCCAGCATTCTTTAGTTGTAAGTTGAACCGATTTACCTCCTAATGAAGGAACAGTATAAATTGCTGTAATTCTGGGGTTTGGAAGTAGTACACCAATTTTATTATTGTTGCTCCACCCTGCCAGCATGTATGTCGTACCAACAGGAAGCTTAATCTTGGTAGGTGTTGAAGGATGCTCTACATTTTTTGAGACGGGAACAACCCAAAGCTCATTACTATTGTTGGCATAGCCTTGTTTGTATTCTCTTGATAAAAATGCAATCATCTCCCCATCTGGCGACCAGATAGGACTCTTTACTATTACATCTGGCTCGCTGCAAACAAGTGTCGGTTTTCCTCCCTTGGCTGATATTACCCATATTTCTTCCCCCAGATTACGCATTGGATTTATTTTTACATAAACTATTTGACTACCGTCTGGAGAAAAAACTGGTTCTCTTGTGAAAGGTCCGGTTAAAGGGTTCTCGGTTTCACCATCGATCCCAACCGTATAGATGCGTAATCGATCCCAACCGTATACATGGGTATCCTCACTCTTTTCTTCATCAAATGCAGCAAAAGCAAGATTCTTTCCATCAGGAGATAAGCTGATCCTGTAACCATATGAGCCCACAGCAACATCCAGGTTTATGTTCACTTTTTTTACCTCACCACCTGAGGCTGAAATGACATAAATTTCTTCAGCTGCATTCTTATTTTCTTGCGCTCTAGCAGCGCGGAATGCAATCCACTTGCTGTTTGCAGACCATACCATTCCCATATTTGCCAGATCCCAGATTCCCATGGGTGGAGTCAGCCTTATCGGTTCTCCGGCAATATTGGGATCACTTTTTCCATGAACAGGAACAAGCCAGAGACATTCTTCCGAAACAAAAGCGAGTTTATTTCCATCAGGTGACAATACTCCATTTCCAGGTTTGGTTGGAATCTGAATCTTTCTGAATTTAGGTTTTTGATTAATTTCTTCTAATGCTTCAGTAAGAATAGCGATCCTTTCTTTTGCTGTATCAACCTCACTATATTGCTCAGGATAAGAATTCACCACTTCTTGATAAGCATTGATTGCTTCTTTTAGACCTAGTTTTTCCTTACACATACCAATATGAAGTTGAGATTTGGCGCGAAGTGAGCGGTCGGCAGTCTCATTGGCAACAATCTGCTCAAAAATAGTTAGTGCTTCCTGCAGATCACCCTTCGTTTCCATCGTATATTTCGCTTTTTCATATAGAATTATTAGATCGTCTGAGGTTTGAAATGCAAATACAAAAACAACCAAGAATGAAATTAAGAAGCTGATAAAAATATTTCTCTTGTTCATCGCTCTTCCTCCTGTTAGTAAATACTCAATTCACTAACAGTATAGCCCGATAAAAAATCAACATTGTCAAACAAAAGTAAACTAATGTAAAATTACATCAACTAGTCTAAAAAACGATATCCACCGCCATAAACCGAATGTATATATCGGGGATGTACCGGATCTTCTTCTATTTTTTTTCTTATTTTAAGGATATGGTTGTCAAT
>SDBT01014197.1_pt1 | contig 12714 bp, 15 predicted proteins | sample 2277101 | NCBI WGS metagenome assembly SDBT01 (sample SAMN10404973, study PRJNA504765) | marine sediment metagenome | isolation source: marine sediment core GS10_PC15, 103 cmbsf | place: Arctic Ocean: Southern Knipovich Ridge | collected 2010 | reverse complement strand
TTCTTCAACACATTAGGAGTTAAGTATAGCCTTAGAAACGAAGATGATTTGCCTTGGAAGGTAACTTTTATTGACCGCTATGAAAAAAGAGTAGCTGAAAAAGGTTGGTGAGCCAAAATGTGGCTCATATAGGAGTGTTAAGACAAAGGTGGGAGGAGATTAAAAAGCTAAACAGGAAGCCCAATTTGGCTTTGTCAAGATAATAAGCAAGCAGGTACTCCGCCTGATGGACAATGTTAGAACCTATTATTATTCAATTTAGCTATTTGGTGTAAAAAATAGCTTAAGATATAAGAAGCGAAAAGATGCAACTACTCTCTTCAATAGGGCTTTCAATAATCGGGTATCTTCCTTTTATGTATATCACAACCAACCTTACAGGTATGGTAGTAAGAGGATTTTTTTGCCAAGACACAGATTTTGAAGATTTCCTTATAAAAGGGAAGCCTCGCCCTTTTACTAAAATGAGAATATCAATGGGTGATCGTGGCGACAAGTTTACAACCATTCTCTTTTCCATTATCACTATTTTGTTCCTTTATTTGCTATGTCACTATTTGAATATTTGGGCGACTGTTGCAGCTTTATTGCTCATTTTCAGCAGAACCCCTGACCTTATTTGGGAAATACGAAATGGCAAGAAGGTTTCAGCAAATGAAAGGCCCAAAGGTGGGCTTTATTTAATTACAGACATAACGATTTGGGCAGCTCTCCCAGTACTTTGGTGGTCTTTGTATAATTTATAGTTGCTAAATGGAGCGATTTCTGACAGATTAGTTGAAGCAGTTGAATACTTTGTGATCGCAACCTTACAATTGCAATGACTACTCAATTCGTAGCCTCAGTTTTGAAAACTGAATGCAGCTTCTTTTTGACCCCCTCTAGGGACTTGCAAAGCAGCAATAAATCTTTAAAAACATCTAGCATGTCTAGTTCTAGAGAAATTTCTGTAAGTTTTTCTCTGGCGGGTTTGTATTTTTCTGAGAACAAATCGGCTGTTGAGATTTCAAATATAGTTCCTGAAGGCATCGAGCCAAATAGCATTAGTTTGTATACTTTTATACCTGGCTGGGCAATAGATATTAGAATCCTATTACCGTCGTCAAGCTTAATTTGGCAGAATTTTCCTGCTGGACTATTTTTATAAGTAATAATTTTGCTCATAAATTATAATGCGCTTAGACTTTAGCATAGGCCAATGCTTCTTCGTATGCTCTATTGATTTCTACGAACTTGTCTGCAGTGCCTGATTTTTTAACGTCTGGATGATAAATTTTGGCAAGCTTTCTATATGCGGACTTAATCGTTTTTACCTTTTTGGTTACTGAAAGACCCAAAATTTCAAAAGCCTGCCCAACAGACATCTTTTCCCTGTATTCTTTTTCAGTTTCCTTGCCATAATTACCTATTAGAGAAGCATATATAGATTCCGCAGTTTCGCTTCCAATATTTATACTTTCCAAATATTCAATAAATTCCTTTTTATTCTGAGTTAGAAATCTTCCTAAAATATGATGAAAATTTTCGAGATATACTTGTTCCTCTTTTGAGTATTTATCAAGCAGGGGCTTAATCTCTTTTGTGTATTTAGAAAGCATTCTTATGAAGTCATATGCTCCTATAAGCATTAATCCCCAAAGAATGGTGTAAGTTCCCCCTTCTTCAGCCTTCCAATAACTAATCGTAGTTATAAGAAATCCTACAGTGCCCCACAAAGATGCCTTAAGCAATGAAGCATAGATCTCATTCCTTAGTTGTTCTGCATGATATAAGCTTTTTCTTCTCGACCTTGAGAAAAGGAATATGGACAAAGAAGTGAAAACAATTGCTCCACTAGTATAAAAGCCTGCATCCGGGTCAAATACAAATACCTCTATAAGGAAAGAGTTGAGAATCGATAAGACAAAAGCTAAGAAAAAAAGCCCCAAAGCTACAAATACTTTCTTGACAGTAAACAGTTCCTTTATTTTTCCTCCTCTTTCCCATCTTAAAAGTAGAGCAAATAATACGAAGTTCAAGGCAGGAATGGGGCTGCTAGCGAAAAGGAATAGGAAAAATACTAAGATAGTTTTTAGCCACTTATTAGTCTTTTGGAATGTAATAAAACCACCAATAAGTCCCCACAACCACATACCTATACCTGCCATATATCCTTCTTCGCTATAGAGAATGTCTACTCCAAAAAAGAAAATATTAAAGAGGTGAATGAGTAACAAAACTATGATGTAAGAAACGATTATGTTTAGCCAAGGCCACTTTTTTTGAAATGAATCGATAAAATTTTGTATCATCTTTCCTCCCATTCGGTCTTGAAACTGCTTCGAAACTTTTCGTTTTCTTCCATATATTTTTCAACTTTCTCCTCAAAACCCTTGTTTTTATGATATTTACTTAAACGCCCCAATAGCTCATTCCCAACAACGTTCAAGTACGCGTAGACTCTGAAAAGATGGTTGTCGAGGGATTGTTGCTTCATTCGAAAAGCTATCAAAAATACGTTTCCATGCAATGTGTGACTTTCACCAGACTTCATGCGCTTAAAGCTATTAGTTCGTACCAAGAGCTTCCTTTGTTCATGGTTATTCAGAATATCTGACTTAACATCATTAACGATTTGGCGCATCTTTTTGATCAGTTGCGTATACGCCACTTCGTCCAACACATCTTTATTTATTACTTCCCCCATTCTCTCTATGGTCTCAATTTGTTTCTCATTCAATTTGCCCTTCAAAAAAACTGCATTCTCTTTGTAAAGCTTGTTGAACCAACCAAAAAATAGTTTTTTCATAGAAGTTTCTATCGAAGAGTAATCTGCCAACAAGGCGATCGTTGTATACAGTCTTTTTTCATCAATACTAATATTTTTATCAAACAGAATATAACTGTCTTCAGTTCCCATTTCCAAAAGAGTTCTAAAAGCTAACTCATTAGAAAAACTAGGGCTTTCTTCAACTATTCTTCTAAATAAAGCTATAAATGCGTTCAGAAATGGAATTTCATATTCGTCATAAAGATATTTATGGGAAACCGTCTCTAACGGAACGATTATATTTTTATAGTAGGTATAGCCCTTAATTATGAGCTCTGCCGGAACTTTTTTAGTAGGAAATAAATCATAACCTTTCTCAAATAATCTTAATAATTTGGCAACTTGTCCTTTAGCCTCGATTAAAGTTTTGTTTTTATTCATTTATTTTTGTTTTCTATATAACTCCTCATTCACAACCACTCCTTCGTCTATCTTTTGTAGGTATGATTCGTCATGTGTAAAATCAGGTACATATCCAAAGCCAGAAGCATATATATCTTGAACAATTGATCCAGATATTTTCTCAGAACTTATTAGTTCTTCAGTCTTATACGGACCAAAATGCCATACTTCTTGTTTCTGCGGACCATGTGTGGTGGGGAAGAAATTGTTTACAGTAAATACGAGAGAGTATTTACCACCATTTTTTGTAATAAATCCGATCTCGACTTCATATGAGAGTTCTACTTTTTCGACAATACCGTTATCTATCAAGGCCTTTATAAACAGGAAGAAACTATTAACATATTCAACTAAGGCAAAAGCGTTTAGTAACTTTTTATTGTTATTTTTTTTCTCGTCTCGTAAACCCCAATCTAAAAACTCCTGAATATTTGCTCCCGCAGCGATAATCCCATTTTTAGATACTTTAAGTATTTTTCTATTTCCATTCATTATTTCCCAACTATCTCCTTCGGGTTGAGGATATTCTGTTATCCAAACGCTTAAATCCCAACCCATTTGCCTCAAAATGGGTGGATTCTTTAAGTGATGGTATAAAGATTTGTCAGATTTATCCCAAAACTCTTTAATCTCAACATCCCGCACGGGTGAAGCTATCATATAAAAATCATCAAAGTCAGGATCTAATTTGTTAACGATTTCTTCTATAATTCTTTTTTTTTGTTCGCCAGTTGGAGGCTGGGTACTTGATTTAGTTCGATTATTCTCTAGTTTGTCTACCACGCCAGACAGTCGATTTATTTGAGCTTCAATACCAACTGTACTGATTTGACCTGATAAAGCACCGGATACATATTCTTGAAATTTATGAGGGTCAACAAGTTGAATATTTTTAGCTCCGTCTCGAGTATATATTCCATACGCCTGACCTTTTAAGACAATCGTTTCTTGGGGATTCCACTGATCCTGAGGAATGATATAAGGATAATGACCCAGGTCTTTAGCGTTAGGAATAAGAATCCAAAACACCTCATTATTTTTACCAATATAACCGTATTTTATTTTGTCTCTAGGAAATCTTGGAATGAGTCCATCAGATAGTATGTCTAGCCACTTATCAATATCAATCGTATCTATCTCCACGGCTGATATTTTTTCTACATACTCAACCCGCTTGCCCTTAATTGTATCTGGTAGTAAACCAATAAAAATGTAACCACCACCACTATTGGAGATTGAAGAAAAATCTTTTAAAAGCTCTATTCTGGCTTTATATTTAACCCAGTCAACGCCAGACTTATTTTCCACTAAATAGGCTTTTTTTCTAAACTCAAAATAAGAGGTTTCAATTGCCCCTATAAACTCGTCTGGTTTGTTGTCTTTAACAATTTTCTCTATCTGTTCTAGAGACAATTGTTTAGTTGTAATTTCCATAATTTATTTTGGAGTTTTATTACTCTTATTTTGCTCGTATTGACCTGTAAATTCTCTTTTCATTTGATAAAAAACCACGCCAATATTTGAGGCTCTTCTTTGTGGCCAGCACGTCTTCTATAAATTCCGTTCTTCTAAAAATCTTTCTTTCGCTCGAGAGTAATGTTTTACTAAAGAATAAAACTCTACTAAATCTTCATAAGAACGGAATTTATATCTGTTTTTGATCTGGCGAAAGGGTTCTTTATTCACTTCAGTGGTATATTTTGTCTCAATTTTCTTGGGAGCAACAATGTAAAGCCCTGCATTAAATTTTCTGACGTGATAGAGCCTTAGAAGCCCTAAGGCTACACCTGTTGTATGTTCTATTTCAAAACACATTTCGGGAAATTCATCTTTAAACCAAATAACATCGATTTCTTTAACTGTCTTTAGAAAATCCTCGTGGGTAAAAGGTGGAAGGTCTTTTAAGGTTGCGTATTTTGATAAAGGCTCTCCAAAAGCCTTTATGCTTTTATCCGGAGTGTAAGTATCGAAACCCAATGATAATCCTAGTTTAAGTAAAATACACTCTGCTTCTTCGTGACTTTTAATATTAGCAACTCGCTTCTTTGTTATCTGTCTAACTGGTTTTTCAACCTCTCTATCAACCCCAAGGGCTTTTTTAATCTTACCCGCCTTGTCTCTTTCCTTATAAAGTTTAAATACATTGTAAAACAGATAAGCGATAAAGAAGTCTGTATCCATAAAATCGGCATTTTTAAGACCGTGTTTTTGTAAAACCTGACGGACTTTTGAAAGATTATCTGAAAGACTAACGTATCTCCTCCCATTGAGTGAATGGTAGTTATACTTTTTAAATTCACTCTCGCTTAGAACACCCAGAACGGGGAGAAGTGATAATGGTTTAAGATTAACAATGCAATATTTGTTGGGATCAAAAAACATCAATATCTCACTCATTGAAGAGGGACCGAGTCCTTTGACCGTTGCTCTAAATGTATCCCATCTTTTATCTAAACTGTCGCTTCCGTGTAGCAAGTGCTTAAGTGCTTGCTTAATTTTGGGAAGACCGTTATCTTCAAGAAGCTTTTTAACTTTATAATCCTTATTACTCCAAATAAGAGTTGCCCAAAGCTCTTTTATCAGCTTTTCAAAATCTTTTTCGGTGAAAGAGTCAATATTTCTCCGGCTTAATTTCTTTTTATACCAAGCCCCCCTTCTCTTTCTCTCATCTTCCCAACCCTTCATCCATTCAGGCTCTCCCTTTTTATCACTTTTCTGCCATTTTAGGAATTGCGAAACATATTGCGAAGCGCTTATTTTATTCATTTTTTATTTTCGATAAATTTAATAATATCCTCAAGTCTGTAGCGCCTATCTCCACGCTTACTGATAATTATCGGTTCTAGTTTATTCTCTTTATCCCAACGTCTTAAAGTAGCTGGGTGAACGCTGAGCATTTCAGCAGCTTCTTTTATTCCTATCAATTTGGGCAGACTATCACTTGGTTTGTTCATTTTCTTAATAATTTTATTTAATTGTGCTAAATTATACATAACCAGGCTAATAAAATAAAGAGGATGAGTAAGAATAAAAACGCAATAAAGCACAAAAACAATACGAAGCAACTTTTTAAGGTTATTAAGGCTAAGGACGATGAATTATATTTTGGGACATATCTCATTAAAGTCAGTTATAAAACTATTCTTGATATTTTAGAAACTTTTTATGGTGGTTTTTTAAACATTCCTGACCCCAACCTCAACTCCTGCTACCTTCAGTGCTTAAAACAAGTCGGAATAATTCTAAGCTCTCAGAAAAAAATATATGATGCCATCGGTGAGCCACCGAAATTATTCGAAAGCCTGGTTGGTGACATTGAAGAAGCAGACCAAGAATGGGAACTTGGTTATAGACAAACTGCTAGAGAATATTATGGCAAAATTGAAAACCTGTTCGTCAAGCACGGAAGTAAGAATTATAAGTTGCCGAAATTCATACAAGATTTTTTTGACTTCGCAAAAGAGGCTATTAAGCAGCATAAAAAGACAGAAAAAATCTATAGAAACCTGTTTGGGATGACTCCAAAAAGAGAAAAGGTGATTAAATTTGGCAACCTCGCTATCGATGTAATTAAATCAACGCTTCAATACAAGAATAAAACTCCAATAACCATATCTTTAACAACAGAAGAAATTATATTTTTAGTCATACTTATGAAAAACAATGGTAGAGTCGTTACTTATAAGGAAATATTGAAAGTTACAGGTGCAAAATCATCTGATTCTGAGTTACCCAGTAGAATGTGCCACTCCATTAAGCGGAATCTTCGCAAGCATTTATTGATAGCAGGAATGAGCGAAGAAGAAATAGCCAGAGCGATTGTAGCTGTCAGGAATATTGGTTATAAAATTGTCTCCGATTAGGCTACCAACTTTCTCCACAAACTTATCACAGTTTTAGCGTGGTCAATCCATTTTGCTCTGCCTAAAATTGACTTACCTTATGAAAAAAGTGAGTCAAAATAAAAACAAGCATAATAATAGACAAAAAATGATTAAACAAGCAGCAGAGTCCTGGGCAAAACTCTGCTTATATCACATTAAGCAAAAAAGATCACCTACCAGTCAAAATAACGATAAAAAAGACTATGTATGCAACACAAAATAAACCAATCTTCTCTACTGATAATTTTTGCTTAGCAGCTTTTCTAAAAACTAAAAAGTGCAACCTCTTGCACATCTCCAAGAAAAATTCCAGGCGAGCCTTCTTTAATTTCGAAGATTCTCAATTAAGAAAACAATTAACTAGTGATTTTTGGAATGAAAAATCATCGGTTGAGCCTCGTGCTTTTTATAATGCCCAGCGAGAACTGAAAACGCTTTTATATGACAAAAGCTATCCTGCTAATGACCAATAGTCGCTGAAAATAAAAATATAAATGAAAAAAGTATCAGAGATAATTAACAATAAAAAACAATTTAAAAGAGATAACGTTAACAACGTAAACGTTGGTAACGATAATAAATATTTAAATAACGTTAATAATGAAGTGGAAAAGGCTTTGAACAACCTTATGAACCTACTAGATAAACAAACAAATAAACCAAAAGCTATTGCCGTAGAAATTGGAAAAAAATTGGGCGATGACAAAAATAACTTAAATTTTCATATAAAAATGGCGAAAAACTATAAAGCAGAGATTTTATTTGAGTGTTTAAGCATTGCCTTAGATGCCCATAGAAACAAAATTATTAACACATCATTACCCAAATATTACGTAGGCATTTTAAGAAGAAAAGGTCTTTTGTCTAAAAAATAATAAATTTAATGAACAAAATATTACCAATGAGCTACCAATAAAATACTGACAAGATACTATAAAAGCACAATAAAGATACTATAAGGATACAATAAGGTAACATTTTTACAGCAAAATATGAACTTTTTGCTTAATATAATATAATTTGTTATAATTAAATATAATCAAGAACTACCAGGAGGTTAAAATGCTCGGGAAAAGAATCTGCATAAAAGTTAATAATGTACAAGTAAACGAAGGTTGCGCCTTGTGTGGTGGTCCAGTAGAACCACTAATTCCCATTTGGGTTTTTTTAGAAAATTATCTACCTGTATGCCGAAAATGCGCCAAGAAACACGCAGAAGTATTATTAGTTGCACTCGACAACTTTTATAAAGATAATCTTGCTGAAAAGCTCTTTAAAAAAATGGCAACGCAATACGGGTAGAACAAAAAAGGGTGGTAAAAAATGAAAAATTGTTACATTTATCTTCGAGTTTCAACCGATACGCAGGCTACTGAAGGTTACTCCTTAGATAATCAGAAAAGAGCCTGTAAAGAATATGCAGTAAATAAAGGCTATCATCCTAAAGAAATTTTCGTGGAAGATAAGTCTGCAACTACCGATAATCGCCCCGAGTTTCAAGAAATGCTAAAAAAGCTAAAAGAGAAAGAAGCCGACTGTGTCATTGTCTACAAAATCGACAGGTTCGCAAGGAACGTTACTGACTTTTCAAGAATAAGAAAAGAGTTTATTAAGACCGATGTTGATTTTCATTCAGTTATGGAGGGCGACCTGGTCAATGGCTCAAGCCTAATCGCCAATATCTTCGCTTCAATTGCCGAATGGGAATCAGAAGTCAACGGACAACGCACAAGCGACGCCTTAGAACAAAAATTTCGCAGTGGTTGGCAACCCACTCCTCCCCCAATTGGCTATCGTAGTGTTGGGGGCGACGGAGAAAGAAAAACTTGCGAACCAGACTCCTGCACTGCTCCAATCATCAAAGAACTGTTCGAGTTGTATAGCACTGGGGCATATTCCATTTTAGGCTTACAAGAATGGTTAAGTGATAAAGATATTGTCTCAAAAAACGGAACTCCGCTTGGTCATTCTGTAGTTCATAATATTTTAAGGAATCATTTTTACTACGGTCTGATTCGCTGGAAGGGTAAGTCTAAAATGGGCAAGCACAAGCCCATTTTTAGTAAAGAACTCTTTGACACTTGCCAGTATGTTTTAGTCAAACACAGAAGTTTTCTGATTAGGAAGCGAAGGCATAACTTCTTGCTAAGAGGTTTTGCTTATTGTGCTGAGTGCGGACAGAGATATACAGCCGAATGGCATTACAACGCCCACAAGCTTAAAAAGAGAGGCGGAAAAATCGCCTATTATCATTGCCCTAAACATAATAGAAATGGCTGCCCTTCACCCTACGTTGAGCTTACAAAACTTGAAGTCCAGGTTGAAAAAGAAATTAGAAAGATGCAATTTAGTAAAGAATTTATCGAGGCAGTGATAACCAAGACCAAAGAAATCCTTGAAAATAACCGTCAGCAATTATCTTCACAAAGATTAGGCTTACTTAACAAAAAAACAGCCTTAGAAACAAAAAGAAACAAACTTGAAGATGTCCTTTTAGAAGGAGCGATTGACAGAGAAGCCTTTAAAAGAATGCACGGTGAAATTCAAGATAAAATCAGCAAATTAAATTCAAGAACCCAAGAGCTAGAAAGTAAAGGCAACATCGACATTAACTTAATTGAAGAAGTCCTATCATTTACTAGAAACATTTACAAAACCTACAAGGAAGCACCACCATTCCTGAAAAGGCATTATTTAAGATTCTTCTTTGAGAAGGTTTTTGTCAAAAATAAGAAGATTTCTAGAATACAACCAACTCCGATTTTCGCGATACTACGGGACAATCAGGAGGTTATAATAAGGAACAATCAGCTCCCCGGGCTGGATTCGAACCAGCAACCTACCGGTTAACAGCCGGGCGCTCTACCATTGAGCTACCGGGGAACGTACAGGCATATTATACCAGCCTATCTTATTTCTCTCCAGCCCGGGAAACTAGCCTCAATTACTTCTGATATAATCTTTCTATCTGACACTCATAAAATTAAATCGCATTGTTTCTATGTTTCAAAACCCTGTTTTAGAAGCTGGAAATAAATTTGAACACGTAATGGCTCTATCTTTGAATCCCTTAAACCACAATGAAGGAGTGGTCAGGGTAATAGAGAGTAGAAAAGGTGATGTTTCAAAAAGTGGTTTTATCGACAAAAGTAGTCTTTATTTAATTAAAAGAATAAAAGATAGTAAATATACTGCATCAAACAAATTAAATATTCAAGGCCAAGATAAAATAGTAAATTCGCTTTTAAAAGGAAATAAATATTCTTTTTTAGGCCTGGAAGACCCTGATATTTGGATTGATAAAAAAAATGTCTTTCATCTTTATTGCACAATGGCCTTTCTTGATAAAAGGAAAAAGTCAGCTAAGGTCTATCTTGGACATGCCGAAGGTTCTTCTTTGACATCTTTAAAAATGACTCCTCCACTTCTCTCTCCTGTAGCACAAAAACACTATGGTGCAAAAGAAGTATCAATCGCACCTCAAAACAAAGATGGTATTCGCATAAACCTAGTTGAATCAAGTGACAAAATAAGAAAAGTTAGTTACTCAGTCATTCGACTGACATATGCTAGCAAAATGAACCAACCTTGGAAATTCGGAAAAATTGCACTTCATCCAAAAAAAGATGGTTTTAGTTGGTGCGCTGGCCATATGTCTCCAGGATCTCTGTTCCCTAAAGATTATATTGATGTGGGGAAAAATAGAAGGTTAGGAATTTTAAATGGTAGAGAAAGAAATAAAGTTGTAAATAATAAAATACACTATAGAACATTTTCTGTTGGGCTAATGATATATAACTATGAAAAAGGTGATGTAGAGTAGATTTCGAAGAATCCACTAATTATTGACCCAGATGCAGAAACTATCACATTTGCGAGCGAGTTTATATTGGATAAAAATGGAAATGGTATTATTTTTGCTCACATTGATGATTCTTTTATTCGAGCTTATAAGATAAATAAAGCAGAGCTGAAAAAATTCTTAGCTAAGGAAGTTTAATTAGTAAAAGTTCGGAAACCGCCCCCGCAGTGCCGTGTGGTAAGTGGCGGGCATCCGGCGAGCAAGGTTCTTGAGGATAATTTAGTCAAGTATTAACGCCGGTAGGCCCACCCTGTTAACATCTTCTTTTATTCTACTAGCATCTACTGGCAATAGCCCCCAGTTGGTGAAACGTTGGCGTGCTCTATCCCAGTCGTAGGCAACAATAGGTGCTCCTTTTGGAGTTCCTTCAGTAGGAATGGCGGTATAGGTTATTCTTGGAAGAATCCCCTCTGATCCTATTCGGCGAGCTCTCTCTCCAACTTCTCTGTCGAGATATAGTTGGGGCAACATCATACTTGGCTCCCACAAGCTTTTAACTTGCTCCAGATCGCTACTGGTTTGGTATTTTCCTTTATCCTGATAGCTACCCTCGACAGCGTTCACTTCCCAAAAAACGATTTGTGCAACCCTTCTCCCCACCACCAATACTACGGAGTGGTTTTGTGAATTATTGGTTATCTCCATGGTCCATCGATTAAAGTATCCCGGATCTCCCCAGCCTGCGCATCTACAAACTGTGATGTTCGACCGTCCGAGCGAGGAGCGCGCCTGCATCGCAGTTCCTATTTGGTTATTGCCCCCTATAAATTCAAGGGTATGTCCCAGGATATTCTCCCCGTTTTTCAAAAAAATTATTCTATCATCCGGAGAGAGACCGGACCCTTCAAGGGTTGGTAAGTTGTCCTTACCCCATAAATCTTCAAGAAGTTCTTGCGCGGATGGGGCTTGAAAAGGGCCTGTCCACAACTGTTCGGGTGCGTGTTTGTCCCAAGGATTAACCGCACCCTGAAATATTCCATGCGATTCGGCTTCTTTTTCTCTCCAGTACCACTGCCCTAGTTTCACATCTACACTAGCACCCCCAATATTTTCTTTATCTAGGGGATCAATAATAATATTGCCTGCCTCAATGTGGGTTAAAATAATGTTTTTGGACAACAATGCTGATTGGATCTCTATTTCTTCGCTACGTCTTCCTCCCTCAGCTGGATAGTTAGACTCTCTAGTTCGTTCTTTTCCTGGCGTCATCTGAATGTTGCGCTAGTTTAACAAAAAAGTTCTTAACTTTCACTAGCAGGCTTCGCGGTGGCAAGAAATCAGAATTAGTATAATCGAATCCTCAAAAGCCTTAATTATCTTGAAAGTACTCTCGAAAACTAAAAACACTTCTTACTAGGTAATTAATAAAGGGTTGAAAGGCTCTGAAAGATAGAGAAAAGGTTATATGGCCAGGGCGAGAGATAAAAGTATTAGTAATATTCCGAGAGCTCCAACAAAGATAGTTGGCATAGATGTCCCGGCATCCGGCAGCTGGTCGGCTTGAGTGGGGGTAGGGGTGGAAGTAACCTCACTTGTCGGAGTGGTACCTGTTGGTATTGGGGTTGCAGTACTTGTCGGCTGAGTCGGTGTCGGTGATGAACCTCCTCTTGGCGGCTCGGTAGGCGTCGGTGTTAATCCTTCTGTTGGCGTTGTCGTTACGGGAACGGTGGGAGTTACCGTTTGAGTGACGGTAACAGAGGGCGTAGGAGTGGTAATAGTAAAAGCAAGCTCGCGACAGGCTTGGGGTGTTGGAGTTG
>SDBT01014196.1_pt1 | contig 12714 bp, 18 predicted proteins | sample 2277101 | NCBI WGS metagenome assembly SDBT01 (sample SAMN10404973, study PRJNA504765) | marine sediment metagenome | isolation source: marine sediment core GS10_PC15, 103 cmbsf | place: Arctic Ocean: Southern Knipovich Ridge | collected 2010 | reverse complement strand
ACTGCCTTTTCCACCCAGTTTTAACATGTTAAATTATGCAGGGCGGCAGGGCTGGGAATTAGTTGATATTTGCTCCGAAGACCATTCAACCACCGGCATGTTTATATTCTGGTTCAAACGGCCTCTGCTGAAAAATAATCCTTGACAAACCCGTTCAGGAATGATATATACAAAACCATGAAACGGGGGTTTACATTACTTGAACTGGTTATAGCGATCGGCATTTTAGGTGTGATGCTGGCATTTGGTGGGGTGATTTTTAATGTTAGCATTGATGCCTATCGTACCGGTGGTGCCCAAAATGAAATTATGCAGAAGCTACGGGCCATAACCGGGCAATTAGAGACCGATTTGGGACAGCTTCAAAAAGACGGATATCTGATCCTGCAAACAAAATACTACAGGTTTGAGCCTGCGGATAAAGATAAACCCGACAGCTATTTTCATAAGGCACAGGCTTATTTTTTCTCAACGGGTGATTTTCAATCATGGTTCAGCAATCACAGAAGCAATATCGCACGGATTTACTTCGGCCATGATTTTCGGTCTCTATCGGCGGATATAAGCACGGCAGACAACTGGCGAATCGTACACGATATAATACTGCTGGATCCAAACACGGCCGCTTTGCCTATCGCCGATTGCGCAGTTATCAGCTATGCCCATTGTAAAAATAATCTAAACAACCTCGAGGACTGGCAATATGTGCTCAACAATTCTGTTGTTATTGACACTCAATCGGGGTCGGCCACAAACCTGCATTCGCTGATGGCCCAAAATGTCGGCTCGGTTAATATTCAATGGACTGATGGTACCACGTACGTTGACCCTGACAAATATGTTAATCCTCACAGTTATTCAAGTTTGGCGTGGTTTGGTGCCGGTACTACAGTCGGGGTCTTAACGCGGGGCCTGGGATGGTCTGAGGTTATTGAAGGCGACCCGAACTATGCTGCAATTGAAACCGTCTCAGAGCCAGCCATTTATAATTTTGGGGATGGCACGGTATATGAGCAGGCGTATCAGGTTGGCTGGCAGCCGAATATCAGAATACAATGGCCGAAGGCATTGAAATTTACGTTTACAATTTACGATTCCAAGGGCATTATCGAACACGGCAAAACATTCACACACATTATTTACCTTGATTAATGAGCAACACGCTTCTTAAAGGGGTTTGACCATGAAACGAGCAATGCTGATAATTTTCCTTTTAAGCATCATGATACCCACTACTATAGCAAAGCAGAAGAAACTTCCCCAAACACGTCCGGAGTTTATCAGGCTGATTCGGCAGCAGAGCAATGATATTGCCCAATTGCAAGAGAAATTAGAGGCCGCCGAAAAAACCATAACACGGTTAAAACGGGAGTATCAGTTGCTCTACCATCTGTGCCGGAAAAACAAGATTGTAATACCTGCGACAATTTCAAAACCTCAGGTCAGTAAAAACAAAAATTTCAAGGATTCGATGCTGTTAGGTGATATCGGATACGTTGACGAAGCTATCATTGTTGAACTAAGCCCACAGGGAATATGTGCCGAAATTAAGCAGCCAATTCGATGGTACTTCCATCGTAGCCGGGGAAAGCAATTGGGACCAGGCGATTTGCCGCCGCAGAAAAGGATAGCGGGCGCAGATAGGCCGCCGTATTTGAATAAGCAGAAAAAGTCACCAAAGCAGAAAACGAGGAAGCGGCCCTTGGGAGGTATTTGGCTTCCCAGTAAATATAGGGAGGTTGCTGTATTTCTTGACATCGACGGAATCGATGCTTCTCAGATAGCCGACGGCATAGAGGTCGAAATCGAGAGTCCATGTATTATCACGGGGGTTGCAAGCAAAGACACGGCAACAATATTTGTCGTTGAAAAGTATGCAGGTTAATTAATGAAAATCAGATGTCCTCACTGCAACAGCATCCATATTTATAAGGAGATTCAAAATGAAGTGTATAATAATTACAATTTGTATATTTGTAGTTGTTGTAGGTTTGTGTACCTACGTTAGTTTTGCGGCAGATCCTGATAGCACCTTGGAAGATGTAATACGACATGTACGTGCACTCGATGCACGAGTAACGAAACTCGAAATAGAAGTAAAAGAACTGCAATACCATCTGATGCAAAGTTCAGAAATTTCTGACTACCCAGGACCTTATTTTCTGCCTACTAATGAAGCGAATATCCGGAAAGAAGCAAAGATGTATAAGAAATGGTTAGCAGAACAAGAATTAAAAGCGGGCCGCGAGGAGCGAAGGGAAAATTTGAAACAACAGCGTGCGGAACGAAGAGAAGAACTGAAGCAAAATCGCAAATCGCGATTTAAACGCCACGAAGAATTTCGTCAATTTCAGCAATATGAATCAATACGACAGAAACGATGATATTACGCTGTTGAAAAGTACGCAGGTTAGTTTTGTTGACCCCCGACTACTGATGACCGAAGACTGACTACTGCCCTCAATCCAGAATCGTGAACGTCTGCAGCTCCGCTATATACTCCTGTGCCTTTTCGATATGGCTGCGTGCGGTATCAGAAATGTCCTCCTCACAGGCCAGCAGCAGCTCGCGGTTGATATTCTCAATTAACTCGTGGGCGTCCTCGCTCATCTGTTTTGGTCTTACTTTATTAATGCAACGGCTGCAACGGCCACGTGGGACAGCCAGCCCACGGCTGCCAGCAGGACGCCGAAAACTATTGTGCACCATACAGGCGGCCGGTTGCGAATCTTTTCGAGTATCTCATCGACCTTGTTCAGACGATTTTCGTGGTCTGCCACCTTTTGCGTAAGCTGGCCTTTTTTGAATCCGTTGCTATCACATTTGGTCTCTGTCATCTGGCTGTCTCCTTGTTATCCCATTTGCCCTGCGGGCATTTTTCTTCAGTTACTCGTGCTTTGGCGGGTACAAAGCACTTGCATAATCTGCAATACAATCTTCGGCGTCTGGGGCTCTGCTCGTACCTGGGCAGCATGGGCATCTTTTCCAACTGGGTAAAATTAGTGATTACCTCAACGCCGTAATCCAAAAGCCACTTGGCATATTCAATACCCGACATCCAGGTCTGCATATCACAAGTCCAACAGGTACGAATTCTACTATCGGTAAATTCGTATTTTTTGCCTGTGGCTAAATTAGTGTAGCCAGCGGCAATGTTTTTGCCCTTGTGTAAAACAGCCTTTGCTTTTCCACAACAAGTCCAAGTCATTGTATTATTATCTTACAATACCTCTATTGCTACTGAACCACTGGACCCACAAGGATGTTCAAGTAAACATGGTTCTCCAGGTTCTCCATAAGCAGGATTGTAATAAGAACATCCTGCATAAGTGTTTGAACCTGAACTACCGTGCGTTATCGTTGCTAAAAACACATCATTTGTTCCAGGATTATTAAGCGTTGATATATGCACCGTAGTTTGGTTTCCTATTGTGTTTGTACGAATATATAGGGGATGGCACGGAAAATCCTCTCCTTCACCTGCACAAGAGCCATCATTGGAATCTCTGTATTCTATTGCTTTACCAAAAGTTTGTCCTATTGTACGCGTCTGTGTAAACAGCATTTCAATTTCGAAGCCATTCAAAGCTGCCGCCATACCTCCTTCCCAATCGGCACCCCAACTTTCTCCTAAACAAGTTCTCTCTGTGCAGCCACAGTCAACAAATTCGGACAAGGACAGGCGGAGATCGTACGCTGCAGGGGCGATCGTCAGTACTTTCCCAGTACTTGGATTATAAAGCACCTTGCCGGTACTCGGATTGAATTGCACTTTAATAGCCATACTCTATTCCACCGGAACACACTCACACTCTTCAATTGCCTGCAGGACTGTGGTGCAATACCAAGTACCACCCAGTTGTGTAACAAATATCAATTTGCCATTAGTCAAACGCGGTTCAGCAGCATTACATTTTGTGTCAGCAGGTCCAGCTATGCTAAAATTAACTGTTATGGTACTGGGCTCATCCCCTTCATCGTCCCAATCTTCATCGAGAAAACAATCAATTGTTGTCGTGGCACCTGCATCGTTTTTACAATATGCTTTACGAACTTTACCTTGTTCGCTTTTGCCCGCAAGCCCTTCTTCATGCACCCTTCTTATCTCCCAGTCGGTCAGGCCTTTGTTGTAGATGCGAAAATCATCAAGATTACCCACAAAATCATAAGCCTCCGCTGTTCCCAATCTGCCAATCCGAAAATTTATAGCTTGTTCAATAGCTCCAGCATAAGTTTTTTGTTCGCCAGTATGTATGCCATCAAGATACATATCAAACTTGTCACCAATTCGACGGATGGCTACAAAGTGCCGCTCTCCATCATTAAGATTTGTTTCTGTACTTGATAAATTCCATATCGGGTACACAACCAAAGCAATTCCATGATTGGATGAAGGTGATATGAGATAAATAGTACCTGATGCAGGAGGTTGACCCTGACTCCAAACAGTGTGGTCTCCAGTATCTTTTGTATCAAACCAATTCGTAACAGTAAAATCACCTGTAGCAGGAATTAGTTTTGCACCAGCATCCGCGTATTGACTGCCCTCAACCTTGTAGGTATTGTCTACAATAGAACCATTTGTATTTGTTAAATCGTGGTCATTGCCGCTTGAGTCCTGGTAATCGCCGTTGAACAAATACCAGGCTTTGAGGAATTCGTGAAGCTGAGGCGGGCGATTGCGGTTCCAGACGCGGGGACGCAGCTTGTCGATATCCAGGCCAATGGTCCAGCCGGAGCCGGTGCGGCGGACCTTGACAAAGCCATCGCCGATTACATTGGCTGAGCGGTTAAGCCCGGTTATCATTTCGTTCAGCCGAGTCCTGAGTGCTGGCGGGCCGGTAACAAATTCTCTTATATTTCCGCTCATATCGGCAGACCATTAAAATTAGCTAATGGATAGACCGGGCAATCACAGACGGCATCGCCTGTGGGAGTTACGGCATCGCCTGTATCCGGATCCACGAAAACAGCTTTTAGTATCCATGTATTGCGGTCATACTGGAATTCGAAGGTGCAATCATAGGTCCAGCCGCCATCGCGGCTGACACCCGTAATCGCCGTGCACAGCCAGGTTCCGGCGGCACCATCCTTCCAGAAACCATCGTTAATGCAGCCCACATAAGCACCCGCATACGGGCCGGGCGAGTAACCCAGGCGGGTTTGAATGCGGTATGTGTTTTGTGGAACCATTTTGGAGACCTTTGCCTGCGCTATGAAAGTTTCGCCAGCCTTTTTCTCGTACTTTGCTGGTTCATTCGGGTATGTATATGAAAGAGTTGGCAGGATATTACCGTCTTTGTCTGTTTGAGTCTCAATTTGGACAACCGTGCTGCCGAGTTGTATTATGGTTTCGCCTTCGCCCGGGTACTCGCGGGGGTTGATTTTGCTGTATGTAAGTCGCACCCGGGCCTTGGTGTTGCTGATGCTTTCCGGCTCGATTGACCGCAGGAATACATAGGGAACAAACGGATGGACCGAGCCTAATACCACATCCAGGGCCGCGACCGCTTCGACCAGCCGCTGAATAGCCGTGCCTGCCAGGCCCTCGACTATGGCCGTGCGGAAAAACTGCCAGCCGTCCTCATTGAGTACCGCCCTGTTATTTTCTATAGTGTCCCATGTTACTGTTGACATATTAGCCAAACCATCCCATACTTAATTTATTACCAACCTCTCTCAAGAAATTTTTAATATCCTTTAGCTCCGTTGTCTGCTGCTTCAACTCCGATACCTCGGCCGATTGTATTTGTAGCCAGACACCGCTTCGTTCGATACCGCCTACCATGTGTCGCGGGTCAAATTGCATACTCTGGCCGCGAATAAACTGCCATTGCGCTGGTTTCGGCGTCTTGACCTCGGGCGTAAGCTCCTCTGCCTTAATCTTTGCCAGCTTAGCCCCCTGTAGCAGAGTCAGTGCGCCGATATCGTACATCTTCTTCAAATGCAACACGTAATCACTTAGAACCTGCAGCGATGAGCGCAGGGTCAGTTTGAGCCTGTCGGCCTCTTTGCGGAGGTTCTCATGAAGTTTCTCTGTGGCCTTCCGTGTTTTATCAGCAGCTCTTGCCAATTTGTCCATATGCTCTGCATACGCTTTTACATGCGCGACGTGGGGTAACGGACGGTCTGCCCTGTCACGAACCTTGTCCAAGTAAGTCTTCAAGCCTTTATCTATTTCTTCTTGCAGGATTTTGGCTTGTTCGCGTGCCTGGTGTGCAATATAGGATGGTTGCGATTCCGGTGATAAACCCCATTTAATCATAGTCACAAGTGGACTAACCGGCGCAAGTCCTTCAATAAAATCGTAAATGTCCGCTTTCCCCTCCAATGCGCCTAATCTGAACGCCTTCCACTTGAGGTTTATCTGGTCAAGGTTGTCTCCGAAATCGATAATGCTGTCGGTCATATCTTTTATTGCTGTCTCTATTTTCGCCGCTGCGCCCGGGCCGGATGTGGCCCACTCGGTGAACCTGTCGGCAACCCGCTCGACGCCCGGGGCCAATTTTATAGCTAACGTCTGGCCCAGGCCTTTTAACACCCTGCCCATTCGGTACAGGGCATCGTTGGCGGCCTCGACTTTAAGGGCCTGCTGCATAGTGAAGGTCAGGCCCAGTCGCTCAGCATCTCTTTGCGCCGCTAACAGGCCACGGCTGCCCTGTTTAATCATATTGAGCATCTGCCTGCCCTGGCGGCCCATCAGGAAAGCGGCGGCGGCGTACTTGTCGGCCTGGGTGGTTAGATCATTGATTCTGTCAGCAGTCACTCGGAAGGCTTCCGCCGGCATCATATGCGACAGCTTATCGGCAGACAGACCCAGCGCATCGAGCGAATACCTGGCCTGACCCACGCCCATGCGTGTCTCACCGAGCCGCTGGACGAATACCTCCATCGCCTTATTAAGGCCTTCGGTGCTTACACCGCTTAATTCGGCCGCGTGCTGAAGGCCGATAAGGTTCTCGGTTGACATGCCGATTCGCCGCGCCAGTTTGCCGGTCGAATCGATAAAATCCATTTGCTTTTTGACCAGGTATCCCAGGCCGACGGCTGCAACAGAGCCCACCATGCCGATTCGGGCAATTGACCTGACCGTGCTGCGGACGTTGTTGGCAAACGCCCTGAGCCGTTTCTGACTGCGCCGCAGACCCCTCTCGAAGGCCCTGGTCCTGGCAACAAGATTGACCGATATGGTCGCCATTTTTAGTTTTTAATTTTCAGTTTTTAGTCTTTGGTCTTTATTGGCCCGGGCAGCTAATTTCGCATACCCTTCGAGCATTGCCCGCATAAGGCCAAGCGATTGTTTCTGTTTCGGTGCGAAATCCGGCATAAAGTCCTTGACGGTAAATTTCCTGCCCTTCTTGCCGCACCAGGCACTGGCCATAACGCAGGCGACAATGGCACTTCGCAAATCCGCCCGGTCCTCGCCGAACGGCTCGACCGTAAAGTAGGCCTGCCATTCGGTCAGCTCCCTGCTGCTTATGCGACTAAGCAGCTCAGCGACTGTCATCTTTAGATGCGCCGCTAACTTGAAGTAGAACCGTCTTCCTGACCGGGGATCGCGGAATTTTTTACCATGTCCTCTAGGTCTTCTTTGCCCATGCCGCTAAGCTGCGAGGCCACCTCATAGATACGGTCAAGGACCGCACCCGATTTTTCCCCGAGCGCGGCAATACAGTCATTCGCAAAAAGCCGCTTGCCGTCTTTATCGACCATCGACATAGCACACAGCCTTGCCCTCGCATCGGTCAATACCACTTTCCGGTCGCTGTCAATAATTGACTGCTCGAAACGGTCACGTTCAGCACCGGTGAGGGTCTTGACCAGGACCTCGCCACCCCATTCGGGGACAGGGACGGTCATTGTTTTGATATCCTCGGCGCCGAGGATATCGTCTTTACTCAAAATACCCATAATGCTCCTTTTTCAATTTGAGATTTTCGATTTTATTCGCTGCCGGCGAAGCCAGGTCAGCTTGTCGAGAACGTCGGCACGCCACTTGCCTTGATTTTCACGGTCTGGATGATCTTATCGCCCTGCGGAATCTCGCCACTCAGGCCGCCAATATAACCCTTGACTGCAAAGGTTGCTGTGCCACTTGTGCCCACAGCCGGAATAGCAATTGTCCATGTCTCGGGGGCCGAACCCACCGCCGAAATCAAAGCGGCTGCATTGGCGGGCGCATAATTTAAATCAACCTCAATCGAACCGCCGTCAATCAAACCCGGCACAAACGACCTGAAGGCCGTAACATTGGTGCTGACGTCCATGCTGGTGATGTCGATGTCCTCGACATCGATATCAGGAAACCTGATACTGGTTACTTCGTCGATGCCGCTGGTTAAGCTGCTCTGACCTTTTAATATCGCGCCATTGCCGATTCCACCATCATTTCCCATTGCAATAAACTCCTTTCGTTTTTAACTTTATGATTCCCTGAAATGTATTCTGCAATCCAGTCTCTTGCCGTAGCGTCTAAGCTGCGTGGCTGATTTGGATTCCATTAGTAAATCGCCTTCGTTTTCCACCTCGATGCCCCATATTTTTACACCGTTGGAGGTGCCGCTGTAACCGTTCAATGCCAGCCGTACTTTGTTGGCCAGGTCACGGACCTGCTCATAAGTTGCCGCAAAACAATTGATCTGAAAACGCGGCTCGGTCAGGTTGACTGGTCCGTTCATTGTCCAGTCCCGGCCGGTATTGAGATGATGATAGACAATCGCCGGCATCGCCGCTTCTGGCGGCAGTATCTGCGGATATATTCGCGTGCCGACCAGTGCATTGACACTGTCATCACCGGTCAGAATGCTGTAAATGGCGGTTTCGATATCGTTGTATTCGCCGTTATCGACAAACAGTTTTTCAATCGCCGTAGGCGCCGAACTATGATAATCGCCAATGCTGACACAATACAGTTCGTACCATCTGTTCAGGGTCAGACCCGTCTGGGTGATATCACCATCACCGCTGCGGCTTTCGCCGGTTGTCCACGAAGATGCACCCAGCGCACGATAATACAACTGTATGGTATCGCTGCCGGTAACGGCCACGGTAATAGAGCCATCGTTGTTATCGGTTATGCTGCTGATGGCCGGCACCGGCTGGATTTCGCTGGCCATGGCGATAATATCCGACCGGCTGTCGTGCAGGTAAGCGGCCTGCGTGGCCGTCAGCACTGCATCAACCAGTAACACATCATCGATGGTAAAGTGCGCCGAATTGGTATAATTTGCATCCTGTGCGCCTATAAACAGGTCACTTGATGAATAATCGATATCTGTTACCGTGCCCTCGACGTAATTTTCCCCGTCATCCTCATTGGCCTTGGCCACACCGTCCAGATAGACGCGGATTCTGCCGGCGGCAGCGTTGCGTAGAATAAGCAGGGTATGCCAGATGTCGTCAAAAATATCGGCGTAATCGATATCAAAGCTCGTGAGGCCGAGGCCGAATCTGATCCTAAGCCGTGTAGGTGCCTGGCCGCCGAGATACAGGTCAAAATGTGCCCCCTTGTACAAAATCCGGTCATTCGGTCCCAGATTGGCCGTATTGCCCTTGATTCTGAAGCTCAACGAACAATCGCCGGTTCCATACCGAATAGAACTGTGGTCGGGAACCTGTATTAACGTATTGCCGTCATCTTGGGAGGTCTCCATAATATTCAGCGCGCCGCTTCCGACGGCGGCATCGGCATCATGATTATAGCTGGTATCTTTGTAATTATTCGGCGGGTCGAAGCTTAGCTCGGCCTTGTATATTGCATCATTACCGTTCGGCGATGAATCGGCAACCACGCTGTTATCAGCGTTGTCGTCACATTTCAAGTATAGCCCTATATTCATTTACGGGCCTGCCTCTCGATACCTTTGTTAATTTCGCTAACAACCACCTGCCTGGCCGAATGCTCGTGAACAGCATGTGCATTGCGCATAAACGGGACAGGTGCCACGTTGTCGTGACCGGCTTCTATCGCCGCGGGAATAAAATACCGCTTGCCGGTTCGCGTAACATGCATGAATTCATCTACCGCGCGTATCTGCACGTTGATAACGAACGAACCACGTCTGCATTTCTTCAATGCCCGCACAACTATATTTTTCGCAATAAGCGCGCCCATTTCGCCGCCGACCATTGTGCGGGCGTTTTCCTTGGCCGCCGTTTGAATAACTTTAGACCCCTTCCGAAGCGCACCGCGGACTATCTTGCGGCCTGTCGTTTTTTCCAGTTTCAGCAGCATACGCTCCAATTTTTTGGCGCCTTCTACAACAGCCACTAAATAACCTCCGTGCAATATAGTTCCATTTCCCTGTTGCGCTCGCGAACATTGATTACCGAGTTAATTTCGAATGTCCGGCTGTCAAAAACAGCCCGGTGCTCAGGTGCGATGCTGCTGTTGTAACGGACCCGGAGCCGGTGCGAGACCGTTGCAGTTACCTGGCGGGCGTGGATTATTTCCTCGCCCCGCAAGGGTTCCAGCTGGCCCCATAGCGTTGCGTAAGTCTCCCACGTCTCTATTGACTCGCCGAACGCGTTCTGGGCGCCGGTACTGCTCTTGAATTCAAACCGATGTCTTAATCTGCCTGCCCGCATTACGTCATGCCTTACGCGGCATCCTCATTTAATAAAAGCCTTGCAAATACGCCCTTGCCTACCGTGCCGGATGTCTTTGCCGTACTTACCAGCACGTGCAGGACATCGCCATCGACTAAGGCGGGGGTGCCTATGGTGCCAGCCTCGGCTACGTAAGCGGTGTTGTTGCTATCGAGCACAATCGCCGCCGAAAGCAGGCTGTTGGTCGAGCCATTTTTGCGCAGGTCAACGGTGATTTGACCATCACCTACACAGGCGATGGCGCTGCCGGCCTCAAAACTTATGATTGTGCCGGCGGTGCCGTACACTATATGCACCGCCTTTTCCTCATCACCGCTTGTATCAGCCGCCGGCTGGGAGTAACTTTCGGCAAAACGGTGTTCCTGCTTGGAGGCATCAATACCGGCGGCGGCGGCTATGTGGGTATTGGCAACGGCGCCGCTGGGAATGGTCATGCTCTCAGCACCAAGGTTACCGTTAATCCAATGATTTCCTTCCAATCTCGATGCAATGGTCATAATGTCTCTCCTTAATAAATTTCAGGCTCACAACCGGCGGGTATTTCGCCGCGGTCGAGAGCGTTCATATAGACAAAAATCGGTTTGAAGCTGTTGCGCGGGTCGCCTGGGAATACGCATATAAGCTGAAGATGGCCCACCCGGACCTCGTTTGCCAGGCAGGTCTTGAACCCCTGCTTAGCGAATTTCTGCCAGAAATTTACGTCCTCATCGATGCGTTCCGGGCCCCAGCTTTTGTGCTTGTCGGGTACGGGCATAAACCACGGCTTTTTGAACGCGACCAGGGCCGCGGTCCGGATAATAGTCAGCCCGAAATGGCCCAGAACTATGGGTGTAAGCGGCTTGAGAAATTCCCGCACGGGAACTTTCACTTCCAGATCTCCCTTGTTCGCAGGCTTTACGCCAATCAGCGGGAAATTTTCCCCGCGTTTCATCTCCACCGGCACAATAGCATCGACATCGGGGTAATCGGCCATCAATTGCAAAAGGCGCTTGACGTGTTTGTGGGTGAACCATGTATCATAATCGCAGGTGATAATGTAATCGGTGCCATCATGTAAATGCTCCTCCATTAGCCGGGTGAGAATCTGGCCCCAGAACACCCCGCAGCCGCGGCTGACATCTATATGCGAACCCATCATGGCCTTAAACACCGCAAACATGTTGTCGGTGAACGCAAACCGAGGCATGCTCATAACTGCATGAACTACGGGTTTGTCTTTTTTCTGCACCGCCGGCTTATTGCCCTGCAGGTTAAGGCTGATGGGCAATGCTGCACAATCGGCGATTGTCGATTTCCATCGCTTTATATTCTCTAAGCCGGCCTGCTGCATCAGTGATTTAAGGCTGTCTATATCGAAAATCGCCCCGTGCTTATCGTAAGCATCGACATGGCCGCCGACTGTATAGCCTTCGATATTAGCGCGTTTACCCGCCACATAGCGTTTGGCTATTTTCCCAAAATCGGGAACGGCGATTTTGATAACGCTGCCCGGTTTTAACTTATCAACCCAATGCCGCAGCACCTGCAGGCACTGGCGGTGGCTGAAATGCTCGAGGATGTGTGATGCCCTTATCTCGGCCACCGTGTTGCTCCCGTACCCGAGCGGATACGCCACAGCGCCCTGCTTGATGTCAATTGCTTCGTAACCCTTGATTTTATGTCCACCCGCACCGAGATTGAGTTTAAGTCCGGTCATATCAATTTTACTTTCATAAAGGGATTATTCTTTCCATGGTCAACAATGATTTAGCCGCCAAAGGAACCTCTTTTATCGTAAGCGGCGATGTAGTTTCCCGATTTTCATACAGGTGTCCTATCAGCAGTTTCATTGCGGCCAGCACCGGACCAGGCACAACGCCCAGGAAACTGGTGCCTGTGCCTGTATCGGTGATGTCAATGGCTTCGCCATCGGCGGTCGCCGCCAGCTTCAAGGTGTCACCACTGACATCGCGGACATAATAATTGGTACTTACCGCTAATCCTGCAGGCAGGGCACCGCCGGTGTTGGACAACTGCACGATATCGCCATCGCTGTAGGTATGGCATTTCGCCGTTATAACATTGGTCTCAACAACGACAGTAAAAGGCGTGATGTATCCGGCCTTA
>SDBT01014195.1_pt1 | contig 12714 bp, 16 predicted proteins | sample 2277101 | NCBI WGS metagenome assembly SDBT01 (sample SAMN10404973, study PRJNA504765) | marine sediment metagenome | isolation source: marine sediment core GS10_PC15, 103 cmbsf | place: Arctic Ocean: Southern Knipovich Ridge | collected 2010 | reverse complement strand
ATTTTTACATATGATAGCTCCTATTTTAAAAAGTTTTAATCTTATAGTACTTATTTGAGATGTAAAAAATTGCGTTCCTTTTAAATATACAGATCTTAAATTTTCTATCAAAATATAAGCTAATCCTGCAAGCAATACTCGGAACTGATTTGGCCACCATTCATGACAAGATGTTCTATATGAAAATAATTCAAATTGTTCTTTAATTTTATTTTCCATATTACCTCTTGGGCAATAAACATTTTTATATACGATCTCACAGGATTCAGATAATGTTGTTATTATAAATCTTTTATTATCTCCCTTATGATTATATTCTGCTTTGCCTATAATTCTTCTCTGTTTATTCCAAGCTTTTGCAGAATAATAAAAATCTGTAAACAGCTGTTGTTTTTCACCAGAAAGCTCAAACTCTTTTTTAGCCCTATCTACAAGAGGTTGTATTAATTTTTGTAATTTGACATTAGCTCCAATGCCTACGATATAATCAATGTTATTTTTTTCACACCAAGTCAACATTTTAGGTCTACAAAAGCCACTATCTGCTCTAAAAAGAATTTTCACGTTAGGCCAAGTTTTTTTTAAATATTGAACAAGTAAAGATAATATTGCCCAAGCATGTTTAGCTCCATCTATATTAGAAGGTCTCAAATATGAAACTAGCAATTTTTCTTCACAAAAAACATGAAGAGGTAAAAAACATTCATGTTTATAATAGCCATGATAATGTCTATTTTCTTGTTTTCCATATGTCGGAAGATCTGTAGGATCAAAGTCCAAAGTAATTTTTCTTTCAAATTTATTTTCAAATCTACATAGAGTTGAAGAACTTGCGAGCGTATCATCTTTTTCAATAGCCGTTTTTAAAATTAAATCATTTCTTAAATGGGTATGATCATTTAGATCTTCATATCCCAACGCTAAACCATAAATTCTTTGTCTTAGCATATCAATTATTTTATGTTTGATTTTACCTGGCTCTCTATGATCTGGGATTAATTTAGATATGTTTTTTGTAAGGTTGAGCTTTTTATCAACCTCTCTTAATAGTAGAGCTCCTACATCACTTGTGATGGCTCCTCCTTTAAAATTAGCGACTATTTTTTTGTTTTTTAAGCTGGAAAAAATGATTGGAAATTTGTTACACTTTGTCATGAGAAATTTTCCTGTTTTTCGTTTTATAAACTGCTATATTATAGCAGTTTAAAAGGAAAATTTCTCGTTTTTTTTATATTTTCATGAAATATTCAGGTTAATTGTCTGTTTTAAAAAGAGGTTTTTGCAGTGCTATTAATTACATTTTTTATATTATTTTTTCTAATTATATTTATGATCTTATTTTTACTTCACTCGAAAAAAAGCGACTCTAACATGAAAGCGTTGCTTGAAGCGCTAGAGAGTACGCACAGCGTTGTCGGGGACGTAGTGAACAACACTTCATCTATTCTACTAGAAACTCAGAGTACGCAAGGTGATGTGGTTTTTGCGCTTAAAGAAATTGACGGACGGCTTGAAGAAATTAAAGGACAGCTTGAAGAAATGCACCGCTCAGCCCTTGGCGTGGATTATGACCCAGACATAACAATTGAGGAATTGCAGAAAAAGACAGAGGATCACAACCGTATGGTAGAAATACATAATGCAGCCATACTAAAATCTAAATCAAGCTAACTTCTTGAGAGATATTTTTATCTGTAATGTTTCTACTTGGCAGCAGCTTGTTGCGCAAGTTTAGCATTCATTGTATTAAATTGAATTTGAAAATTAGCCTAAAAGCCTTATCTTCCAAGAGCAGCAATGCTAGGCTTAACAATCATATGCCCTGTTCCTGAGCTAGAAGGTGTGGTTAAAATCTTCACGTCTTGTCCTAAAATATTAAGAAATCGAAGCAGTTTTTCAAGAGAAAATCCCCTTAATTTTCCGCTTAATAAAAAAGAAACTTTAGGTTGAGTTATTTTTAGAAGTTTTGCTACTTTAGCCTGCGATAATCTTTTCTTTTTAATCAAATCATAAATTTGACTAGCTATTTCAGCTTTAGCTAAACGTCCTTCGGCATCAGGTAAACCTAGATCCTGGAAAACATTGCCAGAGCTATTTTCTACTTGTATATTCATTTTTTTACCTGATTGTTTAAAATTTTTACCTCTTTTAACCTCTGTTTTATGAGGTTAATTTCTTGTATAGGCGTTTTAATACCTCTCTTGGATTTTTTTTGAAAAGCATGTAACACATACACAATGTTTTTTATTTCTGTAGTATAAACTGCTCTATAAGTCCCGCTTCTGTCTCTTTCTATTAGTTCAGTAGCTTTAATCCCTTTAAGTCGTTTAGCATTGTTGTACTTCTTTCCTTCCTGAGCTCTCCTTAAAGCAAAACCAATTGCCTCTTGAACTTCCTTAGGAAATTTTCTAAGATCCTTTTTGCTAGAACCTATCCATTTGAGAAGTTTCACTTACTTATCCTTAAGTTTATACTAAATATACCAAAATTGGGATATAAATGTAAAGTCTTTTATTTTTCTCTATAAATTCTTATATCAAAGCAACTTCCTGCGTAATATTCTTTTCTATAGGTGATTTGTCGTAGTAACTAACACAAGAGGGCGTAACATGCCCACTTACTTTCATTACTTGTTGAGTGTTGAAACCTTTATTTATCAGGATAGTTACAGCGCTTGCTCTTAAAACATGAGGTGTTACTTTTATATCTAGCTCGGCTTTTATGCTAGCTCCAACAAAACTCCTAAATAGATGCGGTTGCGTAACTTTAACCCCCGTTCTTGTAGTAAAGATCAAATCTTCTTTCGTTTTATCTGCAACATACTCTTTGAGTTCTTTAATAAAGTATTCAGGGTAATGGATTATAGTTATTTGCTCTAGATCTCTTGATTTTGACTGTTTAAATGTAATCTTGTTGTTACCCCAATCTATTTGAGAAATCTTAGCAGATAGAACCTCCTCGACCCTCTTAGCGCCTTGTACGGTTGTCTTTGCAATCAGAAAGTCTCTGTAGTTAAGTTCTTTTAATGTTCTTAAGAAGGTATTTAGATCTCTTTCATTAAGAGCCTCTGTAGTTGCGTATCTTCTTATCTTTTTAAAGGTTGTAGAACCATTATCTTTTGATGGAATGGCTTTTCTTATCATGCCCTTTGTTCTTCTTGCTAGAAAGCCCGTAAAACTCACAAAACAAGCTACTCTAGTCTGTTTAGTGGCCTCCGAACCTTCAACTTTAGCTTTCATCATATCAATAAGAGACTCTAAATTATAAAGAGACAACTCCTGCAAAGATATTGTTGGAGTTAACAAACGTTTTCTAAAAAACATATTAAAGCTAGTCTCATAGGTTCTACGGGTATGAGGACTTAGCGACTCAAAAAAACAATTGGCCGCATCTATCAAGGATATGTTTGACAGATGTTGCCAAGCTATTTCCTTTTGCATCTCAACTGTCTTTTTATATGTTAAATCTTTTTTATTAATTAGCTTGTTTTGCATATGGTTTCTACTGTTATGATAAGTGAGCTTATCATAACACTTGCGATGCTATCCGACAAGAAAAAACTTTACCTTATTTTTTTATTTCGTTATAAATTTGTTCGTTTTTAACATTATAAACGATAACCAAGGAGTTTAACATGTCAGTTGTCAATTGGGATCGAGTATTTGGCCGGTATGATTATATTAATGAGCAGAAGGATAATAGACTATTAGTCTTTGACAGAACTGCTACTAATAGCGCAGATTCAGTTAGAGCTTTTATACTTGATCCCAAAACGGATCCGCCAGGACATATTTCAAGGATATTAGGAAAGGAGATTGAAGTTGAGGGAAACTCAGTTCTTTCAATGCTTTACACAACCGAACAAGAAACTGTTATCGACGACTTGATCCTTGGAAATAGAAAATTTACATTTACACCTAGTTTGCCTGGGTCAATTGATCCAATAGGTCGTTTGATAATTTCAGCGCACTCAGAAAGTTTAGAATGATTCTAAGGAAGAGCTTTTTTTGCTAAAAATACTCAAAAGAACGAGCCTTCAAGGAAACAACCATATTCCTTAGCGTACGTTTTCGTTCCGTTAGGCTTCAAACCCCTACAAGGCTCACACGTTTCATTTCTAGAAGGCCGAGAGAAGGAGTTAACAATCGATTGACCTACCAACCACCAGTACCTCCACCAGACCAACCTCCACCACCGTCCCCACCAATCCCAGGGGGATCCCGAAATACTTTAATAAATATTACTTTTATTCTTTCATCTGATTTATTTTCGGATCTTTTTTCTAATAAAGTAGACAGATCCCTTTCATAAGCTGCTTTTTCAATGATTCTCATAAAAATACTCCTTAATTTAAAAAAACACATATTGATTATTAATCGAGATTCAAATAATTGTAAAGTTCTTTTTTTGAATTTTATTTTTTTACCTTGAACAACCGATCTATTACCAAGTAGAAACATTACAGATAAAAGTATCTCAAAAAATAATGCTGCTATTTCAGGATAATTTTTTGTGATTTTTTCTTGAAAATAAACTCTATATATTTCATCAAAAACACTTTCAATTGAACAATTACAATTCTGATATTCTTACAAAAAATAGTTACTTAAATCTTCTAGAATTATTAAATATTTTTAACTATTTTCTATTTTTTTATCGGTAAAATTTTGACTTTTTTTTAATTTAATTTCTAACGGTTTTTACAAATTATTCGTGCGGTTTTTTAGCACGCAAACCTTAGTTTGCATATTGCGTGTTATAATTTTTTGTTTTTGCTTCTTTTTAGAGTTACTTTATATTTCGGTATCTTCTATCGTATTTTTTTTAAGAAAGGTTTTTTCGAAAACTTAAATAATTTTATGAAAAAAAAATGATCGTTTTTTATATGTTTTTCTAAAAAAATTAAGGTTAAAATGCAAAAAAAACTTCCATTATTTGAAAGGCAAAATTAAAACGTAAAAGACAAAAAGGTATCATTTTGACATCCTTTCAGTGTTATAACAATGTCAACTTTTCTTATTTAACAGCTTTACTAATTACCTCTAAGATCCAATGATTGCGTGATATCTTTATATCTCTAACCTTCCTAGCTTCATCTATTTTTTTTATTAGTTTAAAAGGAATGCGTAAAGTAAATCTAACTTCAGCATTGGAAGACTCTTCTTTTGTTTCAGATTCAAGAGTTGTTGAACCACCTTTATTAATCACATGATCAATAGCCTCTAAAGAAGCTGTTTTTTTTATCTCTTTCTTTTTTATAACCATAATACCTCTTTAACATTATAATGACACCAAAATGACTACGTTTTAAATAGAATCGAACATAGTAGCTCTATCTCTGAAATAGCCTTTTTATCTTTAACTTTTAATTCAATTACTCCCAATCCTTCAGCCGTAGCATTTGAAAATGCTTTTCTCTGCCCAATAATGCAAGAAAGATGAGTAAGCTCCTCACTTTCTTTTAATATGTCTGCTGCCCCCTCATTGTCGCTACCTTGGGAATCTCCCCTATTAACAACAGAAAAGGCCTTTAACTTAGGGTTTATAGATTTAATTTCATTTAACAGTGCTGACACTTTTCCTATGGTCCACACATCAAGTGACCGAGGTTGAAAGGGCACTAAAAAGAATTGAGCTACAGTTAAAGCTGAACGTTGACTTGTAGTGTCTCGACCTCCTGTATCAACTATTACATCGTCATAATCCTTGGACATTTTTAATAATTGAGCTCGAACTGAAGCGCCAAGCAGATTAACTGTAGTCCATGGAGTGCTGACCCCTAAAGACTCACGATGTTCTGCCCAATCTGAAATAGACCTTTGCTCATCAGCATCTACTAACAGCACTCGCTTGCCACTACGAGACCTCAGCACAGCTAAATTGGAAGCTAGAGTAGATTTACCCGAACCTCCTTTTATTCCACCTACAACAAGTATTGGCATAAACTCCCCCAATTTTAGTGTCTAAATGACATTATTTTGATATCGTTAATATGTAACATTAACACCTTAATCATGTCAATAGCTTTAGTTTTATATTGACACCGAGTCGCCACTTTAAAAGCACTAAATGAACGTCAGTTTGATGTCATTTTTCTTCTAGACATTTAAATATAAAAACTGATATAAAAAAATTGAGCTAATAAAAAGGCATAATAACTAAAATAAAGGAGCAAACCCTTGACTAAAGACCAAAAGTTAGAAGACATTTATTATCCAGTTCCCAGCGACCTTTCCTTGTCAGGAATAGAAAAAAAACCTTTAGATAAAAACTTAGTTAAAGGAATTATTCAAAGCACAGTCAAAGGGGCTTATAAACTACAAGACACCCCCTCATATGATTATAATGGCAATAGCTTAAAACCTACAGCTGTAGCAACTCAAGAGCAAATGGATATGGTTATAAACCTTGTTGAAGCCTTAGAGCCAAAAGATGCTATTGAGGTTGCATTGGCTAGTCAATTTGCTATTGTTTATGTCAGGGGATTGCAAAAGTCTTTCGATGAATATTCAAACGGAGACTCAATGATTAAATATTTTGAGTTTGGACATAAAGTATTAGAAGCTTTTCAAAAATATAGAAACAAAGGAGCACAGCAAATTTCCGTTCAATATAACGTCAACAAAGGACAAGTATTCAACGTTAAAAACATGAAAAAAGCAGCTAAACCTATTGAAGAGAAGGAAATAAACATATGACATATGACGAATTAGATATATTTGAACCATCTGCTATAGATTTTTATAATTGGGATGAACTAGATAAACTCAGAGAAAAAAGAGCTAAGAAATTCTGCAAGATATGGAAAAAGATTAAAAGCGGTGATGATAAAGCTAAAGCAGCGCTAAAAAAACATATGACTGAAGACGAAATATTGAAGAGAAAAGTTAGAATAACCGGTTACTGTTGGAACTGAACGTATGGCTAAATAGTGAAAAAACCTACCCACCCCTCTAAGAATGATGCTTGTAAAATAAATCCACCAAAAACTTTAATTCCTATTATGGAAGCCTTTCAAGTTAAATCAGACAAAGAAATAAAAGCTCTTGTTATTAAAACAACTCAAAACTTCTTAAAAGAAAAACTAAGAAAAGAAGAGCTAAGAAGTGTTGTCTCTCTAATAAAAGACATCAAACCTAATAATACACTTGAGGCTCTTTACGCCTCTCAATTTGTTGTTTTTTACTTACTGGGAATGAGAAAACTAACAGCTGTTTATCCAGATGATCAAAAGGTAGGGTTAAAATTGTTAAGCTTTTCAAATAAAGCCTTGCAACAATTGTACAAGAAGAGATAGGGGAAAGCTATGCCAATTAAAGGTGTTAAAATATGCGGAGCTAAATGCAGGACAAAGGGTGGCGATCCATGCCATCAAGCTGCAATGAAAAATGGAAGATGCAGAATGCACGGAGGTGTTTTTTATAAAAGAGAGACTCACGGAGCAACAACGTTACAGGCTATTAAACAAAGACAACAAGAAAGAGCGTTACTTAAAGAAATGAAAGCTTTTAATAAAGAGATTGAAAGGAGTTTTGCGTAGCTTAAATGCGCACGCACGCACCCCCTCACATCGAGAACATTTAATTTAACGTTTCAAGCTATGTTTTAGAGCATTTTAGTTTCTAGGAGGAAAGATTGGCTAAGCGAAGCCACAAACGCTGACTGCGCAGCTTATAAACGCGAATCTAAAAGAGTTTGTTCAATAGATGTGTTATCTTATTACAAAACTGATAAAAAAAGAGTTAAGGCGAAAGAATCTGCGTAGCTTTTCTTAAAGCCTGTAAAGAAGAAGAAGCTCTCATTTTTTCTTTACCTGCTCTTTAGGGTGAATTTGCGAGCCCGTAGCTTTAAGCGAAGGGGCAAAGCAAAGAGGGCTTGCCCTTAGTAATATATTATTAGTCGTTTTTTTATTAGTTTTCTCAAGAAACAGAAAAACTGACTTCAAAGGAGGTTTTTATAGTTTCATTAATGACTTAATGACTTATTCAGTGTTTTTTCATAGAGCGAAACCTAACGCGTTGCCCTAAGTACTTTTCTTTTTAATCTTTGGTTTTTTCTTTATCTAGCTTCTTATTCTTTGGGTGAATTTGCTAGCCCCTGAAGCCTGAAGCGGAAGGGGGCGAAGCCAAGAGGGCTTGCCCTAGAGATATGAAATATATCTCTCCCTTTAGGGAGAGTATTAAAGAGTATTAGGGAAATGAAAAACAAGCTTAAGTCTCTTTTTTTAAGGAACTTGCGAAAGGGTAGCGTGGCAAGTTATGTTACCAAACGTGGCAAGTTGTGTTACCAGCTGTGGCAAGTTATGTTACCTGATCAGGAGTGGTTGTCTTGTTTTGGCTTGGTACTCAATAAGCATTTCTCCATTTTTTTCTATTGAAAAATCAGATACAAGCCCGTGTCCTTTTGCAAAATTTAGAAGTTTTTTAACTTTTTCTTTTATTCGCCTTTTTTTATCCCTATCTGTGATGACTCCATTCTTTAACCACTCTGTTTTCTTTATAATCCTGCATGCTTTATCGAGGTTAGTTTCGGTCTTCGTTCGGAACCTGTTCTCTCTGATTAAGAATTCAATGAAGTATAGATCTTCTGTTGCAACTTTTGTATAATTTCTTAAGTTAGCTAATATATTACTATCAACGATTGTAAAGAAATGGTCCATGTCATCTATTAAAGCTGGGTTTAACAAGCATAGATATAGAGTTTCTTTAAAGACAGGGCTTTGAGAAATATCAATATTTAAATCGGTTTTTCCTTTGCAATAAATCATGAAAATTGGAGAGTCTGCATCACAAGAATGAAAAACATTTGGATCGTTTTTGTCTTCTCGAACATAATAGCAGGGAAATTTATCGACTGTTAATATGGCAAAAGCTTTTTTTATTTCAGTAATTTCGCTTTTGTTAATGTTTGGAAAGTTTAGAGCATCTAAGACAGCAGAGGGGCTGAATTCCACTGGTTTGAAGTTGTTAGTGTGTAAAAGCTTCATTCCTCCGAAAATTGCATAGTGCTGATAGACGGGGAAATAGAAGTCCTCTGGGAAGTTTTTTTTTGCCCTTTCAAGTATTTTAGTTGCCGCAACCTTGTATTTTTTTAGATTAGTTAATGCTTTTTCTTGAGAAGTCTTCTTAATCTTTCTGTTAATTTCGTTGATTTTTTCTTTTAACTTCTCAAGAGTGCTGTTTCTGTCTGTTAGCATTACATTAAACATATTAACAGGCATTTTAACAGCAGGTAAATTTGATGTTTTTATTCTTTTCAGCTCTTCTATAAAAGTTACAATTTCCTTTCGTGTTAAAGGTCTTTTTCCTCCAAGATTTTCGATAAACAATTTAAGGTCTTTTTTTTGTTCGTCTGTTAATTCTTTAGCTAGAGCTGTTTCTTTTTTCCAGTCTTTGGCTTCTTTTGCTTTAATCTGCAAAAGGATTCCTTCGCATAGCTCAAAGGCTGTTCGTTGTTCTAAAGTTTTTACAACCTTCCCAGTGCTTTTTTCGATTACTTGGAGCTCATAGGTTTCTCCCATTTTATCTGGGTTGGGTAGGGTTATTTGATATTTATCTTCCTCTACATTGTGCTTATAATGGGCGTGGAGTTTTTCAATATTATCACTTACATATTTTAAAATATCATTTAAAAGAAAGGTGGTTTCTTTCCGAGATGAGTGAGGTGATTTTCTATTTAATTCATTACGCCTTTCCATCTTTTTAAGAATTTCATCTGGTATAAGACGCGCCTTAGACCATTCATTGAATTCATCTTTAGTAAAAGAGATGTTATATTTGATCCTTTTAGTTTTAGGTTGGATCTCTGTGGTTTCTTTGCTCATATTACCTCTGGTTTATTATTTAATTGTATTTATTCCACCTGCGCTTGAACCAAAACCTTCCGAGGAAGACCCTTTGCTTGTATTTGTCTTTTTATTAGAAGTTTTTTTAGACTCAACCCAACCGTTAAATTCTGGTATGCCATCTCGATTGAACTTTAATTTCATTGGAGGGTGATATTTTGTAAAGTTGGTTTTAGAAATTTCAAAAATAGAAATATTTCCTTCTTCGTTGTCTTTGTTTTTTTTCATTATTCCGACATGTCTTGCTGCATCAGTGAGAGCGCCCGAGCCCCTAGACAGTTGAGTAGCAGAACTCCCGTCTCTAACATCTGATTTGTTCGCATGATGTGCCATCATAATAGTAGGGTTTCCTTTTAGACTGCTGGATAACCTTTCTAAGCAACACATAAATTGAGTAGCAAGTGCATTGTCCTTTTCCGCTTCCATTCCCATAAATCTTGAAGCGGGATCTAGGATTATTAATTGCCAACCCTCAGTGGGTTCTTTATTAATTAATTCTTCTAATAGAGATTTATAATAATCCGTAGAGTTTCCGTTGCTATCTATAAAAGAGGCGTTTTGCCCTTGAACTGACATGCAACAGATAGAATCTCTCATCATTTCTTCATAGTCGTCTATATTCTCGGAGTGCACACCGAATTTTCTTTTTTCTGCTTTAATGTTATCTTCAATTTTTTTAATTAAATATCTGCTAGTAGGATAGAGCAACCTACGAATATCATCACGATTGTTTTCGCCTAAAATAACAGCAGTTGCGCCTCTTGTTTCTACAAAATATTTATCAAAAAATGGCGCGCCAGTAGCTATGCACAATGCCATTAAAATTAACGAGCGTGTTTTTCCTCTTCCACCTTCCGCCACCAACATAGATATTATTTCTTTATGTAAAAAGGCAGAATGACTTCCGTCATCTTCGACGTAGTATAGTAATACAGGTTTTGGGGGTGGAGATGCATTGAGATAACCTTCCGCTTCTTCTGATAGAAATTTGAGGTCTATTATTGGTCTTTTAAGAGGTTTTAGTATTTTAGTTTTCCCCGCTAAATTCTCTTTCATAAGTTTTTCTAGGCTTGGCATAATTTCATATAGCACCTTTTCATCAGTTGCTTTTACTTTCGTGAATAGTTCGCTCATTTTTCTTGCCGTCAATGTGTCTTGCTCTTCAATCAATTCTTTTTCTGTTGCGCTAAGTTTTTCTTTATTTAAGCGTGCCATTGGATTTTTCCTTTTTTATTATTTTTAAAATATCGTTCATGTCTTTTATTTTGTTTGTATCTTCTGATTTAATGAGCCCATGTTCAATTAGTTTATTTGCTAATTTGATTATACTTAAAGAAGATACATCAAATTTAATCTCTTGTAGGTATTTATATAATCTAATTTTGGCATCAAGACCTGCTTTATCAAAGTCCCCAATTAAAACAATCGGAAAGTTTTTAAGCCTGTCGATTTCATTAAAAACGCGCACCCCTGCGTCTATTATTCCTATAGACATATAGCCTATTGTAAGCCCTGACAGCGTATCAATAGCGCCCTCTAGGACGTGTATTACCCCCTCTTTAGAGCTGCGCTCTTCTAAAACTTTTGGGTAATAAAAAACAGGCTTTTTAATGCCCATTAAATTGGAAGCTTTATTGCTGTCTCTTTTGTCGCAAATCCCTTGCAGGTATATTATTTGACCTTGATCGTAAAACGGAATGAGAGCCACGCATTTAAAGAAAAATAAATAGGGCTTTTGATTTTTGCTTAAACTGATAAGACCGCTCTTGCAAAGTCTATCTTCTGTAAAAATATTCAAAAGACTCTTTACACAATCCCAAGTCTTTTCTTTTTTAATAGCTTTGATGTTGTTTTCTTTTAAAACTTTTATGGACAGGCAACGATCTTTAATAAGGTAGTGATCTTCATCTGGAAACGGAAGTAAATCTAAAAAATAGCTGTAAATATCAGAGTATTTTTCGCCTTTTTCTTTGGAATCGTTCAGATTGCGTTTCAAGGGGTGTTTTTGGGCTTTCTGTTCGCTAGCAGACGTTTGGTTTAAGCTTTCATTTAAAATGAATTCTACAGCTTCTATGAACTCGCAATTTCTTGCCTGCCTTACTAGAGCAATTGTATCCCCATGAAAACCACAACTAAAGCATTTGAAGGCATTCGTTTCAATCTTAAAGGACATGCTGGGGTTTTTGTCTTCATGAGACGGACTGATACATCGACAGACTGTTCCTTTTACTTCAATTCCCAACCGATAAGCCAGCTCTATTATGGAAATTTGTTTAGCTTTTTCTATTGTCTGTTGATCAACCATCTATCTTTACTTGAGGTTTAGTTCTTGTTGCTCTGCTTTCCCTTTTGATTTTAAATTAGAAAGAAACGTTTCCAAGATAATCTTCATAGCCTTTGATCTACTTAATCTGTTAGCCCAACGCCAATCCTCTAACGCTTTAAAAAGCACAGGGTCTATGGTCATGCAATAAGGTTTTGCTCTTTCTTCGTGTGGCTCCGACATAAAATCCTCTTAAAATAGTTTAATAGAATATTCAAATATTAGTTATAGCAGTCACTTTATATTAACGCAACTTCTGGTTAACAATATGTTTTAAGGATTTCATGTTAGCCCCAAATGTGCTTTAACCTGGATATTTCATGAAAATATACCTATATCTATTTTCTATGGATTGGAATCATTTTTATAACTTTTTATATATAAACTAGGTGTTTTTAGAAAGATTTGACTATTTGAAGACATACCTCCCCCTTACCCCATCTTATTTGAAAGTGCCATTTTTTCAGATGGAGCGGCACTTTTAAGTTTTCAGCTAGCGCTCAGTTTGGCAACTAAGTTTTGAAAGATACTTTGATATGGATAAGAG
>SDBT01014194.1_pt1 | contig 12715 bp, 30 predicted proteins | sample 2277101 | NCBI WGS metagenome assembly SDBT01 (sample SAMN10404973, study PRJNA504765) | marine sediment metagenome | isolation source: marine sediment core GS10_PC15, 103 cmbsf | place: Arctic Ocean: Southern Knipovich Ridge | collected 2010 | reverse complement strand
GCATCCCTTCATAGAACCTGCAGCTCCTGCAATAGTTCTGATGGCTTCGATGTTCCTACCCTTGCGACCAATCACACGACCAACGTCACCTTCACCTACTTCAATGTAGATCTCAACGTGACTGTTTCCTGGTTCAGCTGTGACATCGAGTTTAACCTTGCTAGGGTCAGCAACCATTTCCATGATTATCGTCCTAACGAGAGAGGCAATACCTCTGCTGTGAACATCATCTACCATCGCAGATTCCTTACCTTAAGGGGTTTTATAGCACTAACAGGTTGGTTTATTGCTCGAGCATACAAGCGAGTTCATTCACTTATGAACCCTACGATAAGCAGCGAGCATAACTCTAGCACTAATCTCTGAACATTTCTTTCATCATAGGAAAAGCAGTATCCCATGGCTCCATGTTACGAACTGATTCTTTCAGACCTCTGGTATCACGCTTGTAGTAAAGCTCCCTAACAATGAACTCTACTAGAGCATCCTCATTCAAAAGTCAACCTCTGAAATCATTCCTGGGATGGGAGTGGGCTTCTTCAGCTTGTACTTGAAGTGCTTGCTGCATTTGTGGCATCTGAGATCCAGGTCTTCAGGCATCTGCCCATGATGCTTCAATAGATCAGGATCAGTGAGCAGTTCCATGTCACCGTATGTCTTACATTCTTCGTTAGGACAGGTGACGTCCCCAAAGTTGATCAATCGGTACCGTCTCCTTGAAACTGAAAACGTGGTCGAAGCATACTATCGTCCCACTTGACTTCTTCGTTCCACTCCTTCAGCGAACGAACTCGCATGTAAGGACCACCTTTGCTAGTGTACAGAGAAATGTACACAACCATGAGTTGTCCTTCAGTAGCGTCATCAGATGACCCAGCAAGACCGAGCACCTGATACATGCCACCTTTGTAATGTCTGTATACACCAGCTTTGAAAGGCTTGTACATTTTACTTTCCGAGGAGTGCTTTTACCTCTTCACAAGGAACCATCGTGAGACCCATCCCACTTTGATCAGTCTTGCCTGTCTTGCGAGTTGCAATCGCAGCAAAGCAGAGACCTGTTCTCGTGTCCTTGAAGTAGGTCAAACCAGCTCCAAGCTTCGCAGCATGTGCTGCATCGATCTTGGAAGGCTCCACATCACACGATGCAAGAAGTGGAAGCAACAACAGTGACAGTATGATTCGTTTCATTTCATCTCCTTTGGTACCCATCTGATGTCAATTGGAAACCCGCAAGCTATTGCTTGTTCCACACAGTTACCAGTCCCTTTATTCTCTGCTCCCTTAGCAAAGATAGCTAGAACTAGAAAATCATTTCCTTTGATGCGAATGCGAGCTGCTTCACCTACCATCACACCATTTCTAATATGACCTGCCTTACGACCGAACTTAGTCCAGTCAGCTGCAAAGGGTCGTACATTTATGCCATGAGCCATGACTCCCACCTTGTCGGCTGCTTTGTCAGCACCAGTAGGACACTTGCCATGCCAGATAGCATCAACACCACCTAGCGAGGTGATAGTAGCCATGATGATTTCTTGAGCTGTCTTCTCATCAGCCTCTCGAGATCCTGTGACGATGAGGATCATGGCTGCTTGTACTCAATCAAAGGAACCCTGCAAGTAGAACACTCAGTGACTAAAGATGAGTGCAGAAGTCTACACTTAGGACATATTAAAGGGGAAGGACATCCTCTAAGATATCTAGTCCAGCATACAGGTTTCTCTTTCTTGTGATACGAAGTGTATCCTCTGCCTTGAACGAACGTTCCTTTATCAAATCCTAGAGTAAAGCACTCACGTTTAGTACATAGCTTGTCTGAAACATCAACTCTGAGTTTCAGTGATTTAAATCTAATAAGCATCAGATAGGCATGTAATGCTCGAGAGCATACTCCTTGGCTTTATCGAACGCAGCCAAATCTGCAGGACCATCCTTTTCAGCTTCAGCTCGGAGGATTGGACAACCTGTTTCGACTGACGCAAGAACTTCTTCACGAGTAGCTTCACGTCCTTCTCGCATCCACTTGAACTCGTGACAATCTCCAATGTCGAAAAGGAATCCTCCTTTACTATCAGTAAATACCTCATACTCCTTTGTGGTCCAAAGAACGCAGACACCAGGATTTCTCATGATCCCTTCACCATCCATGGATACATTCTCTGGCTTCCCTTTATCTCGTCTCACCATCTGTGGTTTAACTAGGTAAGGACATATGATAGCAGAATACGTAGCACAATCAGTGTGAGAAGGAGGATCAGCTGATGTCTTATTTACAACGCACATAGGTCCAACAACAAATGTCTTGTACCTACCTAACGTTTGACCACATACCCAACAGCGATCCTCGTTGACTGCTCGAACTCGCTTATCAGGTCCAGCAACTCTGAACTCAGGCTTACCATCAATGAACGGAACAAACCATGGAATATAGTACCCTCGATCCTTATCAAAAGGAAGCTGTCTAATTCTGCCAGGAGTATTCATGATGCTGCCTTCTCACGTTTGAGCCTCTCAGGAATTACGACATTGATGATATACCAAGCATAATCGTACTTCTTCTTAGTCCAACGAATCTTGAGATAGAAAGGTAGATGTGAAACTCCAGTCATGTCAACTTTTGCAAGTGCTAATAGCTCAACATGCTGTCGAGTCTTCACAGCATAGAACAAACCTGTCTCTCGCCTATTCTTCCAAACCACATAGATAATGAAGAAAAGTGGTGAGAAACAAATAAGCACACCAAGAATCATGTAGCTAGCGTCCAATGAACTTCTCCTTGTCCTTGCGAGACATCTTCTTGATTTGAGCTTCGAGCTTCAGCGCACTACTTCGAGTCATCAACTCAGACGTCCAAGTCAGAGTTACTGGACGTTGTCCTCGCAGTGCTTTAGCACCACGCTTGTTGGATTCGTTATGCTCACGAATTCTACGTCTTACATCGACAGTGATACCTGTGTATATCTTGTCGGCCGATGTGTGAACCATGTAAACGTAGTAGTTGTTCACTAAATGATATCACGATAACGAGGTTGATGAAGGATGTATCCTATCATGTGGTTGTTGACTTGACCTTCTAAACTGAGTTGCATATCAGGATCGTACTCGAAAGGAGGATATGGTTCCTCAGCAGCTAAAATCTCTTCTGCCATCGCTTCGCATTCATCCAGCAACTCAAAGAATGTCACTTATCGACGCCACCTTTGGTAGCTTTAGGTCGTTGGTTACTACCATAAGTGAACCCATCCATGTTGGTGATACCTTCGAGCTTCGACTCATCGATGTTCGAGAGACCAATCCACTTGTAGAACTTCGCTTCGTGGTCAGTACCTTCAGCTGCAATTCTACAAGAGACAGCTCCAGCTTCAACAAGCTTAGGGAGTACCGTATCTTGAAAAGCTGAGAAGTGAATCTTGTTGGTCATCGTATTATATATCTGGCGAGCGGTTCGTGCTCTACTACCTTGAAACCCGTCAGCGACATCGTATACAATAGTTGGAATCAATTTGATTCTCCTTTCCGATCCTTTAGGATCACTTCTTGTCCTTGCGGAGTGATAGCGATGACTCTTTCTGCTTTCATCGCACTCTTGAATGGAGTTACTTCTTCCATAGTAGGCCTCTCATCCTTCGATGCAAACACGAGGTTCTTCTTGTGAACCTTGTTCATCTGAACAACTCTGTTCTGAATGTGCCGATTGTGAACTGCTTGATCATTGTCAGGAAAGTCAATGATGCTGCTGAATGCTTCATCGAAGGACAATCCGACACCACGTTTGACCCAGATTCCCATGAGTCCCGTCAAACCTACGTGAAATGACTTCGCGTAGTTGAAATTTCGACCTACAATAGCATTGTCACCATAGATCTTCTTAGCCTTGACAAATGCTTCAAGCTGAATCTTCTCAGCTTCCTTCTGTTCTTCTGTCAGTTCTTCACTCATATGAATGCTACCTCCCAATCTTCCCAGAATTCCTTTTCAGTGTCATACTGATAAGGAGAGTCATCATCTGGTGGTAAGACACTAGGTTTAACTATAATAGCAGGATAGTTTTCGAGAACAGTCGCTAGGATCTTACGATCCTTGTGTCTCACTACCAGTTTAGATTTTGGCCGCATGACATCTCCGTCAAGAGCTCAAGTAGCTCTGTTTCTTTGTTGAAGTTAGCCTTGAAGTAACGTTCCTTGACATCAGACATAAGCTCATCTAGCTTCTTGTCTGTACCAATGGGTTTAAGAAGTTCCCACTTCTCATCCTTGGGATAGATACCATAGTTGACACCATCGTAGCTACGAACTACTTTGACTACGATTATGTCCTTCGGGTCAATCATTGATCAGTCGAGCGATCCCTAAGGCTTTTCGAGCAGTACAGCTATGACAAGGACAAAGCTTTAGGAAGACCATGAGGACAGTAATCATCAGCTATCTTCTTGAGAGCTTTCTCGTACTCTAGCATCTTATCATTCATATTATTCGTAAGAACACGAATATGTTGTAGATGCTCTGAAGTAGAGAGACCCATTTTAACCTTCTCTGTTGTGGTTTCGAGCGTCATGCTCCTTATACTTGACTACATGTTCAGCAGCACCTTTGAGTAACTCGGCAGCACGCTCATGGTCACCTTTCAAAGCTGCATGCATACCTGCAACTACGAAACTGAACCACATAGGCTGAGCCGAGCCTGAGTTACAAACTCTAATCGAATTTCTTCGATAAAGACCATCGGTTCCCTTCTCTATGATAGAGAGATACCAATCGAGATTGCCTCCAAAGAATACATCAAGATGAGCACCATCACCATCATCACAAAAGACAGTTCCAATCTCAGCATCAAAAGCAGTTCCAATCTCCTTAGGCATTTATTTCAACGCTTTCTTGGCTACGCAAACAACACAACCACAATTCTTGACCCAGTCAGTTTGACACTTGCAAGAGGCAATCTTCTTGAGGGCCTTTTCATACTTCTCAATCTTCTTGTCCAGCTGAACACGAATAGTTGGACCCATATCGAGAGGACCACGAGCTGGTTTGACTACGCCTACAACTGGACGAGGACTGTTAGGATCGTAAAGAGGTTCATCACTCATGGATCTATCTTCCCTTTCTTGTCCTCGAACTTTGCGAATGGTCCTTTCACGTTCACAAAGCCAGGAGTTCTACCTTGTGGGTTACTCGCATTGATGAACGACTGGGAAGAATGCATGTAGTAAGTTCGTTCCACATAGCTACCATCGTCTCCAGTGAAGACAACAACTACTCTCGAGATCTTGTCAGCAGCCATATTCAACCTTTATGAGATCACGTAACCAGTCATGGAGGTCACCTCGTTCAAACGGATCCATTTTACTTCTGATGTCTACAAGAGACTTGCCTGTTGAAACTGTTCTCAGAATCCCTCCACCCACGTGCTCGTATAGACACATACGTTGATCCTCGTAAACAACAAGAAACAACGTACCGTCTTTATCAAGTTTGACTTCGAATCCAACTGTCATAGGCATCTAGATTCTCAAACAGAAAAAGCCCTGTAGTGCGTAAGCTCTACAGGGCTTTCAAAACAACGGCAAGTAGAGGAGGAAGTGAAAGGAAAAGCTTACCCTGTCGATATCTCCTCAGCTAATGGAGCTGGCTGACTGAACATGGTGAATCCATCAAGCTTCTTCGGAGCTGGCTTTATAACCATTTCTGGGTCGGTGGATAGTGTGAGAAACACTACCATTCGCTTGTTCCAGATAGGCTTCTCTTCCTCTCTATCCTGAGGATACGGCTCAAGCCTACCAGTGGATACCTTGAAAGCAAACTTCCTTCGAGACTTCAGGTTGAGGATTTCTTTTGCTAAGGTATGAGCCTTGAGGATTGACTTGTCTGGTCCATCATAGAGTCGAGCGAGGAGATAGGTTTTACCATTCTCCTCCTTGAGGCCGACAGGTTGACCTATCATATCCTTCAAGGTATGCTCAACTCCAAGATTGTTTGGAGCAGTAATATGTCCTCTCTCAAAAAAGTACTTCTTCGCTTCTTCATCAACTCCAGAGAAGTCAACGATACCTACTATTTTGGTCTGAGCCATTACGATTCCTTCTTGGAGAATTTCGAGAGTAACTTCAAAGTGATTGTAAAGCTATTGACACTACGATTCAGGTCTTCGTCCTTGTAAATCTCAACATCGATTATAGCGAAACGATTGTTATTGACATAACCTCTGAATCCTACTTCATCATCTAGTTCAAGTATATGGTTTATCAGACGATAAGATATGACCACCGGAGTAGGACCGTTGTAGATGAGTATATCACCTGACCTAAATTTCACCATAGTATGCAGGGATGGATTCGAACCACCATTTGATAGTCGTCACTATCAATCAACCGAACTTATCTATAAGTTATCCGGATTAGCGTCTACCAGCAATTGATATTGCTTTTCGCCACCTGCACGAAATCTAGAAGCTTGGTGCTACTCGCTCAGTCTTCTCCCAGATACGCTTGCGGAGTGAGACACCAACCTGACCAACCTTCGGCTGAAAAAGAATCAAACGATCCCACTTCTTCCGCATGCCAGGCTGAACATACTCACGTTCCCATTCAGCATTGCGAATCCATCCTGGGAGGTTGGAATCGCCTTGCTTGAAGAGAGACAGTTCAGTACAACGAAGCATGAACTGCAGCTTCGTAACCGACTTGTTGAAGCGATCAACACGATCACGTAGTGCGACCATGTTGTCAGTGTTTTGCTCGTACTCAGGCCAGGTACCAATCCTTTCAGGGAGATCCAGTTCAACCTCGAAAGCACTCACCTTGATAGGTTTACTTTCACCAGTTGATGTCTTCGGCCATTCATGCTTCGCTCCATCACCAGAAGGAGGCCACTTGATTCCGTTTGTTTCCATGTCCTTGATGACAGCACGCCAATGAGAAGCTTCCTCCTTCAACCGAGTAACAAGTGCCTTGGTGATGAAGTAGTACTGCCCATAAAAGGACGTCCAGCGATTGGGACTGACAAAGTGTTTGAAGATGACACTGTTACCAGACCACATATCATTCTTCGTGACGAAATCGTTCTCCTGCGCAGAAGCGAGAAACTCGATGCGATCCCATCCTTCGTACCACGAGCCATCGAACTTCGTAATGGAGAAATTCCTGAACGCACCGACCGAATCAGTCGTCATCACGTTCATGTCCTTGATTTGAACGGAGAACACGAAAGTCTCCTTGTTCGAAACCAAGCTCAGGATTTGACCATGACGGTTCTCCTTAGAAACGATGTGCTCACCTTCAGTGGTGGACTTCGCACGCATCGCTTTGTAGCGAGGAAGTATGATGACTGCCTTGCGGTCAACCAACGCATAGAGAAAGCATGCAAGGTCGAGGTCAGTGCCAACAAAGATACCATCCTTGTAAGCTGGTCCTGGCTTGCGTGTGTAGAGATCGTAACCCCAGTAATCCTCAACCTGAGGAATGACATCAGTCAACAGATCAGTCCTGCGATCTTGGATTCGCTGAACGTTGGTGTTGCTGAGAATGTCAGTAAGAGTGTTAGCAACGTGCTTGTAGTGGTCAGTCATTGTATCTCCTGTGTAAAGAAGGGCCCTCCCCTTAAGGGGTTTCATTAGGCTAACAGGTCTAAGTTAGATTCCCATATCTGCTAACAAATTGTTTCTGATGTTCATGTAGATCATGCCAACAACATTGTTTCCTTTACCACTCTTACCGATTCCCCAGAAGTAGTCAAGTGGAGAATCATAAAGGAGCTCAGCACCTAGAGTCGCAAGAAGAGCATGTCTCACATCTAGATGATGTAGAATTTTCTGCTCGATGCCAGACTCCATGAACTTGACCTTGAGTTCATCCCAGAATTTATCTATCTGATGGTCTCTACTGGCACCTAGCTTTGATGCCTGGAGAGGAGTCTTGGCGAGTCTGATCTTCTTGGCATACTTCGGGTCAGATATCCAGAACTTTCGATTCTGAAAGTAGTGTTCTACAGTAGGAAAGTCCTCATTATCTACTACGATATTGTGAGCAGAGTAGTTTCCAAGGAGTCCCCATTCCTTCTTTGGACTGTAGAATTTAACTTCTTTGAGAGGCTTGCTGATCACACAAGTTCAACCAGTTTAGTATCTGCTGATACGTACGCGAGAACTCGCTGGAACTTTGCGTTGATATGCTTTGGCTTCAGCTTCCAAGTGCGAGCAAACAGTTTGATTGCTTGCTGACTGATAGGTCCAATGGAACCATCTAAGTCGCCTTTATAGAGACGTAGCCTCTGAAGCATATCTTGAACTCCAAGTGGACTGAGAGTTAGAGAGTCTCCGTATTGCTTCTGAATCATGAGCTCTGCACCTAGCTTCCAGGTACGACGACCTAGCCATGGTCGAGGATCGATCTGCTCAAGAATCTCTCGACGATAGCGACCATGACCTAAGTGGTTGAAATGCCAATCCTCCCTACCTCGCTTTCCATCACGACGATAGCAGTACCAACCTTTATGGACCATGTAGTTGAGCAAATCTGCGTAGGTCCAGTTGTTCTCTCTGAGAGTACGACGAATGTCTACATCACCAGAGAATCCAAAGTTGTGACCACTGAATGCTGGAGGTTGGACTCCGCGCTTACCTCGTGCAATTGCTGCGAGGCTAGCTTCAGCACTACGAAACATATCAGACCATACAATCTCTTTCATCTCGTTAGCTGACCGAGCAGCATCGGGATGGAGATATCTCAACCTACGAGGGAGATAATCGTCTGAGACGTTATTCTTGTTGACATCGTACGTACCTCTGATACGACCCTGAGGTAGGTGTACTAGTTCTAGTTCCATCATATTACGACCTTCTTGATATCTTCCTCAATGAGTCGACGAATTCTATCTAGTTCGAAGATAGCTTTGTCCTGATTCATTGTAGCTTCTATACAGCCACGATGCTTTACTACCGCGTTACTTCGTACATTGACAGTGAGATCGCCTGTACGTTGCATGTGAAGCTCTGTCCAACCATTTGGATACGTTGCCTTAACGACATCAGTGAGATCTCGAAGTGCTATCAGCAGTGAAGTCATTTAACTTTTGCTTCTATCTCGTCTAGCTTGCGTATGTGTTCCTCGAACCCATCGTGATCGAACATCCATGGCAACGGGTTGCGCTCACACTCGTTCCAGTGGTGACCTTCCTTGTCGCAAATCACGCAATGCTTGGTCACAATCCTGCTCATCGGTTCAACATCTTCCGCACGTCAGTGAGGAACATGATCAGCTTGTCGATGCTCTCGTGGTCGGTGGGCATCACGATCTGGTCGATCTGGTTTGTGGGCTTGTATTCGGCTGGCCCTACCGACAGATAGATATCTTCACCATCGAAGCTAGCCTCGAACTCACTCTCAGTACCACCTTCGTAGACAAACGCGCCGATAGGTCGGTACGTAATCCCATCAGGGTCACGGTCGCTCATAGGTTCATCGTTGTCCTGGTTTTCTAATATTCAAAGTACCAAAAGTAGAACAAGTATAGAACAGTATCAAGTCAACTACACCGATGCGTTCATCAGAGAGACCTGAAAGAAACGAACACATCTCAAATGGAGTATCGAATCCAAAGTGGTCTGAGAGACGAACTAAATGAAGGTCTGGTTTGACAGCATCAACTCCTAAATTCCTGGCGAGGTGTTGACTAGTTATCTTTCCCATAAATCCGAGCTTACAGATTGTCTCAGGACTCAACAAGTATATCTTCTTGAACTCAAGCCAGGGAGTACGTACAAGTAGATTTGCAGTCAGTGTGATAGCACGGTACTTTGCTTTGTTACGATTGATAGCTGATACATTATCCCATGAGTATCCTCTTGCAGCATTTCGGTAGGTTCCATAGGCTTTCATAAGATTAGGATGTATCTTAGCGACTACTTTAGAAGAAAATCCAGAAACCATCACACACCAAATGTATTCACTCCAAAAGTGATCAACCGTGACTTCACTATAGTCAATATTACGATAGTAGTCGTACTCGACGTGATATACATCTTTTACGAATTTTTTACCAAACTCATAATAATCCTCAATAGAGGAAAATGGAGGAGTTAGATTCTCCCACGAGCCAATAGTATTACGAGGTTCCATGAGACGCGAGGCATTCACGACCAGATTCTGGTCCTATCGTAATAAATGGCATGTCAGACTTGAAGATATACAGTATATTGTATTCTTCAGGAAAACAGTCGAGCTTTGCTATATCCTTTAGAGTTATCGAAGAACGATTGAATTTGAACTCAACAAAGGAATCCCAGTCATAAACATAGAAGTCTGGAGTATACGAATGTACTGTACATTCGAATGTGTAAGGGAAGGAACATGGTTCGTATTCGAACTCCAATCCCTCAGACCTAAGAAAGTCTACGAACATGACTTCTCCAGCAGATCTGTAAGGTTTAAATCTTGTCCATAGAGGAGGCTTTATTTTCCCTTCGCGATGAAGACGAAACATCGTCTTGGACATGGTAGATGATACCTTGTCATAAAACTCAGGATCTGTCCACCAGGATTTCATACGATCAGAATATATTTTACTCATATGTTTTGCGTATGATTCATCCTTCCAGTTTTCTAAGTTACGACGAGTCATAGACTCTGATCGAGACTTAGACAAACTACGAATACATGTAAACGCTCCAGGATACATAGATCTGTATTCATCTGATGTTACATTATGTATTTCTACTAAATGTTTCCATAGAGCTTTTCTCTCGATACCACAAATTAGGCATTTTACTGTCACCTCTCGGCTCCAAGTTTTCTCGCAGGTAATTTGAGTTTGAGAAGAGCAGTAGATTCGATCTGACGAATCCGTTCACGGGTAAGCCTGAAAAGCTTACCAAGTGTGTCAAGCGTGAGCTCTCCATTTTCAACTCTGTCAGCTATGTCAAGAGAACAGGACTCATCCTCAGGCACATCTTCAGGATCTCTACCAGGATGAGCAAACTGAATAGTACCTGACTCTAAGACATTGAGGTAAAGATTGTACCTACAACCAACTAGAGGACAAGGACGAGAACCTCCTTTACACTCAGATCGAAAAGGACGATCTATCACGACCTGAGTTTCTTGAGCTTCTAACCTCTCAACTTTGGTGAGATGTCTTAGAGCAATTGACGACTTACCCTGAGGCATGCCTCATCGTCCACTCTTACTCTTAGTTTGATCACGTTCTATCTTGTCAGCTCGCTTACCTTTTGACTTGGAACGTTCAGTTTTGCTGAAGTCAGTGAAGTTACTGAGACCACCAGAACGATTCTTTTGTTTAGGCTTGTTGCTATCCCAGGACTTCTTACGCTTCTCGAATTCCTCATCAAGAAGCTTTTGTACATCAGCAACCTGGGGAAGTATCTCAGTTAGACACTTGTCTAGTTCTGTTGCTACTTCAGGATGAAGAAACATCACTCGATTATTCACGTTTAGTCTGACTGACAGAAACTCTCGAGAGAACTTGCCATTATCTTTCCTGCGTTGCTGAATGATCAGATCGAGTGATCCTTCAGTTCGGGAAGTCTTGATTGCTGAGGTAGCTACGACTCGAACTACCTTGAATCGATCCTCTTTGCTATCAGGCTCCATTACTTCCCTTCGAGGATAACTCGTTCTTTCTTGAGGTCTCGATTCTGCGCATCGTTTGCGTCGAATTTCTTCTTGTTGTAGCGAGCCATAAGCTTGGCGTTGTTCTTCTTCATCACTTCCTCGAAGCTGAGACCTAGCTCATCGAGGATGATTCCGATGTACCAGAAGATATCGCCGATTTCTTCACCTGCATTGACGAGGTCAAGATCCTTGCCATAAAAGATATGCTTCTTCAGCATATCCATGAACTCACCAGACTCTGTACAGAGACCTTCTGCTCCATGGAGTAGCCTAATGGTTCTCTTTGTGCTGAGTCTGAGTCTAATGGCATCAAAGTCCACAGACTCAGTGAGGAGGACTCCTTTCATGTACTCTTTAGGAGTCATGGTCTTGATTTCCTCAACTAGATCTTCACTGGATAATTCTGTCACAAGAAGACCTATGTTACCTCTGATAGAATCTTCTAGACCACTTTTTATGTACTCACATCCGTTAATGCGATAGGCTCGATCCTTGTGGCTGAAGATCTCACCTTTGATGAGACCTAGGCTAGATGGTTTCATACCTGATGGAGGATTGGACCACACAGCAATGAGTCCACGACCAGGGATTTTGTGAAAGTCTTCGATTTCGATGTTTTCTAGCATCAGCTTCTCTTCTCTGTAATTAGTTCACCTGTCTCCATGCTTAGCTTGTCTACTCGAATTCCTGCAGACTTGAAAATGTCAAATCCGCTAGGTTTTCTACCTGGCTTGTGTTCGTGCTGATAAACGACTCGAACTATCCCTGATGAGATGATCCGCTTAGCACAGTTGTAACAAGGAGCAGCAGTGCTGTATATAGTACAACCACGGAGACCGAAGGTAGCGTTCAAGATAGCATTCTCTTCAGCGTGAATAGTTCTCACGCAGCTGCTTGTTCCTTCGATAATCTCATGACCAACGTCATCACAGTGAGGAAGACCTGGAGGGCTACCAGCGTATCCCATTGCGATGCGACGATGGTCCCTACTGACGATAGCAGCTCCGATTCCTTTGTGAGTACTGAATCGTTGGCTAGGTCCTCTATCGCAGGTACAACGAGTAGCTGCAATCTCAGCGTGCATCATGAA
>SDBT01014193.1_pt1 | contig 12715 bp, 6 predicted proteins | sample 2277101 | NCBI WGS metagenome assembly SDBT01 (sample SAMN10404973, study PRJNA504765) | marine sediment metagenome | isolation source: marine sediment core GS10_PC15, 103 cmbsf | place: Arctic Ocean: Southern Knipovich Ridge | collected 2010 | reverse complement strand
CAGCAGGTTCCAGTGGAACCTATGTAACTGGAATTACTTTGGGCGCACGTTCAAGTACGACAGCTGAAGGTGAAGGTATTGGTTTATGGACAAGAAGTGTAGAGAGAGTTCATGTTGATGGGGCTGGCAACACCGGATTCGGAACTGATCCAGCCGCTCTTATTCATGGACTCTCGACAACGGAACAGCTACGGCTCGGATTCGATGCCGCTAATTATACGTCATTTACCGTCGGTTCGGGTGGTAATCTCACCATAGCACCCACCGGGGACTTGATTTTCGATCCCACAGGTAATGATATATTGCCTACGACAGGATATGATCTCAACTTAGGGTCGCTTCAAAAGAAATATCTCACCCTTCATGCTGCCGAACTTTGGGTTGAAACCCTTGTCGCTCACGAAACCATAGCCACTATCGGAGGCCGAATATTAGTCGGTCCCACTACTGAGCTTACTCGTGATTTGGGTAGTGGCGATTCCCTGGTTTATGTCAAACATAATGAAATGGCTCCCGGTGATAGGGTTTATATGGAAAGTGATGGCAAGGTTGAATTTATGGCTATCAATTCCGGTGCTACGGATATGGGCGACGATTATAGATATGCCGTTATTCGTAACCTGGACGGAACGGGGGCTAATGACTGGTATGCCGGTGATGCCATGTTTAATACCGGTGCCGTAGGTGAAGGTTTTATTGATATTTATTCGGTTCATGGTATTAAATCTGGCTCCGAATATGGACCGTCGATAGTCGGGAATGTCCGTAAGAGTTTCACCTACAATGATTGGGCAGAAGTCTGGGCTATCGGGAATTTAAACGGGGTTTATGGATATCCGTCAACTACCCTGGGTGTTGGTCTGGGCGAATATACTGCCGGTAAAGCGCATATAACTATCGACTCAACTACAGGATTTCAGATATTTACAGGACTTTCAACCGTAGTGGGTAAGTGGGCTTTAGATGGGACCGCCACCTTTGGAGCGACAGGCACAGAACATATAATTATTTCTTCATCTGCTTTACAGATTAAAGATTCTGGAACTATTTACACACAATTAACCGGCGGCACTCTCACATTGGGGGCAACTGCAACTGAAAATATAGTTGTCACATCGAGTGCCTTGCAAATCAAAGATGGAGCCAGTGTTTTCACGGAACTGGCGGCGGCAACGCTATATCTTGGGCTTCAAGCGACCGAGCATATCACCATTACCTCGGCGGCGCTTAATATTAATGATGGTGGAACGAGTTTGGCCGAACTGACCGGAGCAGCCTGGAGGCTTGGGGCGGTTGCTACCGAACATCTTTATATCACTTCTGCTTCCGTCCGAATCAAAGATGGAGCCAGTGTCTATACCGATCTAACAGCCGGTGCGTTAACCCTGGGCCTTGTTGCGGGTGGTGAATATACGGTAATTGATTCTGCCGGTATGAGAATATACGGGGGAGCGACAAAGCAAATTGATATAACGAGTAGTGGGACAATTACGGTTGGTGAAGTTGGAGCGGCCAAATCGAATGTTAATATTTCGTCAGGAGCCGTCAATTTCCGGTTAAATACCAACGTAGTAATGACACTCAACACTTCCGGTCAGATTATAATAAATGATACGAGTTTTGCTGAATTAATGAAATTTGGCGTAGATATCTCCGGCGGTGTTCATGGGATATTATTTTCAAATACGGGTGCGGTAGGTAGCCTCGAAGAAGATGTTTTCTTTCATGGTATTCGCTATGTCGCTCATATGTTTTCAAATACCGCCACCGATAGCGGACAATATTGGGCAACCCGTACTCGTGGAACCTTTGGATCTGAAACAGCGGTACAAGATGATGACCTGTTGGGTGATTTTAGTGGAATAGGCTATGATGGTAGCTCTATTGGAGGCGGCGGTTCCGTTAATATGTATGCCGATGAAAATTGGGATGCAACCCATCATGGAGGCCGGATAGAATTAAAAACTTCTCCTACGGGAGGATCAGGGGCAACGGCCATTGCCTTAATGCTTGATATGGCCCAAAACGCATGGATGTATGGCGATGCCAAGATAGTTGGTTTATTGACAGCCAACGGGGGAGCTGTCTTTAACCAGGATTCGGCAGACGTTAATTTCCGGATCGAGTCGAACGGTGACGCCAACTGTTTTTTTGTGGATGGCGGGACTGACCGGATTGGTATGGGAACGGGAGTTCCAGCTAAAAAGGTTCATATCGACGCTTCTGATGGGACAATAACTGAGCTTATTAAGCTGCGTAATTCATCCGGTAATTGGGAAGGTGAAACCTTAATTCTTGCACTTTCCGATAGCGATACAGCGGGTAGAACTGCCTGTGGTTTTGGTAATTTCAGAGGTTTTGCTGCTACAGGCGATACTAACGCAGGATTCATTGTTAAGGTAGGCTCACGGGACAACTTAGTAACCACTTTCAAGATTGCAAGAAGCGGGAATGTGGGACTTGGAGATGGAGCCGCTGTTCCAGGTATCGCATTAGACGTAAACGCCAAAGCAGGAATAACCGCCGAGGGCGGTCATGCGGTTAAGCTAACGAACAAAACCGGTGGGCCTTCTGTCGCGGGGCAGTTGGTTGTAGCTTCTACCGGAACCGCCGACGCCTTTGAGACAGCTGCCGCAAACGGAGATAACATGATAGGAATAGTTTACAATGCGGGTATTGCCGATGGGGCTGAAACCTGGGTTGTTGTGGCGGGAGTAGCAGATGTTTTGATAGACGCTGGAGGTTGCACAATAAGTGATAGAATGATATCTTCAGCTACCGCTGGCTCCGCTGATGTATGGAATGTAGGTGGAGCGGTTGCCACTCACTTATTAGAAATTGGGCATTGTATAGAAACAAGAGTTGGGGCTGGACTCGCTCGATGTATAGTACACTTTAACTAAAGGGGATCGACGATGGCGAAGAATCCGAAAGGCGCCGGGAAAGAAAAACGTAAAGCGAAGAAAAAAATAGTCTTAACGGTGTTGCAAAAGCAGTTCTGGAAAGACGAGTTAGTTACCACCGAACAGGAGTTAGCTAATTATCATACCGAAGCCGCACCAGCTAACCAAGAGTTAAAATCTCTTACCGGAGCAACAAACAAGATCGGTGAACGAATCGAGGAGTATAAAGACCAGGACGACGATACCGAGGAAGACAAAGCCGGTAAGAAGGAAATCCGGGACACACTTAACGATGCCAAAAAGGAATATGAGAAAGCGGCTGTACCTCTACGGAAGAAATTGCAGCCGCTACAGAAGAAGATCGAGGATGCTGGAGATTACTACAGGAAATGCCGGGAACGCAACGGTAAGAGCGTAGATTTCAATATGGCAATAATGATAGATGGAACGGTAGAGGTCGAGGATTCCGAACCAATCCCTAAGATTAAAAAGGGGAAAGCCGACAATGACGGAAAAGGAAATACTTAAACTTCCCGAAGCTGAGTTTATCGATTATGTCCTCCAGGGGAACCGGGATGCGATCGATTTTTGCAACTTGTTATTCTCTGTTTCTCAAGTGTGGGACGATCTGATCGACAGAGATAAATCGACCGGTCCCGTAGCGATTAATCGTGCTTTCTGGACGCTCTTGGTGTCATTGCCAGGCAACCGATTTTACCAGGATAATTATAATGAGCTACATCCGCTTATCCGGAGAAGCATATTCGACTGGTGGGATGCCAATCAAATCGAGATTGATCAAAAGCGTGATTTAGCTGAGGTTGCTTACGGACTAAGATCGAGTATATCGAATATTCTGGTGGATGTCACATATATCGTTGGTGGCTATGAATGGGTAAATAAAATGTCTCTGCTTATTAGAAAGCGAATTTACACGGATAACATACAGGATTATATCAAGGAGACTTTCGATGCCCGGAGCAATCAAACCAACAGGGAGTGAGCAATCTCTAAACGAGTTATTGGCGCAACAGCTACAAACCTACGCCCAACAATTTGTCCCGATCGAACAAGCGTCCATTGAAAGGCTTTCTCAACTTGGCGGTGAGATAACGAGAAGAAGAGCATCTAATCAAGCCGTTGCCGGGGGAGCTATCGCCTTCCAGCCCGCAGTCCAACAAACTACCGACGCTCTCACCAGTCAGGGAATAGATCCCACGTCCGGCCGCTTTGCAGGCGCTATGGGTGAGATAGCATCCGCGCGGGGCATTGGAGCTGGTCAGGCGGGAGTTGAAGCCGCATTATCGGCTGAGGATCGATTCTTTAGCGAGGGGATGAACGTGTTACGTCGCGCAGGTACCGTAAGACGCAGGGGTATTATGGGATTTTCCCGGGCGGCCAACTTTGAATTACTTTCCCGGGCCGCTGAGACAGGGCAAAGAGAGAATGTCAGGGATTTGCGGAGCCAGGTTACTCGGGGTTGGTATGAAGCTGCCGGGACAGTTGTTGGAACTGCCGCGGGAGCGTTGCGTAATCGAGGTTATCCCGGTGGTGGCAATACGGTTCCAGGTGGAGATAACCGCGCTGTGGGTGAAATATTCGCTCCGATTGCTGGTGGTGCAGGACGTATGAGGCCATTAACTGAGGCCGAATTGAGTATTGGAGGATAAAAATGTGTTTCGGCAATACATTCACACCCAATCTTCAAACGTATAATCAATCCACTGAAATCCAAGGCCGGGCCGGTAATCTCGCGCGTAAGGATACCGATCTCTATAACCAGATTTATGGGGGAGCGGTTAATAGCGTTATCAATCGTGGCGCACAATTTGGGGCTGGCCGACTGGACGAAGCTCAAGCTACAGCGGAAAAAGCGGTTGATACAAGTTCGGGGATCGCAGAAAGAGATATCGCTAAATTTGGTGGTGCAGTCGATCCCCAGGTAAAAGCAAAATTTGATAGGCAGCGAGTAATTGACAGGACTCTGGCCGGTGTAGGCGCGCGTAATGTAACTCGTGGCCGCTTAACGGAAATGAGAGATCGCTTAAGAAGCGCGGCTACTGATTTTGGAATAGGTTTCCGGGGCGATGCCGATACCGCTGTTAGTGCTTTATTGCAAGGTGAGTCCAGCCGTAACCGTCTCGGAATAGCTACGAATGAAAGGTCTAATATACGAGAGGCGGAACGAGTAACTGCTAATCAGAATATACTTGGTCAAGTTGTCGGCTTCGGTGCCGGGTTGTATTTTGGAGGGAGTTAATAATGGTCGATTCAAGAAATATAGCCTCATTTGGTCAGGGCTTTACACGAGGATTCGGTGCGGCATCACAAGCCGGGCAAGCGAGGTTTAACCGTCAGCGACAGGAAGTCCTCGATGAGGAACGTCGATCTCAACGTGAATTTGAGAACAGGCTGAGAGAGGATGCTGCTACTCGGGCTGGAGAAGCTGGTGTCAGAGCACAGGCCGGAGAGACCAGGACTGCGAAGAGGTTTGAGTTGGGCCAGGAAGAAACTACGAGACGGGTTCTCAGAGAAAAAGGTGGAGCTGCTACCGGTCAGTTAAGCGCATTGAGTAAACTCTACGAGCAGAGGCAATCCGTCCTCGGCGCGGTTTCTCAAGCTGATGTTAAATCGACTGAAGCTTTTCAAGGTCGTAGGGCTGAGATTGCTCCAATCCAAGCCGACATCGACCAACGTGAAGCCGCTATTCTTGAGTTAGTGAACAAGGACAAAGACTTCGCTAAAATATTTGGAGCCAAACCTGGACGAGATTTCAGAAACTTTGTCAGACTCCCTGATGGGAGTTTCACTTTTGGCGTAGTGAATGATGAAGTCAATCTCGCCAGAGGTACACCAGGTCAGGCAGGTTTAATGACGGCCGATGGAAGAGAAGTCAGCCCGGAGAACCCTCCGATTAGTTTCACTCCAGAATCGATTGCCATTGCCGCCGGACTACCGCCCGCGAAAGAACCTACAGAACGTCAACCTCGTTTAGTGGCTACGGTGGATCCCGATGATCCGAATAGGACTATTTATCGTGAGGTGGAAGAAGGCGAATCTCTTTTGACCCAACGACCGAGAGTGGGAGGGGCTGGAAGAGCCGGTTTAACGGTTATCGAACGTCAGAATTATAGGGATGCGAGAGGTGATCTTGATGCGGCAACAAGGGAACTGGGTCAATTTGAGGAAATAGCCGGTGACCAACGTCCGATAATCGAACCCCTCAGTTCGAAGGCAAGATCAATAAACGCTGATTTGGCTCCCAATAATGAAATTATGGTATGGAGAGAAAACCGGAGCGATAGCGGGCCACCGTTACTGCCGGTACGGGTCAAAAAAGGTACAGAAATGGCGTCTTACCGCCAGTTAATCGATTTTGCAGATTATCCCTCTTGGGACTATTTCCGGGAAACATGGGGAAAAGATAGTCGGTTAAGCAAAGAGAAAGAGTATGAGATATTTGAAATGTATCTGGCGAAAGTTCATAATGGAACTTTACCCCGAACGAAAGAAGAATTAGATATATACCTGGCAGATATAAAAGCGAGAGATGAAGCCAGGAAAAAGGTTAAGACTTCGGTAAAAACTGAAACGGTTAAAGCCCCAACTACCAAAAGGCAAGAGAAGGTGGAGACAGTAAGGGCTGATTTTGGTTTCGGAGCAATGCTGACGCCTTTCAAGAAACCCGAGTAGCAACTTGGAGCCTATAAATGCCCTTAGATAAATCTGTTCTTAATTATATCGATCAAACCTACGGCATACCAGCTACGATAGAACCTCCCGATACCGATGAGATTACTCCTGCCGGGACTCAAAGACGTGATTTTGGTGCCGGTAGAGGCATTGGTGACCGCCGTGAAGTTTTACCTCTCCCTGGCGAAAAAGAGCCAGCACCCCAAAGCGATGTAAGCAGATTACCCTCCAGAGGTTTCACGGAAGATATACTGGCGTCATTCGCACAAGGGACACTGGATTTAGGTGAAACCGGTGGTAATGCTCTCCAGACTGTCGGCGCTATAACAGGTTCGGAGATTATTGATCGTTTAGGCGAGAAGATGGTCGATTTCGTAAGTAAGACGGCCGAGAAACATCCCGATCTATTCCTTCAATCACAAGAAGCTATCGAAGCTCAACCGAATGAAGCCGGTAAAGGTATTGGAGGGTTCCGTCATTGGACTACCGCCGGTGTCAGAGCTGCTGTTACGTCGCTTGGAGCATCACTGCCAGGTGGTTTAGCTGGAGCGGCTTTAGGCGGACCATGGGGTGCGATAGCAGGATTCGCCACAAGTGGTGGAACTATCTTTGGACTGGCTGAATATAATCGATTCATGGATGAAGGTGAAGCTGCCGGGATCCCGAAAGAGGTTCTGCAGAACAAAGCTGTCATATCCGCATTTGTAGAAGGTGGATTTGAAGGTTTGGCTAATGCGGTTGAGGCTGGCGTATTCAAATTTATGCGCCCGGCTACCCGGAGTATCCTTGGGAGTTTGGCTAAAAAACGGGTCAAGCAAACTATAGGCGATCTCGCTAAGAGATTGGCATTAACGATGCCGGTAGAGATCGGTACCGAAGTCTCCCAGGAATTCATAGAAGCTAAGTTACGTCAAGACATAGGTATCCCCACCGTCGATCCGGTTGTAGCCGCTAAATCCGCGGTAGGTCCGGCTGCGGTAGTCACGTTGCTATTTGGCATCGGTAGTATGAATCTGGCACAGGCTCAACGTCGCAAACTGGAAAACACTCTCGCCGACCCCGATAATACCCCCGAAGAGCGAATGAAAGCCGCGGATAAGGTTGAAGCAGAACTGAACCGTCAAGATAGATCAGGTGAAACCGGCTCCCAATGGCATGATCTGGTCGATGAAATGATAGTCGATGGTGAACCGGTTATCATGGATGAGACTCTTTTGGAGATAGAGGAAGTCCGGGAGGCCATGCAACGGGTCAATGACTCCACCAGGGAAGAATTCGATGAGGTTTTAGATACTGAGGTGCTTCCAGAAGGCCAAGTAATTCCTGCCCCTGGGGAAATCGAAGAAGAACCTGTAGTTGGTGAAGAGATTTTACCGGAAGGCCAGGTTATTCCCGCACCTGAATTGGTAAGACCACCTCGGGCGGAAGGGCTTCCCGATATTGATATCACCGAGGATCAGACCCCACAGAACGTGAGTGAATTATGGGATGAATATGTTGGAAGATCAGTTGAAGTTAGAGAGGAAAACAATAAACGGATCGAAGAGATTACGGCTGAAGTATCAGAATTAAAGGGACAAAAAGGGAAAGACGTTATAGTCCGCCGTCGAGACCTAAAAAGAGAGCGAACAGACCTGAGAGGGCAGGCTAACGACGTTACTTTCTACGCCCAGGACGCGATCCGTCAATCAGTAGATGCCATGGGTGCACAATTCGGTACTGTCTTAAGAGAGAAATACGGTATCGAGGACGAAGATCAGATTAAGAGCATATTAAATAAACTGGATGCAGCTATTACCGCACCGGATAGTCCCAATTGGAATGTTAAATTTGGTGATATGCTGGATACATTCGCCAAGGAAGTTACCGGTGAAGAAGTCACACCGCCTGAAGCCGAGGTTACTCCCCCTGTAGAGCCGATAGAGGAGGTTCCGATAGAACCAGTTGCAAAACCTCCAGAGGAACCACCGGTAGCACCTGTCGTAACTCCACCAGTAAAACCACCTGGTCCGACACGGGAAGAGATCGATGTAAAGCTGGAGCAAAAAAGGCAGAAGGTATTTGCTACCAACAAGGTAAAGATAGCGAAGGCTCCGGCGGGTAAGAAAGTAAAGGTCAAGACTCAATCAGGTATTGAGGTCGATTTTCGGTATAAGATAGTCGATCTGTTTGATTTGATCGTATCCCATTTGCCAAAGGACTTTAAGAAGAACCCGATTTATCCACAAGAGAAGCAACCCCGGCAGAGAGAACGGCAAGCCTCCCAATTAACGGTCAATGAAATCAAACAGGACTTACAACCGGAGAAGCTGGGTGTAAATGTCCTGCCACAGCACGGAGCGCCATGGGTGGACGAATCAGGCGTCACAGAGGGTGGAAACGGCCGCCTTATAGCCTTAATGCAGTTAGCTAAGGATAAACCGGAAGAATTCAACAAATATAAAGACTGGTTGAAAGAAAACGCAGAGTCAGACTTCAATCTCAAGCAATCCGATGTAGAAACTATGAAATTCCCGGTTGTGGTCCGGGAGAGAACTACGTCGCTTGAGGGCGAGGAGCTAAAGAAGTTTATCGATGACCTTAACGCTCCCGAGGTCGCAATATTGGGCGAGACGGAAAAGGCTGCTAATGATGCGAAAAGACTCACACCTCAAATTCTGGCGTCTTTCCGACCATCCGAAGAGGGATTGATTGATACCGTTGAGAATCAGGATTTCATCCGGGCATTTTTCGGCAGTCTGCCAAAGACTGAAAGAGACGCTTATGTCGGCAAAAATAATAAGATAAATGCTGCTGGCCGGAGACGGATAAAACAAGCTCTATTCGCCAAAGCTTTCGGTGACGCTGAGATAGTCGATACCCTGGCCGAAGCTGGCGATGAAGCCAATATCAAGAACATCCTCAATGCCATGACCGCAGCCACAGCGGATATTATCAAGACTCAAAGAGGGATAGAGAACAAGACACTCAAACCTCTGGATATAAGTGCTGATATAGCTTCTGCAGCGGTAAAGATGGAGGCATTACGTAAGACGAATAAGGACGTTGATACCTATCTCAAGCAGATAGATTTACTCGATCCTGAGTTATCGCCCGAAGCGAAAGAGATATTGAAAATATTCAACAATCATAAACGTAGTGGTAGGCGTATAGCCCAATTCATTAAGAACTATCAGGAATTTGTAGCAAAGCAGGGTAATCCTTCTCAAGAGGATATATTTGCTGCAGAGGAGACAGATAAGCCGAACGTAGGTAAACTAACTCTTATTAACGCTGCAGCAGAAGCAATGGAGGTTGAAAATGAAGGCCCGCAAATCGATGACCAAACTGGCCTTTTTCCCGCACCTGGTAAACCAGTCGAGGGTAAGGCTCCTGGTAAACGGCTTATTAAGAGACCACCAGCGGAAGGCGTTAAAAAACCGCCCGAAAAGCCAAAAGTAAAAAAGGCGCTTCCGAAGCAGCCCAAACCCAAGAGACCAAGAAAGCCCTCTCAAACCCTGGCATTAATCCCTCGCCACCTACAGGCGCCTACCGAGAGTGTGGAGTTCAAAGAGGAGCACGGCAAATTAGTTAAACGATCAAATATTGTGGCAGAGCTGGCGGCCGGTCTTGGAGTAGCGATTCGTAGCGGTAAAGTCAAAGGTAAACCCATAGCGATTTACAAGGTCGGACGGCAGATTATTCGCTGGAAAGTGCTTAACGGTGTATTCCATGAAGCCGGTCATTTCTTATCCGAGACGATGCCTGGGGTGTGGAAAGAGAAAGTCCCACAGTCGGAGATAGACCCTCTATTGCGGGAGTACGGTAAGAGGCCGGCGGATGTAGCTGATGAAGCATGGTCCGAGTTTCTTAAATTTTGGGTAATAAATCCAGCCAAAGCAAGGGCGTTAGCACCTGAGTTCTCCAATTATTTCAAACAAGCTATCAAAAAACATCCTGAGATTGAAGCAATACTTAAGGCTGCTCGCGCGGATTTCACTCGCTTTAGACAACTCGGGCCATCAGCTCGTATAGCAAGCCAGGTATCCATGAAGGACCGTAAGGGCCGGTTACGACACCGGATAGTAAATAAGCTTGATGATATGTACGCCAATGTATTCGACGATAAGTTAGTCTTCAAGCAGGCCATAGATATACTCAAAGCCGAAGGGCTCACTATCCCCGATGAAGAGAACTTTTATATGCTATCCAGAGTCCATAAGGGGATCATTTCCAAGGCAAATGTATTCTTTGAGAAGGGAACAACTAACCGGGTATTCTGGAGGAGAGACGGCAAGAAAATCAAATTGGTATTTAAAGGTAAAAGCCTAAGATCGATCCTTGCTCCGATAGCCAAGACGAATAGTATGCAGGACTTTATTATATATCTGGTATCTCGAAGGGCAATGGAGCTAAGTCGCAGGAATATATTAACTGGAATCGAACTGGACGATGCAAAAAAGGCGAAAAGGGAGCAGGAAGCTAAACACCCCGATTTTGTAAAAGCCGCTGAGGATCTATACCAATTCCAGGACGATGTGCTTGAGTACGGCTTCCAGAGCGGTCTTTATACCGAAAAAATGATGGGTGAGATGCGGAAGCTTAATCGGGAATATGTCCCATTCTATCGGGTAATTGAGGAGATGGAAAAATCCGGGATGATGGGTAAATCGCTGTCCGATGTATCCAGGGTAGTGAAGCGGATAAAGGGTTCTGAGTTGGATATATTGAATCCCCTCGAGAGCATTATGAGAAACACCTATGCCATTATGAACTCTGCCGATAGTAATATGATCGGTGTAACTATGGCTAATTGGGCTAACCAAAGTACCGAATTCGGCAAAATGTTTGAGAAGATAGATACTCCGCTGGACAAGGTAGCATCGGTTAAACTTGAGGATTTGGGCCTGACACCGGAAAAGGTGTTTGGAGAGGACGATATAAGTGAAGATAGACTCGATTTATTTGAGCGAATATTCGATATATTCAGACCGTCGGCAATAGCACCATCCGGTAATGTGATTTCAGTTCTGATAAACGGTAAGAAACAGTATTACGAAGTTGATCCGGCAATTTACAAAGCTATGACATCCACGGATGCGGAGGCAACTAATTGGGTGATAAAGATGTTATCCTATCCCACCCGGACACTCCGCGCCGGTGCAATTCTCACTCCTGAATTTATGATGAAAAATCCGGCCAGAGATACAATCTCAGCGTATGTTTATTCTAACTATGGGTTTTTGCCTATTAGAGATCATATCAAGAGCGTATCAGCGTTACTTGGCAAGACTGATGAATATTGGTTATGGCGCTTAGGTGGTGGAGATCACTCAATGATGGTGTCTCTGGATAGAAAATATCTCACCAAGAGCTTCGACGAAATAGTCCAGCAACATAATTTCACTGACTATGTAAATATCATGGATGTGCTTCGTAAGGGATCAGAATTAAGCGAGAAGATTAACCGTCTGCCGGAGGCTATTCTGGCTCTCAGGGCTGGTAAATCACCAATAACCGCTGCTTTCGCAGCCCGGGAAGTTACTCTTGATTTCGCTAAAGGTGGTCACGTTGGCCGATCCCTGAATATGATAATCGCCTTCTGGAAGGCTTGGGCTTTGGGATGGGAGAAGATGATCCTTGAGTTTAAGAATAAGCCAACACAGATGGCGACGAAGGTCACAATTGGGATAACATTGCCCTCAGTCATTTTGTGGATGGTTAATCACGACGATCCGAGATGGAAAGAAATACCTCAGTGGCAAAAAGACCTGTTCTGGATCGTAATGACTAAAGATAAGATTTGGCGCATACCGAAACCGTTTGAGCTTGGGATCCTGTTCGGATCAACCGTTGAACGGTATTTGGACTATCTCGATTCCAAAGACCCGGAAGGGATGAAGCAACTCGCTAAAAACCTGTTTTGGACACAAGCGCCTGGTATATTCCCGACAGGTTTATGACTCCTCGAGTCATTAAGAAAGACTTCAATTTAAGCTTGTTCGCTGGAGCCAAAGTTAGAGCAGTTGTTCACAATCTCTTGATGATCTTCCAATGAAAAGATGACGTCTAGCCTAGCTGCTGTCTGGCGGATGGGTTCAGAGGCGGCGTCGTTCTCTAAGGTTTCAACGTAAGACAAG
>SDBT01014192.1_pt1 | contig 12716 bp, 11 predicted proteins | sample 2277101 | NCBI WGS metagenome assembly SDBT01 (sample SAMN10404973, study PRJNA504765) | marine sediment metagenome | isolation source: marine sediment core GS10_PC15, 103 cmbsf | place: Arctic Ocean: Southern Knipovich Ridge | collected 2010 | reverse complement strand
TTTTGTTTTAACTAAAAAAAAAAATTAATTTGTTATTAGTTCACTTTTCAATATTATAACGTAGTTTTCTCTCTCATCTTTCGATAATTTATTAGAATTAATTCCTCTAGTATGATATATGTCAGGGGGTATGTTCTTTAACAAAGAAATCAAAATAATCAGCTTATTTCTCACTAGCGTCTTGTTGCCTGTGTGTTTTAACTCGCTCATAAATTTTATTAAATAACGATATAGAGAGATTTTTATACTGTCGAGATTATCTCCTTTATTTTGTAAAGAAGCTAGAATTCTTATATAATAATCCAATTCAAAATTTCCCTTTTTATCCAATTCAATATTTAATTTTTTTCTTAATTCTGACATTTTTTTTAACCTTTTTTTTGTAAAATTTAAATTTTGATTTAATTAATAAAAAATTTAGTTAGGTCTATGGACTTGCATTGATGTTAATAGAAATATAGAATATTAATTAGAAGAATTATGTACTAATAGTATGAGTAGAAGTTTGTTTAAGTTAATGTAAAGTTATAATGAAAAAGAACAGTCGAAATGTTGATGTGAGAGTTTTAATGAAGGAATTCTATTTTTGAAAAATAATAGACTTTCCGTGTATGGTATTTAAGAAATAATTAGACGGAACGCATGCTAATGTACTTATCATCCGTTTCCATTCAAATTCTTTAATTACCATCATATTATCAACAAATTTTTTATTATAATTTTATAGATTGAGATTATTTATAAATTTATTGCCCAAGAGAGTAAAATATGGGAAATTTATGGGAAAAAATTGAAAATTCTCTTGTATTCTCTGAATTTGGTACTTGTTAACGCTTTTAACTAGTAATAATTAATTTTAATATCATCATTTTTTAAAATTTCTTTAAATATTTCCATAATCTCCCTTTTTCTTTCGTCATCAATAGAATATACATAGTATTGGGCCGGGATTCTGGCAATGGAATATAATTGGACATAGTGAGGATTTATTCTTTTAACTGCTTCCGCTAATTTCAATATATTAGTTGAATTATTGTTAGATTTGAAATCTTTACTATAAGAATTGTAAATAAGACATTGGAGTGCTAATTTATGGTTTATTGACATTTCTTCTCTTAATTTTACAAGTGAATCTATTATGGTCTCAATTTTAGGACATTCCTTATGAGGCTTATTAGTTCTTTGAAAATCTTCGTCGTACGCTGTCTCTAATTTTGCTAAAACTAAATCAAATTTTTTTACTCGATTTCTGATATTCTCTAAATATAATGTACTAGAATTTGTAAATAAGGTAAGTAAAGGCTTATTCTGAGTCCACTTCGATTCTTCTCTAACATTGGATGCAACTTTTAAGAAGTCTAATAAATTATCATTTAACGTGGGTTCCCCATTGTAACCCGTAAAGCTTATACTTTTCAAATGCGGAACATACTTTAGAATATCTTTTAATTCTTTTCTAAAGCTTGGAGAAGGAGGTAATCTTATTCTAAACTCAGGGGAAACTAACTTGTCAGTTTTCCCAATTTCACAATATACACAATCATAAGTGCAAATCTTATAATTAGATAAAATACTTATACCTAAAGAGAGACCTAGTCTTCTCGATTGAAATGGACCATATGTGTATTTGCGCAATTTTTAAAAATAAGTAATATTTTTACCATTAAAATTATTTCAAATTAAAATTAATGGCTAAATATCTTAATCTATGTTTTCTAAAAAGCCTTGTTTATATTCAATTTTAAAATCTTCTAATGTTGAAATGTTTGGATTCCTATCTAAAAACAAAAGAACCATTTCTGTTTTTGCACCAAAAAACAAGCGTTTAGATATACCATTATGATGGGTAGCACTAATTCTACTATAACCCACTTTTTCATATATTTCTATAGGATTTTCTCCACGTTTAAAGGCATTAATTATGAAAGGAATTTTAACGGTTTCAGATGCATTGTCCCAAGAAGAATAACGTTTCTCAACTTCATTAAGAAAATTATATGTGCAATAACCCATTGAATTAAGTTCTAGCTGTGCGCTATCAATCTCAACATGTCGAAGAATTAAATCATTTAGAATTCTTAGCGGGAGATGTGTCAATAATTTACCTTTTACAGTTAAGAAGACTTCTTCGAATCCATCATATGATTCGATTCTTGGATTCTCAATTATAAATTGACGCACCTGACTCGACCTCATTCCAAAAAATAATTTAGAACTGATTCTATTATGGCCGTGAGCATAGGATCTACTCCAACCATATCTTTGATAAATTGTTTCAAATGGTTGATTATTTCTAAAGTCATTGATTATATGTGGTATTGCATAAATTTTACGAGCTTCATCCCAAGTTTCATATCCTAATTGATTATATATTTGTCTTATGAGAGCGAACCGATAATAACTAATTTCGTATTCCTGTAAATACACTTGAATACTCTGATCTTCAATTGCTTTATTCATTGTGCTATATTTTATTATTAATCTAATTAGAATATCAGTCGGAATTCGTAATTTAGTTTTCCCCTCCCAACCATCAAGTTTTTCAATAACGGGTAAATCAAGAAGATTTTCTGTCTTAACAATTTTTATTAGATCTTTATAAGGTATACTCCCAAACATAGTCTCAATATAATTTATCGTAAATCTATCAAAAGCATTATTTATTTCATGTAATTGGAAACCATCCGCTAACAATAGATATAAAACAGGTCTCAAGAACTTTATCTGAGCTTCCTCGAATGACCCCCAAAATTCACGAATCCTTCTTCTAACTGTGTTCACACTACATATATATCCTCGGTCATTCAATATCTTATGAATCTCAGTTTCCATATAACCTAAAGCAATGTAATAAGCTATTTTTATCATTGGAAGATCAATTTTATCTCGACCACCTCCTCCTCCAGATCGTGTATTTAGCCCTGACTCTATCAAATCATTTTTTGCAATGAATTCTATCTCTCCACTTCTCAATGATTTGGAGGAAAACTTCTATAACCAAATGTTATAGAATTCAAGTGGGGTACATATTTTAAAATATCTTTCAGTTCTTTCCTAAAATTAAATGAAGGAGGTAATTTAATTCTGTGTTCGGGAGAAACTAACTTGTCAGTCTCCCCAATCTCACAATAAACGCAGTTATAGGTGCATAATTTAAATCTTGGTAAAACATCCACACCTAATGAAAGCCCTAATCGTCTAGACTGAAAAGGTCCATATGTATATTCTCTTGGCATCTATTTTCTTTTTTACAAATAATTGTCAATAAAATTTTTTATAGCATTATTTAGTTCTATTGGCTTTTCGACCATTAGGTAATGACCAGCTTTATTAATTATGCTGAGTTCTGAATTTTTTATTTCTTCGTGGAAGTATCTGGAATATTTAGGAGGGGTTAGGTTATCGGCAGCCCCGCATATTATTAAACATGGCACTTTAATTGAATTAATTTTTTGCATAACATCAAAGTTATCACAAATTTTAAAGTCGTTATAAGTTACATTTGGTTCAATTTTAGACACTTCATTAACAATTTCATCTTTTATATCTTTCGATGTTTTACGATAAAAAGCGCCAGCTCGTAAAGAATTTAAATATTCTTCATAATTATTTTTTGAGGAATTTAAGGTAACAGGGCTAACTCTTAATCTAGCTCCAGTACCTACTAAGATTAGTGCTCTCACGTCATTTGGATGTGTAAAGTAATATAATTGTATTACAGCGCCCCCTAAAGAATGACCACATAAAATTAAATCTTTAATAGACAATATAACACACAGTTTTTTTATGATATCTACATAAAGTTCCAAAGTAAGTTCTGGGATTTTTTCAGAGTTAGCATGAGAAGGTAAGTCGATTGCTATAAGATTATAATCAAGATTAAGGTAATTAAGTTGATTCTTCCATACGTAAGAGTTTCCTCCTGATCCATGAATAAAAATAATTGCTTTCTCAATGTTTTTTGTATTTTTATTCTCTTTTATCCTATAATAAATCTTTTTACCAGTATAGTCGAAGTAGGGGATAAATAATCACTATTTTATTTAATTTTTTTTAACAAAAATTATATATTTCAAAATGAAAAAAAATATTAAAGCTCTTTTTTTATTAAAAATAATATTTCAATTTCTTTCCTATTTAGATATTTAATTATTTAAGAAGCAAAACAAAATGGCTTTAGACATAAAGGAGAATTATTTAGCATGAATTCATTTTCAATGATTGTCAAATATTGGTACAAGTCAAAGAAAGATTTCATTTTAGCATTGTTATTCCAAGTGCTTGCTACTTTCTTCTCATTAATACCTCCTATATTCATTGGAAAGATTATTGGGGGTTTAAGCCCTAACAATAAGGATCCCTTCACTGTGGAGGATTTATGGATTAACTTTTTTATTATACTTTTTTTTGCTGTTTTAACTTATTTTGCTCATCGGGCTGCTCGTCTTCGGGGTGCTGTCGTCTCGGCTGGGGCCTTATACCATCTACGTGCAGATATTAATAATGCGATATATCGTCAATCATTCTCTTACTTTGATAAGACCGAAACGGGACAGTTAGTTGCTCGGGCAACAAGCGATGTCGAAGAAACTTCATATATTTTTGGAATGGGTTTAAGTATTGGACTTCGAGGATTTATTCAATTAATGGGAATTATTATTGTTGCCTTTTTCCTTAGTTGGCGATTAGCTTGGATCTTTGGATTAATAATTCCTATTTCATTGTTAATCTCATTGATACTTGCAAAAAAGTTGAAACCTATATATTTAGAGAGAAGGGAGAGTTTTGGGGATTTAACTAGTATTATACGAGAAAATATTGTAGGGGCTCAAGTAGTTCGCATGTTCAACAATCAAGACAAAGAACATCAAAAATTCATTAAAAAAAATACACGTTTTTATAATGCAAGTATTCGTTCAGCTAAGTTTAATTCGTTGTATATGCCCCTTAATTTAATTTTAATTGGTCTAATGGTCATTTTAGTTTTATACGTTGGAGGAAACTTGATTTTACAGGGAATAATAGAATTAGAACTCTTAATAACTTTTCAATCTTATGTAGCTTTAAGTGTTTTTCCATTAATCGTATTGGGACAAATAATGTTAACTTATATTCAAGCAGATGCTGCTTTGACTCGAGTCAGTGAAGTTATAGAATCCACCCCTGATGTGAAGGATTTACCAGATGCGATTCCGATTGAATCAATGCAGGGTAATGTAAAATTTGAAAATGTTTCTTTTGGTTATACGAAAGAACATCGAGTTCTTAAAAATGTCTCATTTGAAGTCCCAACTGGTAAGAAGTTAGCAATACTTGGAACAACAGGTTCAGGAAAATCAACAATTATTAACTTATTACCAAGATTTTATGAAATAAATGGGGGAGTTATAAAAATTGATGGATTTGACATCCGTAAATATTTATTGAAAGATTTAAGGAAAAACATCGGAGTAGTTTCACAAGAAACGTTTATATTTAATAAGAGCATTGGAGAAAATATCGCATTTGGAAAAGAAAACGCTACAAAAGAAGAAATAATAGAAGCTGCAAAAATCGCGAACTTACATGAATTTGTTGAATCAACCCCGAATGGATACAGTACTATTGTTGGAGAAAGAGGTATTCGTTTATCTGGAGGCCAAAAACAACGTCTTTCAATTGCTCGCGCACTTATTATTAAGCCAAAAATATTAATATTTGATGATTCAACTAGTTCTGTCGATGTTGAGACTGAATTCAAGATCCAACAGGCTTTAGAAAAAATAATGAAAGGAACAACAACTTTTATCATAACACAGCGAATTTCTACTATTCGAGAGGCAAACCTAATATTAATATTGGACCAAGGACGAGTTGTGGGGTTGGGAACGCATGAAGAATTAATTAATTCCAATGTCTTGTATAAACAAATCTACGAAACACTTTATCAAAAACAAAATATCAAAGAGGGAATGAAAACATGAGTGACTCCAATAAGAAATCTATAGTAGAACAAAAAAAGATAAACCCACCTACTCCTGGTAGGGGTCGTCATTTCATGATGGAAGGTGAGAAAGGAAAATTAGATCACCCTCGAAAAGAATTATGGAAATTTCTCTTTTCTTATTTAAAGTCATTTCGTGTAAAATTAATAATTTTTATTATATTGATGTTGATAGGTACAGCAATAATGGCGTTTATTCCATTAATCGTCGCAAATATTATTGATAATGGAATTATCGCTGGGGACGAAGTTTATCTTCGTAATTTGACAATGGTTTATCTAATCTTATTGCTTGTAGCAGGTATAACTAATTACTTTGCTCAGTACGGTATGGGAAAGGCAGCACAAAAAGTAGTTTATGAAATTAGAAATGATCTCTTCTTTAAACTCCAACATATGTCATTGCAATATTTTGACCAGAGACCATCTGGAGATATTATTTCAATTTTAACAAATGATATTGATCAACTCAACCAATTAGTTGGAGGTCAATTTGTCATGATTATAACCAGCATTGTTTCAATTGTTTTGAGTGTTATTTTCATGTATATGTTAAATCCCTTGTTAGCAACTATAAGCTTAATTGCTTTTCCTATTTTTATTGGTATGATGGCGATATTCAGAAAGTTTGTAATGGGTGCATTTAAGGAATCTAGAGAGGCGGTTGGTAAAATTACATCTTCAATACAAGAGAATATTGAGGGTGCGAGGGTTGTTCAGGCATATGGACAAGAAGAGAAGAAAGCTTCTGAGTTTGATATAGCTAATAAAGCAAATTATGAAGTAAGTGTGAGAATTCGAAGAGTTATAGCGACACTTTTTCCATTTGTTGGTCTGATAACAACAATTATTACGGTGAGTATAATTCTAGTAGGAGGTTTGACGATAATGGATAATGTGTCAATATTCGGAACTAAAACTACAGTAGGAGTTCTCAGTGCCTTCATCATAATACTGGCTCAATTTTTTCGCCCCTTTATGGTCATTATGGGGATACAAGCAATTATTGAAGCCGCAATAGCATCAACTGATCGAATCTATTCTCTTTTAGGAGAAAAAGTCGAAATCCCTGATTCGAAGAATCCTAAGAATTTGAATGATGTGAAAGGGGAAGTACAGTTTATAGATGTTAGCTTTGGTTATAGTTTTAATGGAAAAGAAAATGAATCGGATAATATTTCTCAACCAAATGTTCCAGAAATGCAAAATCCGCTTATTAAAAGAGTATTTGATGCTATTAGATCTTTTCCGGAACCATACTCATCCTTTTTTATGAAAAACATTAGATATATGCCTCAGAATATTAGACGACAATTATTCATGAGTTTGATGGGATCGAAATCCGATGAAATTCCACAAAAAATCGATAAAATTTTAAGCGAATATCAGTTTGCTGTCCCTAATACAAAAATGGCAGATCTACATCCAGATTATAAAATAAGTTTTAAAGAGACATTCAAGAAAGACTCTAAAATAAAATTAGATCAGATTATGGTTCCTACTCCTGAGATGATCTTAATGATGGTTAAAAGACTCGAAACAACATTACATGCTCAAACAAGTCTTAAACAATCCAGGGGAAGTGGAGGAATGAGCGGTGAGAGTGGAAATATGATGGGAGGTAAGGGAATGGGAATGGGGATGATGACCCCCCAAGAAATGCTCCGTATGCTTGCAACAATGCCTATCAAACCAGATCTCTATGAAAGAATCCCAAAGATCGTTAAGGATGCTATTAACGAGCAGAAAAAGCTCATTCAGCGAGAACAATCAAGAGGTTACGTATTAAAGAATGTTAATTTAAAGATTCTTCCTAACACCACTGTAGCGATTGTAGGGGAAACCGGAGCGGGTAAAACCACATCAATTAAACTTCTCTCACGTTTTTACGATATAAATAATGGTAGTATCAGAATTGATGGGGTCGATATTCGAGATGTTCCTAAAATAGAGTTACGAGGCTTAATAGGATTAGTTCCCCAAGATTCATTTATATTTACAGGAACAATTCGGGATAATCTTCTTTATGCGTTTGAGAACATTATTCCCGAAATAGAACAAAAAATGATTCAAGTATCGAAATTCTTGGGATTGCACAATTTTGTTGAGACCCTACATAAAAAATATGATACAAAATTAAAAGAAAATGGGGCAAATATTTCTATAGGACAAAGACAACTAATATGTTTTGCTCGCGCTTTAATAACTGATCCTAAAATTTTAATTTTAGACGAAGCCACATCTTCTGTAGATCCTTATACAGAAACATTGATTCAAGATGCGTTGAATAAAGCTCGTAGTGGACGCACTACTATCATTATTGCTCATCGACTATCGACAATAAAAAATGCTGATCATATTGTTGTGTTAGGTTCTGAAAAAAAGGGAATTATTGAAGAAGGAACTCATGAGAGTTTATTAGCTTTGAATGGAAAATACAAACGACTATTAGATATGCAATTTCGAGAAATTGCAAAATAATTAATTATATTTTTTGCTATATACTATTTTTCCTAATTAGATTTTTAAAAAATGCTGATAATTATAGTAATATTAATCATTTTTAATGAAAATAAATTACTCAATGTGAGAGAACTTTGACTGAAGTCTTTATAACTGATACCAAAAAAGGTATAAAAGAGGCAGTATCAGAATTATTCACCCAACTTAAAAAATCTAAGCCAATTTTAAAAAAGTCGAAGGAAGTTTATATTAAAGTAAATGGAATTGACTTTCATAAACACAGTTATACATCTCCAGATGTAGTAAGGGCTGTTATTGAATATCTTAAGGAAATGGGTGCCAATGTTTATGTGATGGAAAACTCGACCCAAGCAAATATGACACGCATAGTATTTGCGATTAATGGCATAAAAGAGATGTGTGAGAAAACTGGTGCAAAAATCATTTATTTAGACGAAGAAGAAACGAAAACTTTTGAATTTAAAGGAAAATCCTCCGTAAAGGATGATCCTAAAGGATATAATTTGAAATCTTTTAGATTACCACTTACAGTTGTTAAAATTATGGAAAATAAGGATTCAATAACTTATATAAATATACCAAAACTCAAAACACATTCAATGGCAGGAGTGACACTCGGTATTAAGAACCAATGGGGTTATCCCCAACATGAAGATCGAGGAAAAGATCATAACTATAATTTGCATTCAAAATTAGTTGACGTTTATGAATATATCAAACCAGATATAACGATAATTGATGGAATTGAAGGAACAATTCACGGACATTATCCTCCGACAGTATGGGAAGATAAATTAGTAAAAGAGTTTAATATTTTAATAGGTGGAAGAGATACATTAGCCGTTGATGTTGTTGGTGCGAGAGTTTTTGGTTTAACAATTGATGAAATACCTCATTTGAAAATCGCCTACAAGCGAGGATTAGGTGAAGGAGATTTGAGTAAGATAATTGTTATTGGAAAAGAAATGGAAAATTACAAGGAAAAATACGATTGGGACTTAATCCAAGACTTTCCTAAAGATGTTAAAATTATTAAAGGAAAGGAACTATTATGTAGGGAAGGTTGTCAAAATAATCCACTTTCCTTACTCCAGATATTAGCTTACGATCACAAGGATAAATTTAAAGGGGGATGGTTTATCATAATGGGCAAAGGATTTGATGAAGATCTGGTAGAGCAATTAAAAAACGAGGGATATAAAAAAGGGCTTGTGGCTGGTTATTGTGCAATAGAAGAAATTGGTGAAAAACTCAGGAAGGAATTTGGTAAGAGGAAAGTATTCTTCTCTGGAGATTGTAACAATCTTGCAGATACAGTGAAGGCACAGCTTAAATTAGCAGGTATGACTGTATTTGATTTAGTGCCAATTTCACAAGAAGAACTAATGACACTCATTAACGAGGCTCAAAAGAATGGAAGTAAAGCATTAGTTCCATTATGATAATATCCTGCAAGCTTTATTTTTTATAATTAATCCTTAATTATTATAGCATTTTGATAATGCTATACGTACTTTATAATAATAATAAAAATTTTATCAAATCTAATATTTAAAACTATTTTATAAAAATGTTAATAATTTAGAATATCTCTTACCTTCTTTGAGGTTGTCTTTGAGGTTTTGTATTATCAAGATAGCAAATCCCTTTAGTACCGAATATTTTCTTTAAATTTTTGAGCTTACTAATTAATTTAGGAATATCCGGAATTAAATCTTTTTCAATAGCTAAAATTTCTAAAGATTTTATATTACCGATTGACCCAGGAATCTTTTGAAAATTATTATTACTTAAACTTAAATGATTTAACTTACTTAGTTTTTCAATTGAGAAAGTTCTAATGATTCCAAAGATTCTAAATCTCCAATTGAGTCAGGAATCTCTTTTAAAATAATTGATTGAAATATTTTGCATGCTTTTTTTCTTTAATTTTAATCCTTAATTGAAAAATTAGATTATTATGAGATATTCTATTGATAATTAGTAATAATTAGTGATAATTTACTTTATAATAATAAAAAAAATTTTATTACAACTTACATTTTTAATTTAATTAATGGATATTAGTTCTAAATATTCTGAAATAAAAAATTTTTTATCAATCTCCGATGAGAAATTTGATTTAGATCAAGTATGTAGCGGCTGGGAGGAGGAGAAAAAATTTTTAATTTTAGAGAAAGTTTTAAACTTTATTACACATTTCTCAATGTTTAAAGAATTAAAACCACTTATGAACTCTGTTTATATTTGCATTAAAAAAACTCTTGAAATTCAAGCTAATATAGAAGATTTTGATGAATTACTAACGCGTTCGATTTTAATGAGGTTTGTTCAAGAGTATATAACATATTCTAATTTATCGCAAAAAGAAGAGATTCTAAATTTTTTGGCTCAATCATTTGGAAAGTTAAAACTTCAACCCTTAATTATTAATCTCGGATTGTTACTTAAACCTATGTATTCAGATCAAGATTATCTTAATAAAATTAAGGATTTTGAAGAAATTGAAGTTAGCTACATGCTTAATGATGAAAATGAATTAAAAATGAAGAGAGAAATTGACAAATGGTTAGAAACACAGCCACTTGCATTAGCTAATCAAAAAGATTTAAAATTAAAATTAAATGAAGAATTTAACAGATTAACCGGATTAGTTAATCTTTCTAAGGAATCGGCTGCCTATTCGAAACTATTAAAGGAAGTTAATGAAATGTTAGCAATGAAATTAACTGTTTTAAGTCTTATGGACTCTGTTGAGGATTTGGAACCAGTTCCAATAAAAAAATAAGTGATTTTAATTAATTTAAGTCTAATTTTTTAACTCCTTTTTAGTGAACATTAATATATTAAAATTCTCATATTTATAGTTAGAAATATTAATTTTATTTTTTTGAGAGTGAAAATGATGGAAGAAGATGAAAAACCAGTATCTCCAGAAGAAATTGAAAAACAAAAAGAGATTATAAATAAAATTTACGGTAATGAGAAGTCAGAGAGAGAAGAATATTTAAAAAAAACTGAGGAACAAAGGAAAAAAACCTTTGAAGATAGTAAAACACAGATATCAAAATCTGTTTCTAATAAAGCATTTATGATTAATCAAAAACGATTAAAGGACACAAATCTTAAAGATCTAGGTCAATACGTTAATATTGAAAAAATTGGGGATGCAATTAACATAAAAATTTCTGAAAAAGCGTTTTTAATTGATCAAAAAAGAAGAATAGAAGCTGAACTTAAAGAGTTAGGTAACAACATAGATATTGAGAAAACTAGCCAAGTCATTGATAAAAAAATTTCAGAAAAGGCATTCATAATTAATCAAAAAAGAAAAAGAGATGAAGAACTCGTAGGTTTAACCAAAAAAGTTGATATTAGAAAAACTGGAGACGCAATTAGCAAAAAAATTTCTGAAAAAGCATTTCTAATCGAAAAAAAAAAAGAACAAGATGATAGGCTAAGAGGATTAGGAAGTCACGTTGATATAGAAAAAGCAGCTGGAGAGATTTCCAAAACCATAGAGGAAAAAGCTTTTATAATTAATAAAAAAAAAAACCAAGAAGAAGATCTCAAAGAACTTGGCAAACATATTGATATTGAAAAAATTGGGGATGCAATTAACATAAAAATTTCTGAAAAAGCATTTATAATGAGTCAGAAAAGGAAAAGAGATGAAGAGATTTTAGGTTTAACTGATCATGTTGACATTAGAAAAACCGGAGAGTCGATTGATAAAGAAGTTTCAGAAAAAGCGTTTTTTATTGAGCAAAAAAAGAGGCAAGATGAGAAACTTAAAGGAATAAGAGAACATGTAGACATAGAAAAAACTGCTGGAGAGATTTCCAAAAAAATCGAAGAAAAAGCCTTTATGATTGATCAAAAAAAGGAACAAGATGAGAATCGTAGAGAACTTGGTCAACATGTCAATATAGAAAAAATCGGAGATGCTATTAACATAAAAATTTCTGAGAAGGCTTTTCTTTTAGATAAGAAGAGAGAAATGGAAAAGATGAGAATTGACTTAAAACCTGATATAGAAGGCACAGCAAAAAAAATAGAGAAAACTATTGGAGAAAAAAGTTTCATGATTGAAAAACAGAAGGAGAAAGATGATATACGTAAACATCTCCAAGCCGATGTAAAATTAATCGGGGAAAAACTCGAGGCTGAGATTGAAAAAATTGAACAAAAGAAATTTGATGAAGAGAGAAAAACCTAAAAGAGATTAACTAAATAAAATTAAAGAATT
>SDBT01014191.1_pt1 | contig 12716 bp, 12 predicted proteins | sample 2277101 | NCBI WGS metagenome assembly SDBT01 (sample SAMN10404973, study PRJNA504765) | marine sediment metagenome | isolation source: marine sediment core GS10_PC15, 103 cmbsf | place: Arctic Ocean: Southern Knipovich Ridge | collected 2010 | reverse complement strand
TAATCCTCCTAAAAATAAAAGCACTTTTTTATTTTTTAAGCCATATTTTTTAACCAATTTCATATTTTCCTTTTTGGGTCTTAATTGTTCTGAAACACCATTATAAATAATTTTTATCTTATCTTCCTTTATTTTATATCTATCCAAAATTTCTTTTTTGGTAAATTGGCTAACGCAAATAATTTCATTCCAAGATTTAATAAACAATCTATTGATTAAATCAAAGAAGAAATTGTCTTCTAAATGATGATAAGTAACCACTAAAGGAATCTGAGGATAAAAAAGTTTAAAAAATAAGCCTCCCAAACCAACAAAATATGGAGAATGAACCCGTAAGATATTAAATTTGTGTTTTTTATAAATCCAAAAAAGGTAAGGAATAATCAATAAGTTAAATAAATAAGGCGGCCAGATAAAAGGGATAGGAAGATAATAAACAATAAGATTTTTATGTTTTAAATATGGTTTTTTCCAGGGAAGAATAACAATAACCTTAACCCCTTTATCACAAAGTGCCTTAATAGTTTCTCTGTCATAAACTTCTCCGCCTGAGTTTGATTCAGGAGCAATGCCTAACTGAGGCGAACAAATGATCATTTTTTTCATCTTAATTTTTTTTGCCAATATATTTGCTTTAATCTTTTAGGAATTAAATACAAAAGCAAGGGCCTTATTAGTTTAATTATCTCTGTTTTGCTATACCCATATTCTTTTATAGCTTTAAGCCTGATCAACAAAGCTAACCTATGCTGCTGATGCTGTTTTTTGAAATCAGGCAGCCAGCGAAACTTTAATAAAAACTGGTTTAAATTGTAGCAAGGATGTTTGACTACCAACCTTAAAGTTAAATCATAATCCTGGCTGTAAAAAAGTTTCTCATCATAACCTCCCAGGCTCTTGATAATATCTTTTCTCATCATTATGCCAGGATGGACAAAAAGATTTTGGCTTAAAATATCCTTCCTGATCTCTTGATATCCACTCGGATATTTAAAATAACCAATAACTACCCCCTTAGCATTAATAATCTTGGCCTTACAACCCACCAAGGCTACTTTAATATTTTTATCTAAGAAGCTTGCCTGTTTTATAAGTCTATTTTGTAAACTAATATCATCTCCATCCATCCGGGCTAAGTATTTTCCATGGCTTTTTATGATCAAACGATTAAGACACTTTGCCAAACCCAACCTTTTGCTGTTCTGGAAAACTTTTATCCTTTTATCCTGAAAACTTTTGATAATTTTAAAACTATTGTCACTGGAACCATCATCCATAATCAATAGCTCAAAATCCTTAAAACTCTGCCCCAGGATGCTGGCAATTGACTCTTTTAAGAATCTTTCCTGATTATAAATCGGCATTAAAACGCTAACTTTTACTTTCATGGGCTTTTAAAAATTCAACTATAAACCAAAGAACACAAACTAGCCAAACCAGGTGACTAGAAACAAAGTCATACTGCCTTAGGACTAGCTGGACTGGACTTTGGAAAAGATAAAAACTAACTATCAAAGTATAAACTAAAAACAAAAAGGACTTGTTTAAACAAGCTAAAGCAATGGGTAAAATTAAATATTGATCAGACAAACCTGAGGTAAAAGTGAGAAAGAAAAGCATATTAATTAAAACCATTCGGCTTAATTTCTTGGTTTTAAATCTGAGGGCAAAATAAAAAAGAAGACAAATAAAAAACTTACTATAAACAGCCACTAAAGCAGGATTAATTTTTTTGAGCAAAAAAGTAAAACCATAAAGACCGGATAAACTTTGATATAAAAAAACATTCCGGATAATGCCGCTTTTACCGACGGGCCAATAAGGAATAAAAGTGGCCAGAAAAATCACCATCGACAATCCAAAGGCCACAATTACTTTTGGCTTTTTTTGGAAAATAAAATTATAAAAAACCAACACCTGGTTAATCACAATATGTTTAACGATCCCCGCTGCTAAAAACAAAAGGGCCGGCCATTTAATTATTTCTTTTTTCTTTTGCTTTTCTGCTTTTAAATAAAAATATATTCCTGAAAGAATAAGTAAAATTGTTACATTTTCAAATTGGCCATGATGACCAGTCAAAATGATACTCACGGGGTTGAGAAAAAAACCCACGGCTACTGGAGGAAAAAATATTTTTTTTAGCTTTGAGATTTTATAAAGCACTAATAAAGAACTCAAATCAATTAAAGTTAAAAAAGCCCGAATAATGAAACGAAAATTAATTAAAGGAAAGAGGCTTTTAAATTTATAAAGTAAATATAAAATATTAAACCAAATCGGGCTATAGTTATATCTTTTAGTAGTCAAATAAACGTTTTTAGCTTGATCCATCAGTTTCACCACTATTTCATAAGAAAACATATCATAATTACCCAAGGTAAAGCCTGCTAAGCAAAGACGAAAATAAAGACCTAAAATAATAGCTGACCAAACAATAATTAAATTTAAAATATTTTTATCTTTTGTCTTGCCTTGATAAAAATAACAAAGGAAAAGATAAGCTAAAACCAAAAAAAGAATCAAAAGAAAAGCTCCATTTAAATGGTGTACAAAAGGTTTGGCTAGGGTAAAAAACAAGTCAGAGTTCATTTGTTAGTATATAAACAACTTCTAGTTTACTATTGTGGCAAAAAAGTTGTAAGGCTCGCTGGTTCTGTAGGGTTACTTTCAACTCATCCAAAAGAGATGCGTCCATCACTAAAATCTCTGCTTTACCTTTTTGATTAAACTGATCACAGTCAGGTTTAAGTTTATTAATCCATTCCTTAGCTAATGCAGCTCTTCTAGTAGTCCAATGAGTATGACTAAGCAAACCAATAGAGAAAAAGGAAAGAATCACCGAAACAAAAGCGTAGTAAAAAAAAAGTTTATCTTTCAAAAATCTTTCCAGTAGAAACAAAAAGCCGATAAAACTGACGCTAAAATATATTGGGTTTAAATGGTGAACCATCAAATAAAAAGGCAAGGCAGCTATGAAAATCCAAAGTAAATATTTAATCATCAATCTTGATTCTTGCAGCAATTTTCCTTTTTTTGTCTGATACCACTTATATAATCCTACTGCCAAAATAATTAATAAAAATAAAAATAAAGTATAAATTACCCTCTTTTCCCATAAATAGCCGTTCTTTACTCCTTCGGGTAAACCAAAAGCCCTTAAGATATACCAGCGAAATGCAGCAGGAAAAGAACCAAGCTGCAAAGAAAAAGCCTGAGTTTCTGGAGCTCCGGCAAAAAAATAATTAATTAATACATTAAGTCCAATAATCAACCCATAAGGAATAAGTTTTTGCAACTTATGTTTAACTTTTGAAAAAAGATAAATTAGAATCGGCAAACTAAAACCAATTTCCGCAGACAAGATACTTAGGATAAAAAACAAAAGGGAAAGAAAATAAAACCACTTTTTCTTTTCTTTCTCAAACTTTAACCAAAACCAAAAAGAAAAAAGGAAATAAAAAAGGCCAAAAACAATATAAGAACCAGTAATAGAATAAAGTCCCACAAAATGAAGAGAAGAAATAAAATAGAGCAAACTGATAAGCTTAACTTTAATTTTATTTTCAACAAACTCAGAACTAATCTTATAAATCAGACAGCTATTAATAAAATGAATGAATAGTATAAAAAAATAAAAAGGCAGGGGCTTTAAACCAAATATATTTTGAAAAGAAAAAAAGAAAAGCTGCTGACTTATGGGTCGATAAGGAATGTTGGCTATTGGTTTAAAAAGTGCAAAGAAATCTTTTAAGCTGCTTGCTTGAGAGATGCTTAAAAAATAAAAATCATCCATGAAAAAGTATGCCATTTTTTTCCTCGCTTTTAATCTTACCTTATATTTTATAAAATTAAACAAGAAAGATAAATATGATCAGAAAAATAAGTCAATTTTTACTCCTACTTCTTTTTATTGGCTTTGGTCTGTTTAAAACCAAAAACCTCATTTCTATGGTGCAAAATAATTATCAATCGGTTAAGAAAGAACCTCAGAATGAAACCTACACCACTGACGAAAAAAGATATTTAAAAACATATTATCTGATGAAAAAAGGTGATAATTACTATACAGCTCATTACAATGCGTTTCAGGCTGTGGCTGGTGGAGAAGAAAATGTTTGGAAAAAAGATGCCTGGGGCTGGCGTCTACCCACTATTTTCTATTTTTGGAAATTATTAACTAAAAATGGGGCAAACATAATTAATTTATTTGTGATTATGGTATTTTTTACCATGTTAAGCTTATACTTAATCGCCAAAAAATTTACTAATAAACACATTGCTTTGTTAGCTCCATTAATGATTTTACCCTACTTTTTAAATGCTATCAAAACTACTTCCTTTTTATTTACTACTTGGTGGGGTGCCTTTTTTTTGATCATAGGCTTGGCTTTTTTTTATTATCAAAAGCATTTTTGGGCCTGTCTCTTTTTCTGTTTAGCTATCTGCACCAGAGAGCTTTTAGTTATTCCTCTTTTAGCTATGTTAATTATCTCTTTTTGGTTTAAGAGAAACAGGCTTGTTTTCTTAGTGCCTATTGGCTTACTGGGTTTTTATCTGCTATATCATAACCACCGGGTTTCGCAATTACTTATCTTGGAAAGTAGTTTTGAAATTATCAATAGACTATCATCATTTAATAAAGAAACCCTTTTAACTACTTTGGCGTTTTCTACTAATTCTTATCTACTACTCTTTCTCAGGCCTGCCCTAATCTGGATCACCACCTCTTGTTTTGGTCTCGGCTATCTGTTGTTTAAAAACAAAAACAAATATTCTATCTTAATCGCCTTTGCTAGTTTTTTAGCTTTTTTTCTGGCTCTTGGTTTTATTGGCCAAAGCCGATGGGAAGATTACTGGGGACCGCTGTATGTGCCTATGATGGCCGCTTTTAGTCCAATTTTAATTATCACTTTAAATGAAGATCATAAAAAAAATTAAGAAAAATCCTATTATCATTATTGCCTTGTTGGGTTTTTTCTTAAGAATCTATCAAGTCAAGCGAATATTTTCTTTAGGCACAGAACAGTCAGCTTCTTTATGGCCTATTGTCAAACTCTGGCAAGATAGAAAATTAACTTTAATTGGACAACATGCACTGACATTAAAAAGCGCTCTTTTCAGACCCCCGTTTTATATTTATCTTTTCGCCCTGCCTTTGAAACTGTTTAATTTTAATCCCCTAGTGATGGAAATAATTTTTGTTTTAATGGGCACAGCTAATATCTTAATTGTCTATCAAGCGGCTAAAACAATCTTTGATAAGAACACTGGTACTCTGGCTGCCATAATTTATGCTGTGAGTTTTAACATCATTAACTTTGACAAAAATATTTGGGTGGTAACCCCCATCATTATTATCTCCAGTCTTGTGCTTTTATTATTCAGCCATATTTTAAAGAAAAAAAGTAGGGTTCAACTTTTCGTTTTACTTATAGGCTCTCTTGTCAGTTTGGGATTCAGTTTTCATTATCAGGCAGGAATTATGTTTTTGGCTCTTCTATGCCTATTTTTAAAGCAACAAGGGTGGAAAAATTCAATTATTTTTCTTTTGGGCGGATTCTCTTTTCTCCTTCCCCTTATATTTTTTAATATCAGACATGATTGGATTATGCTTCAAGGTCTAAAAAATCTTTTATCTAATACAAATAATTACTCAATTGGTTTCTTAGGCCAAATTACCAACAGTTTAAAAGCTTTTTCTGATCTCATTTTACAAATGCTAAATTTTAGTTTTTTAGAAAAAGGAATAGGGCATTACTTCGTTTTCTTACTGCTCTACCTGGCTCCTTTAATTGTCGTCCTAAAAAACAAGAAAACAAAAATTCAGAAATTCTTCTTACAATACTTTATTCTCTGTTCCTGTCTCAGTTTTGTGGGCCTTTTGGCAATCAATCCTTCTGTTTATCAAACCTCAAGTTTTTATTTATGGTATCTTATCCCCCTGCTCTTAATTATCTGGAGTAGGACTTTATTAATATTGTTCAAAAATAAGTTGACTTATCTTTTTGTCCTGCTTTTTCTTTTCCTGGCTTTTAATTTTTATTCATTTTCTCATCAGGCTCCTGGCAACTACTTGACTTTAATGAAAATCAGCGAAGCAATTTTGGCACAACCAAAATCAAAATGGCAGATAAAATTCATTAACCGAGAAGTTTTGGCTTATCAATATGTTTTTTACTATCAAGCAGTAAAAAACAATCTTGATTTCGACCAAATTCAACTAATAGAGCAATGGCAAGAAGGTCAACCTAGTTTTTTCATCATTCATGGAAATTATGATTGGCAAGAAGATAAATATCAGGTTCAACCCTATCAGAAAAAAACAAATTTTAACGGCATTGAGGTAATAATGAAATAATGAGCCAAAATAAATTCTTAGATTTTTTCAAAAATATATTGTTCATTAGCATGGTGCATTAACTGATAATTCTTATCTTCTTTTAATGTCTCCACCATTCTCTTAACTGCCCACTCCTGCATCGGCCAAAAATTATTTGGATTCTGCCCTTCCCTGAGTTCAATGACAATATACTTCGGGTCATACTGCCAATATTTTTCCCTAATTAAATATACCCTGTCATGACTATGAATAAATCTAGGAGTGAGGTGATTCTGACTCATTAGACTGCCGTCTTTAGGCACTTTATCAATCAAATCATTTAAAAATTCATTTCTTGGAGTATTAGCATAAAACTCCCATCTAGAAAATAAACCTAGGGCGCCATGAAAAATAAACTGGTGGAAAGATAAAGCGATTATAATAATTAAACAAGCATAAAAACTGATTAATTTTTTGTGCCATTTTTTTTCTAATAACCTTACAACCTCCACTGATGCCATAAAAATTAAAGGCGCAATTAAGGCATTATAATGAAGGCCCAATCCATCTCTGCCACCTGATAAAACAAATCTGGCATAAAATGAGGGCATGATTATAAACAAAGTTGGTAAATACAAAAAAGGTAAAAATCCAAAAGTGGCCAAACTGACCAAAAGCGTTTTTGTCTTTTCTAGCGGCCAAAATAAATCGCTTATCCAGTTTAAAATTGGTCGGTGAAAATTAATGGGATAATTATAAATTCCTCCGGAAAAAAAAGGAATAATTATTTTTAAAACAGTTAAAGCATAAATAAAAGACAAAATAAAAGTCATCATACCTATCTTTCTTGTTTTTTATCTTTAAAAAACAAGTAAATTCCTAAACTGGCAGTCACAACAGCCATGTCTTCTTTAAAACCTAATAATATTATTAAAGCCAGCCACCAAAGTTTCCATTTTTTATTAACCATTGCCCAACAACAAATCATGAGTGGAAGTATCGCGGCGACGATTGGATGAAAATTAGAAATAATGGCGTTTTGTAAACCAATATAAGTCATAAAAGCCAAGAGGAGAGCTAGAATCATTATTTTACTTTTAATTAACTTCTTGGCGATTAAATAAGCAAATACCAAGCCTACACCAACGCACAAAGATTGCATTACCATAAGCATTTCTGTTTTATCAGTTAACCAATAGAAAGGAGAAAAAAGAAAAATACTAGGGGTAAAATGATCAGCGAAGTTCCACTTGCCACCTAAGACTAAGTGATCAATAATGGGCGGTTTAAATCTAGATACCTTCCAAATAGCCGCATCATAAATTCCCAGATCATAATGAAAGGCATCATACTGCCAGAATCGATGTAAAGATACAGTAATGGCTATAATGGTATAAAAACCTATTAGAGCAAAGATGCAAAAATTAAAAAAGCTATTACTGTTTAATAATTTTTTGATAAATTTCATAAGTTTGCTGAGCACATTTTTCCCAGCTATATTTTTGCTTGACCAGCTGATAACCTTGTTTCCCCAATTTATCTCTATTCTTATCTTTTAAAACTTTTACAATCGCCTCAGCTAGACCTTTAACGTGCTTTGGTTTGACTAAATAACCATTATGGCCATTTTTGACAAACTTATGATTGTCACCTACATTAGTGACCACCACTGGCAATTTAGCTGCCCATGCCTCAAGCAAGGTCAAAGGCTGACCTTCTGATAAAGAAGGTAGAACAAAAACATCTGCTTTTAAATATTCATTGATAAGCTCTTGCCTACTATATCCTTTTTGAATGATTTTTAATTCTGTCTGGGGCATTTTTTGTTTGATCTCAATCATTGCCTGTTTTAAATATCTTAATCCCTTAATCGGATCGTCTCTACCCACAAAGAGGATGGTTGATTTTTTATTTTTTAAATTTTTAATTTCAATTTTAATTTTAAACTTATTTACATCCACTCCATTAGCAATAACTTTAATATTCTTATTAACATTTTTATATTGTAAAAAATGTCTGGAAACAGAAATAACTTGATCATATCTTATTTGGGTTAAAATTATTTTCTCTAACCACGCCCTAAAAGATTTTTCTTTTAAATCCAATAAGTTACTGCCATGAACTGTAAAAACAATTGGAATTCTTAAAAGCAGGGCTAAAATCTTCCCTGGCAGACCTGGCCAATAAGCATGGGCATGAATTAAGTCAATTTTCCACTCACGGCCGTGAGTTAGTTTTTGACGTAAAATAAAAAGAATAGATTGAGGAATAACCCAAAATGACCACAAAAATCTTACCAGAATATTGCTCGATGGGCTATGAAGAATCAGATATTGCACCCCATAATTCTTTTCTAAAATCTTCCTCAAGTTTTTAATCTGCATCTGAGCGCCACCAACAAAAGGAAGCCAAGCATCGATGAGAACTAATACTCTCATTTTTTTCATCGGATGAATTTAAATAGATTTTTTAGATAAATTTCTAAACTAACTTGATCATAAGGTAAAATCCTCTGCCAGTATTTAAGCATATTAGTTAAGTTTAAGACAATGAGGAAAATCAAAAAAATACAGACCTTTTTAAAATTAAATCTCTTGGCTAATTTTTCCAAACCAGCTCCTAAAAACAAACCTAGTAAGGGATAAAGATCAATAAAAGCCCTATGCCCAAAACTAGCTCCATAAGCCCAATCATGCCAGCTAGAAGTTAAATAAATGAAAAGCAGTATAACGACTAATAAAGGAAAAAACAAAACTTTGCTTCTCTGCTTTAGTTGTTTTATCCCTAAAAAGGATAATAAAAAAATCGGCGCCCAGAAAAACAAACCTTTTCTAACAGAAAAAAGAGTTTTAAATATCTGGGGGTTTAAAAAATTAAATCCTTCTCCTTTATAAGAAAAAAATAGCCATCTGTCTGCGGCATAATGCCAATAGCAAAACTGAGGGAAAGAAACAATTAAAAAAGAAAAAATTATTAAGAAAAAGTTTCTTATCTTTCTTTTCTGAAAACATTGCTTAACTAAAGGCAAAGCTAGCAAACCAAAAATCAGATTAATATTTCTGACCAAAAATATTAATCCCAATATTATTCCAATTAAAACCCCTCTTTTAGAATCTAAGACCTTTTCTTTCTTAGTAATTAAGTAGAGCAATATACTTATGAGGGCAAAAGAAAAAACATGACTCATTAAACTATCAAAACTGGCATAATGAAAAAGGTTGGTGCTAAAAACCAAACTGCTTAAAATTAATAAAACTATTGTTGGTGAAAAGTATCTTTTATAAACTTTTGCTAAAAAAAACAAGCCTAGGATTAAATAAAAAACGCCAGCTAGACCAACAAAATATTGATAAAACCAGCTATACCCTGTTAAAGGCAAAGATAATAATAAAGAAACCAGGTGGGCTAATAAAAAAAATGGAGCCATTAAAAAAGCTGTTCCCAAAGGATATTTATTAATGTATTTCCCTGTTGATGTTAAGTAATAAATGGCTGGGGATTTGAAGATATGAACGTCAGGTAAATAAAGATTAAATTGTTTAAAATCAAAGTCTTGATAAATCAAAAAAGCAGGTAAATAAGCATAATAACCAGCTGCGTCTGCCCGCAAAGGCTGAGGCACAAATTTAAGTTGATAAACTAAAAAATAAGCCAGCAAAGAAAGGCCTAAAATAAAACTTAAAAAAATGACTAATTTTTTATGCCACATCAGCAATTGCCTGATTTAGTTTTTGAAAAAGTAATTGTGTATCAGCAGAAGTATAAAAAGAATAAATAGGTAAGTTCACCACAGTTTGGGTTAAAAGCAGGGCTTGGGGGCAGTTTTTTTGAAATTTTTGATATTTTCCTTGGGCTATTGGCGCCTGATACCAAAGTCGATCAATAATAATGCCTTTTTTTCTCAACTTTAAAACTATCTTATCTCTATCTTTGGCCAAACTGGGATCAAGTCTTAGAGCAAATTGATAATAAGAAGAAAGGCTATTTTTTTCTGGCTGCTGAGCTTGAAAAAATTCAGACTCGTCTACTTGATTTTGATACCACCTAGACACTCTTCTTCGTCCTCTAATTTCTAGTTCTAATTCTTTTAATCCTTTATTAAAAAGATAAAAAACCAAATGGCTGGGCTTGAAATCAGCTAATTTTTGTTTCTCAATCTTGGGTAAATATTTGCTTCTTTTCAGGTCTAAAAACCACTGGTGAAAACCTTCAGTTTTAATGATTAAGCGCCACCAGTATTTTAAAACCCCTTCTTCTGCCTGCTCAGTCATTAATTTTGTTTTACTTAAAAGTAGGGCGCCATTAAGATTGGCAATTTGCTTGTAAAGACTAAACAAAACCACATCTCCCTGACTACCCATGTATTTGCCTTTTATTTGGCTGAAAATAGCGTGGGCACAATCCTCAATAATGAAAATCTTGAAGCCTGATTTTCTTCTAATCTTTCTAATATCAACTGGGTTTCCAAAAGTATGAACTACCACCAAGCATTTAGTGGAGGCGGGGATTTTGTCTATATCTAAATTAAAAGTATCTAGGTTAATCTCAGTTAAAACTACCTTTTTACCAGCTTTCTCTGCCGCCTCAATTAGGGTCGGACAAGTAAAAGCCGGAAAGGTAATTGTTGTGTAGGGTAAAGATTTGAAAAGATAATAAAGCGCGTTTCTACCCCAGTTAAAATAATTAGGCTTAAGGTAAGAATTAAACTTAATTATTTTTTGCAAATGATGATGGGGTAAAACTGAGTCTTTTTTTAAAATCTCTTCCCATAAAGCTTGGGGCTTGATTTTTAGATTTAAGTCAAATTTGCTCATTTTAAAGCCTTAAGATAAACTTTTTGCGTGGCTAGACCTATTTTATCCCAACTATAATTTTTAGCCAAGCTTAAAGCTTTAACTTGTTTTTTTTGGTAAATTTTTTTATGACTCAGTAAAAAGTCTATTTTTTTAGCCAAATCGTTAGGGCTTTGGGCTTTAAATAAAAATCCTCCTTGCCCATTTTTAGTAATTTCCTTATTAACTTTAATGTCGGCAATAACATAAGGAGTAGCTAAGCTGGCTGCCTCAATAGTGACTAAACCAAAACCCTCGATAATCGAAGGTAGACAGAAAATATAAGCTCTTTTGAGTAACTTATTTAATTCGTTTCTCGAAATATTTTGCAACAAATTTACTTTAGACTCAATATTTTTATTTTTAATTAGAGTTATAAGATTTTGCCTTTCTGGTCCATCTCCAACAATAGTTAAAGTTAGATGGGGGTATTTTTTACTCAGATGGCTAAATGCTAAAATTAAGTCTTCAATTCTTTTATATTTAACCAGTCTAGCAATGCAGATAATATTTCTTCTTTTCAACTTTTCAAACTTTAAACTTGATAATTTTTTATAATCAACGCCGCCGTAGACAACTTTAATCTTTTCTTTATCAATTCCTTCTTTGACTAATTTTTCCCTAGTTGACTGGCTTAATGCAATTATCTGATCCCAATTCAACCAAAGACTTAATTTTTCCATTAACCAACCAAAAACACCGGTTATACTGAAAAACTTAAACCAATTCTTTCCTAAAACATCAGCATACCAAGCTATTTTAGGCTTTCTTTTTATTAAACCCAAACAATAGGCAGGAATATAGGCCACAAAGTTAGATCCTTCTATCAAATCAAACTTCAAGCTTAAACCTTTGAAAAAAGCCGCAATGATAAAAATCATTCTTTCAAAAACAGAAAAAAAATTAGCTTTAATGTGAGCCGTCTTTAATCCGCAAGGATAAACTGAAATCTTCCCTATTTTTTTAAACTTTTCCAATCCTTTAGTTTTACGACAAATAATAGAAATCTTATCAGTAAATGATAAGTTATGAGCAAGATAAAAAGTTCGAGCCTCAACTCCACCGGTAAATCTTAACTTTTTATCAGCTGGAAAAAATTCAGTTAGCAGAAGAATTCTCATTCTATTTTTTCTTCTTTTCTTTATCTTTTTCTCTCAAAGCTACTTCTCTAACGACTCTACTTATCTCTTCCCTTAAATTCTCTATCATCACATTAGTCCTGAAAATCAAATAAAAGATTAAAGCAATAGAGATGTAAATCAGGACATCTGCCCCCCGACCAACACCTAAAAGTTTTGCCCAATAATTAGTAAACTCTGGATTGAAAACAGAAAAAATCGCTAAAATCCATAGACCAAACCAAAAAAGAAAAGCCCCTAAGTTAATACTTCCCTCTCTAAAACGAAGGTAAACTCGAGAAACAGCGAATAACAAAAACAAAGATAGAATTAATTGAATGGGTAATAATAAAAAATTCATGTTACCTCCCTAATCTTAGAATTAATTTTAACAAAACCTGAATTGAATTTAAATTGGACTGGCCTTTGGCCCTGGAATAAGGA
>SDBT01014190.1_pt1 | contig 12717 bp, 8 predicted proteins | sample 2277101 | NCBI WGS metagenome assembly SDBT01 (sample SAMN10404973, study PRJNA504765) | marine sediment metagenome | isolation source: marine sediment core GS10_PC15, 103 cmbsf | place: Arctic Ocean: Southern Knipovich Ridge | collected 2010 | reverse complement strand
TCGCCCGTCGGCATGCAGGCAAAACGCCCGTACTACCATTACGCTGGGGTTCTTACGGGCGAGACGCCCGTACCACCCAGGCAGGGTGCTTGCGGGCGACACGGCAATCCTGTCCGGGATTCTCTTCGCAGAATCCCGGACAGACTTGACGTCTCGCCCGTCATCTGGGTGGTACGGGCGTCTCGCCCGTCTTCTGGGTGGTACGGGCGTCTCGCCCGTCGGCATGGAGGCAAGACGCCCGTACCAGCCTGAGGCAATCGTTCAGCTCATTCATTCGCTCGCCATAAGTGGGAGGCCCCAAATAGAAAGATGGAAGGCGCCGCCGTGGCAGGAGCGCCTTCCATTGTTTGTTCGGCCTGCTCGATTGAAGAGAGGCCGGTCCTTCGCATCGGCCGGCTTCGTATATCTCGGCCTGCGCGATGGACGATGCTTGTTTCGGCTACTTCTTCTTGGCCTTGCGTTTAGCCTTCTTCTTTGTGGCCTTCTTCGTTGTGGCCTTCTTCGTTGTGGCCTTCTTCGTTGTGGCCTTCTTCTTGGCGGCCTTCTTCTTGGTGGCCTTCTTCTTTGTGGTGGCCTTCTTCTTTGTGGTGGCCTTCTTCTTCGTAGCCTTCTTCTTAGTGGCCTTCTTCTTCGCGGCCTTCTTGGCTACTTTCTTTCTGCCGGCCTTCTTGGCCTTCTTCTTGGTGGCGCCTTTTGTTTTTCGTTTTGCCATAAGCGTCACCTCCTTTCTTGCTCGAAAAGTCTAGGGTGGCCCTAACTATTGTCAACACAAAAATTTCCGTCGCCACAACATTATTTCTTCTTCGGCACGCCAAGCGCCCTCCATGATGAAAACTCGCGTTCGCGCACGCCACTCGACGGAGCTTGGCACAAGCAAACGCTTCGTTGTTCCGCTTCGTTCGGCGGCTAATCACGCCGTCATACCAGACGTTTGCCGCGCATAAATGAACGATCGACGCGCGCGATTGCATCGTCGTTTCGACACTCTTTGATCGATGCGGACGCGCGCGAAGTCGTCGACTACCGCTTACCTCGGAGGTTGCGAGCTCGCCAAGAACGCGCAAGTTCAACGAGAGTCGGCGCTACCTCGCGCGACTCGCCATCGGCGACGCGACAAGGCGCGACCATGAGGCTGCACTTGCTGTAACGTCTTGTAAATACAGGACTTACAGGCAGCGTGCCATCCGCCAATACCGTTGAGCCGCGTCGAACGAAACGCGCGAGATACGTCAAGTCACGCTGGGGATTCGCAGTGTGACGGCGAGGGGTAACACGAGCACGTGCAGGTGTTCACCGCTTCTTCGCGATCGGCGCCATGCGCGCTGCGAAGCTCGGGTCGATACCCTCGGCGCAGCGCTTCGGTGAACAGCTTGGCAGCCTGTTCGTGACCGTGACGCAGGTCAAGAGAATACTCTTCACCGCCGCCCGCGGGAGGATCAGCCTCTATGCGTTCAGGATTTTTTTTTTCGTCGAGGGCTCTTGTGCGGCCCGAGTGAATTGGGAGGACGTCGGATCGCGCGGCGCCGACTGTAGCCTGGCGGCATTCAGTCCCAGACTACATCGGCGGCGTCGAATACCGGGCCTTCAGTGCAACAAAGAGCATACCTCCAACCGGTCGCACATGACTGGTCGAGCACCTTCACGACGCAGGATTGACAAGTGCCCATGCCGCATCCCATGGTGCGTTCCATCGCCAGCTCGCAGTCGACGCCACGATCGGCGCAGAAGGCGGCGACGGCCCGCAACATCGGCGTCGGTCCACATGCGTACGCCTGATACGAAGAGACATCCGAAGATCGCGCGAGGCACTTCTCCATTGCATCAGTCACGCGCCCGTGCAGGCCGCAACTGCCGTCGTCGGTCGTGATCGCGGTGGGGATTCTGTCTCGGGCAAAATCCTCCACGCATAGCGCCAAAGCCCCGTCTTTAGGGGGTTCCTGGGCCAACGTGACAGGCATCAGGGCTCTTGTTTGCGCGCCATACACAGCCTCGCAGGAGACGCCGAGGCGCGTGAGCTTTTCGCCAAGCCAACGAATCGGAGGCAGTCCAATGCCGCCGGCGACAAGCAAGGCTCGCTTGTGCGAAGCCGGTGGATTGAAGCCGCGTCCGAGCGGTCCGAGGACGTCGACCAAGTCGCCGGGCGAGAGGACTGCCAGATACTCCGTGCCGGCGCCGACGACGCGGCCCATGAAATCGACTTCGCAAGAATGATCGCGGCGACGCATGCCGGCGATGCTGAATGGACGGCGCAGGACCGAGCCCCTTTCGGTTTGCTTCTGGGACGTGTCGAAATCGCCAGGATCGTAGTTTTGCGCAGCATCCCGCAAGCTTGCCGGCGTCCTTGGCGGGTAGCAGTCGATCTGCATGAACTGTCCCGGCTCCGCCGAAGAGAAGCCCTGCAACTCCAGCGTCACCTGGAAGTGGGCTTGACATGGTTCGGTGCGGCTCATGACGCGTCCAACGAAGAGGCCCGACTTGGTGCTCTGAGTTGTCATGCGATTGCCTCCCGCTGTGTTTGCGTCGTGCATGAACTGTGCGCGGTAACGCGCGGTAGTGCGAGCAGCGCAAAAAAACCTCCGGATCGAAACGTGGTTCCGATCCGGAGGAGCGCCACGGCTTCAAAAGCCGATAGTCGTGGCGATTAGCCTCATGTCAATCTTGTCGTCACTCTCGGGACGACACATGGGAATCTATCCGGCGAGCGTCGGGCTGTCAACGCCGTGGCTGGTTTTCTCGCCAGGCCGGCGAAACTCGTAACGTTCGACAGAGCCGAAGGTTATGATTCTTGCCGCGAAACTAATCACAAGTCCTGCCCTCACATGAACATGTGACGAAACCGTGCCAAAACGCTACGCTATTCGGGCAATTGCGCAGGATTACGCAATCTCGATTGTCGGCCCTTGATTTGCACGTAACTCCTTTTGCTGCAAAGCATTACGTGCATTCGTCCCCGCGAAGCACGAATCTGCCCGTTCGGCCGATTTTTTTTCCAATTCGCCATCGCCGCCCGCGCGATCGATCGGTTGCTCGCCGAGCCGGTCGTCAACCGCGTGTTTCACGACTGACACAGATCGCGGCGTCGCTTGCGGAATGTCGCGGCTAGTCGGTGGCTTGAATCCTCTTCATGCTGTACGTATCTTGCAGGCTGCGAGTTTGTTTTTCTCCCCGCAGAAGGTGACCGAAAGCCCATGTTCGACTCTTTGACCGATCGTTTCAACGACGTATTCCGCAACCTGCGCGGCCGAGGCAAGATCAGCGAGGACAACGTTCGCGAGGTGATGCGCGATGTCCGCACGGCCCTCTTAGAGGCGGATGTTCATCTGGACGTCGTCAAGTCGTTCGTCAAGAACGTGACCGAGCAGGCGCTTGGCGCCGAGGTCATCAAGACGCTTCGTCCTGACGAGGTGATGATCAAGATCGTGCATGAAGAGCTGATCAAGCTCATGGGGCCGATCGACTCGCGCATTCCCTGGGTGGCGAACCAGCCGACGGTCATTCTCATGGCCGGTCTGCAAGGTTCCGGGAAGACGACGACCTGCGCGAAGCTGGCCAAGTACTGTCTCGACCGCAACAAGAAGCCAATGATGGTCGCCGCCGACCTAAAGCGGCCCGCCGCGATTGATCAGCTCGAGGTTCTCGGCGCCCAGCTCGACGTCGCTGTCTATGCGGAGCGCGGGCACAAGAATGCCGTCAAGGTATGCCGCAACGGTGTTGCGGCGGCGCGGAAGAAAGGGCTGGACGTCGTGATCCTGGACACGGCCGGCCGGCTCTCGATCGATGAAGAGCTGATGACCGAAATCGCCAACGTGGCCGGGACGGTTTCGCCGCACCAGATATACCTGGTGCTCGATGCGATGACCGGTCAGGACGCGGTCAACACCGCCAAGAACTTCAACGAGCGGTTGGAGTTGGACGGCGTCATCCTGACCAAGTTCGACTCGGACACCCGTGGCGGGGCGATCCTTTCGGTCAAGAGCATCGTTCACAAGCCGGTCAAGTTCATCGGCGTCGGTGAGAAGCTGGATCGGCTGGAGGAGTTCCACCCTGAGCGAATGGCCGGGCGCATTCTTGGCATGGGCGACATCGTCTCGCTGGTCGAGCAGGCGCAGCAGCAGGTGGATGTCGAGGAGGCGGCCAGGCTCGAAGCGAAGATGAAGAAGGGCGATCTGTCGCTCGAGGACTTCATCACCCAGATGGAAAAGGTCATGGGCGGCCGCTCGCTCAAGGACATGATGAAGCTCATCCCCGGCGTCGGCAGCATGATGCGAGAGACGGATGTCAAGGTCGACGAGGGCGAGATCGTGCGCATGAAGGCCATGGTCCAATCGATGACGCCGGCGGAGCGATCCAACCCGAAGATCATGTCGCCATCGCGTCGACGCCGGATTGCTCGCGGCAGCGGGACGGAGCAGGAAGACGTCAGCGGGCTCTGCAAGCAGTTCCTCCAGGCGCGGGACATGATGAAGCAGATGGCGGGGATGGGGATGCGAGATCGGATGAAATTCGGCTCGCAGTTCGCCCAGATGTCGATGGCCGGGGGGAAGATGCCGAGCATGAAGGGCAAGGCGAAGCCGAAGTTCAAGCCGAACAAGCGCGACAAGCGGAAGGCGCGGAAGCGGAAGAGCCGGTGAGGTCCGCGGATTGGGGATTGCGGATTGGGGATTGGGGATTGGGGACTACGGATTGGGGATTGACGCGCGCGCCTTGTGGGTGTGGCTTGACGTGGGTGGTACGGGCGTCTCGCCCGTTGTCTGACGGGCGAGACACCCGTACCACCCAGTGCAATGCGCTCGGAGCATGATTCGGGTGTGCCACGGCCGCGTCGGCAGTGCGGCTGGAATAGAGGGTTGACGATTCAAGTTTGACGCACGGGCGTCACCGGCCGCTTGGTTCGGAGGGTCGGCTTCAGCCGACCGGTGCTTGCCCCCGACTTTCGTTGGGGGTCCTGGGGGCTTCCATTTCATACACCGATTGCTCGCCACGGGAGGCGGCTTCAGCCGGGCTTTTCGACTTTCTGGGTCGCACCGGCGAGACGCCTATGCTCCCCAGCCTGACCGGCGTGACGCCTATGCTCCCCGACCCTTATTCGTGAGGATTGTTGCACACGTGCGTTGTGGCTTGTGCCCGCGTACCCCGCCGAGCAAGCTCGGGGGCTCTTGTTTGGCCTTCCGCGACGCCGCTCTCAGCGATTTCGCCTGACTTCTTTTGACATCCCGGACGGATGGGGCGATAATCCTCGCTGAATGGCTCTTCCGCGGCGCCTACTTTGAGCGGAGGAGCGTCAGGGTCGGGGACGGACTGGGCCAAGGACGGCATCACGACCAGCCAAGGTAGGTTGGCGCTGGCACAGGTGGTACCCGCCGATCGGCAGGTCACGCCTGCCCGCCTTCTGCTGGAGATTGATCAAGGTCAGCGGGCCGAAACGTCAGCGGCCCGGGGCAGAACACCTCGGCTCCTTGCTTACTGGAGATGAACAGATGGCTACACTTCAAGAGACACTGCGACAGAAGATTCCAGCCTATCGAGAAGAGACCAAGAGAATCCTGAAGGAACATGGAACCACCAAGATCTCCGACGTGACGATAACGCAGGCCTATGGCGGCATGCGCGGCGTCAAAGGGATGATCTGTGACACGTCGGTGGTCGAGCCTGACAAGGGGCTGATCATCCGCGGGCGCCCGCTGCTGGAGATCAAGCATCTCTGGCCGGAAGAGATTCTCTACCTTCTGCTGACCGGCGAGATTCCGGATGACGCGGCCAAGGCCGATCTTCAGCAGCAATACGATGCTCGGGCCGATGTTCCAGGCTACGTGTGGGACGTCCTGAAGGCTATGCCAGATGACAGCCACCCGATGTGCATGCTCGACACGGCCATCCTGGTCATGGAGCGCGAGAGCGTATTCCGCAAACGCTACGACGAGGGCATGAAGAAGAATGAGTATTGGGAGGCGGCGCTGGAAGACGGCCTGCAGCTCCTGGCCAGGATGCCGGGCGTCGCGGCCGGCGTCTATCGAATTCGATACAACAAGGGCGACCTGATTCCGTGGACCAAGGGCCTGGATTGGGGCGCGAACTACGTCAAGATGCTCGGCTTCGATGATGCCGAGGGCAAGTTCGCTGAGTTGATGCGGCTCTACCTGAACTTCCACTCCGACCACGAAGGCGGCAACGTCTCGGCGAACACCTGCCACACCGTCGGCTCGGCCCTGTCGGACATGTACTACGCCGTCTCCGCCGGTCTCAACGGCCTCGCAGGCCCGCTGCATGGTTTGGCCAATCAGGAATGTCTGGCTTGGATCCTGGAGACAATGGAGAAATTCGGCGGCGCTCCCACCGAAGCGCAACTGCGTGAATTCGCCTTCGAGACCCTGCGCGGTGGCAAGGTCATTCCTGGATACGGTCACGCGGTTCTGCGAGTCACCGATCCTCGCTTCGCCGGCTTCCTGGCCTTTGGTCGAGAGAATATGGCGGACGACCCGGTCTTCGCGACTGTCTCCCGTGTTTATGACGTGGTGCCGAAGGTCTTGGAGGAATACTCCAAGGAGCGAGTGGCCGCCGGAAAGAACCCGATCGCCAACTGCTGGCCGAATGTCGACGCCGGCTCGGGCTCGCTGCTTTATCACTTCGGGCTCAAGGAGTTCCCGTACTACACCGTGCTGTTCTCGGTCTCCAGAGCGATGGGCATGGTCTCCCAGCTTGTCTTGAACCGAGCCCTGGGTACGGCGCTCACGCGGCCGAAATCAGTCTCGACGAAGTGGGTCAAGGGCCAGGTCGGAGGATGAGGCAGGCCGATGGTGCTGGCGAACAGGTGCCACTGACGAATGGGTGTGGTACAGGCGAAATGGGTGCCACTGGCGGCTTGTCCGCCAGTGGCGATTCCAGGAGACCGTCAGGCCAGCACACAGACGCCACCGGCGGGCAAGCCGCCAGTGGCACTCGCGTGAGATAAACGAAGTTTGGACACGGGCCGTCGACCGGCTCCGGGCATCGGTCTCGAGCCGGTATTCGGGGTTGGCTGGCGGCCTGTTCCTTTTCCTGGCTCTCCTCCCAAAATCGTAGCTCGCACTTAAGGTAAGCCATCCGAACAGAGCTGCTTCTGAACAGAGCTGCTTCTGAACAGAGCTGCTTCTGAACAGAGCCGCGCCCGTAAGGAAGCGGTTGAGCAGAGCGCTCAGATCGAACAGGACGGTCAATCGGCGAGCAATGCGGCGGCTTCGTGCCCCGCCGTCTCGCCGCTCTCAGTATTGTCGTCGCTCCCGTCATCTTTGCTTGGACAATGGAGTCACACTTATGCTCGCGTCACGCCGGGCATCTGAACCCGTTCTCAACCGCTCCCTCACGGTCGCGGCTCTGTTCGCCTGCGGCTCTGTTCAGAGGCGGCTCTGCTCCGGCGCGGCTCAGGCAGGACCACGGTTTTGGGGGGAGAACCCCTTTTCAGGGATGGATGAAGGGTGCAGCTGGCATCCGATGGTCTGTGGCGTGAACGCGTACCCCGCCGACCAAGGTCGGGGGCTCTTGAGGGGCTCTTGGCACTCGATGGCTTGAGTCATGCCTGCGTACCCCGCCGACCAAGGTCGGGGGCTCTTGACGGTCGGGGGCTCTTGACGCTCGGCAGCTCTTGACGGTCGCTCGCCTTTGTGGGCACTCGCTTGGACCGGGTGGAGGCGTGCTACTACAATCGCGGAACTGTTGACGACCACACCTACTTGCGGAGCACACCCATGAATCTCGACGACGAAGCCTTGAAATATCACTCGACCCCGACACCGGGCAAGGTCGAGGTCGTTCCCACCAAGCCCTGCCTCACTCAGCGCGACCTGTCGCTGGCGTATACGCCCGGGGTCGCCGCGCCATGTCTGGAGATCAAGGAAAACCCCGACCGGTGCTACGACTACACCTCGCGGGGAAATCTCGTAGCTGTAATTTCCAACGGCACCGCCGTCCTGGGCCTGGGCAACATCGGCCCCTTGGCGGGCAAGCCGGTGATGGAGGGCAAGGGTGTTCTGTTCAAGCGTTTCGCCGGTATCGACGTGTTCGACCTGGAGATCGCCACGGAAGACCCGGACGAGGTGATCGAAACCGTTTGCCGCCTCGAGCCCACATTCGGCGGGATCAACCTCGAGGACATCAAGGCCCCCGAGTGCTTCTATATCGAGCAGCGCTGCCAGGAATTGATGGATATCCCCATCTTCCACGACGACCAGCACGGCACGGCGATCATCTCCGGGGCGGCCCTGATAAACGGCTGCATGTTGGTGGACAAGAAGATCGGGGACATACGCGTGGTGATGAGCGGAGCGGGGGCGGCCGGCATCGCCTGCGCGAAGTTCTACATCGCTCTCGGCGTGAAGCCGGAGAACCTGATGCTCGTGGACTCCAAGGGAGTGATCTACAAGGGCCGCGAAGAGGGCATGAACCCGATCAAGGCGGAGTTCGCCGTGGATACCTCGGCCAGGACGATCACCGACGCGCTCAAGGGGGCGGACGTGTTCTCCGGCGTCTCAGTAGCCGGGCTGGTTACCGGCGAGATGATCAAGGACATGGCCGCGAGGCCGATGATCTTCGCCATGGCCAACCCCATGCCCGAGATCTTGCCCGAAGAAGCCAGGCAGGCTCGCCCGGACGCCATCATCGCCACCGGCCGCAGCGACTATCCGAACCAGATCAACAACGTCCTCGGCTTCCCGTTCATCTTCCGAGGGGCGCTCGATGTTCGCGCCAGAAAGATCAACGAGGAGATGAAGCTGGCCGCGTGCAACGCCTTGGCCGAGCTGGCCCGGGAGGATGTGCCGGATCAGGTGTTGCGGGCATACGGTTTGAAGCGTTTGCAGTTCGGGCCGGAGTACATCATCCCCAAGCCGTTCGATCCTCGGGTGCTGACGTGGGAGTCGTCGGCGGTGGCTCAGGCGGCGGTCGACACTGGCGTGGCCAGGCTGCCGCTGAAGGACCTGGAGGAATACAAGCTGAAGCTCGAGGCCTCGATGTCTCGCTTTCAGGAGTTCATGGTCCAGGTCCGCACCCGTGCCCGGGGCGCCGGCAAACGGATCATCTTCTCCGACGGCGAGCACGAGACGATCATCCGAGCAGTTCACCGGATTCAGGAGGAGGGCTTCGGTCGGCCGGTTCTTGTGGGCGACGCCGCGGTCATCAAGGCGCGGGCGAAGGAGTTGGGCGTCAAGCTGGACGACGCGGAGATCATCGAGCCCAAGACCTATCCGGAGCGCGAGCGCCTCGCCAAGCACTATTACGACAAGCGTAAACGCAAGGGCGTGACCTGGGCGGATGCCTGGTATTATGCCGGCAGGCCGGACTGGTTCGCAGCGTTGATGCTCGATCTGGACATGGTCGATGGCATGATCGCCGGCGTCAGCCGCAGTCATCCCTTCGTGATGCAGGCCCTCTTGCAGACGATTCCCCTGCGGCAAGGGGTGAACCGCGTCTCGGGGTTGTTCATCGCCTTGACCAAGGACGGCGTGTACTTCTTGGCCGATTGCACGACGCAGCTCAACCCGGTGCCGGAGGAGTTGGCGGAGACGGCCCTGCTGGCGGCGGCGGTTGCCAGATACTTCGACACCACGCCCAAGGTGGCCATGCTGTCGTTCAGCAATTTCGGCAGCGTGAACTGCGAGCACGCGACGAGGGTCCGTCAGGCCATCGAGATCATCCGCGAGCGAGACCCAGAGCTCTGTGTGGACGGCGAGATGCAGGTGGACACCGCCGTCAACGAGACGATCCAAAGTAGGAATTTCCCATTTTGCCAGCTTGGCGGTCGGGCCAACGTCCTGGTTTTTCCGACGCTCGCATCAGGGAATATCGCCCAGAAGCTCCTGCAGCGTCTCGGCGGCGTCGAGATGATCGGCCCGCTGACCCTGGGTATGGACAAGCCGCTCAACGTACTGCATCCGTCATGTGACGTCGAGGAAGTGGTCAATGCGACGGCCATCACGGTAATCGAGTGCCTGGGCGGGCCGCTGTAAGCGCCCGCTTTGCTGCTCGGTGAAGATTGGAGGCTGGAGCGTCTGCGCAAGCGAGCGTCTGCGCAAGCGAGCGTCTGCGCAAGCGAGCGTCTGCGCAAGCGAGCGGCGGGGTTTATCCCCGCCGATGGGCCGCCGGCTAGCACATCCGGACGCCCACCGGGACAAGCCCGGTGGCTCGCTCTCGCTCGGACGCCCGCCGGGACAAGCATAGGCGATCCGTTCTTTTCGAAGGAAAGGGCGGGGAACTTGGCCGGGTGGCCCAGGTTCTCCGAACCTGGGGGATTGATTGTCGCCCGCGCGCTGAGGATGCCCTATCTGCGTGGGATTCGCAATTGGATTGTCCCACATAGCGGTCCTTGGATTCCAATAGTGCTTGTGGCTTCGTGGTCCTGGTACCACCCCCTCACCAGGCTGTCGAAGGAGGACGCTCAGTCGTGCTCGCGGCGAATGGCATCGAGCTCGGCCCGCATGTCGTCAAGGGCATGCCGCAACTCCTCGAGGTGGTGTTGCAGCGCGTCGATTCGATGGCGCGAGCCGGACTCGGCGCGCTGCGACGGTTCTTGTTCTCGGCGGCGTCGGCCTTCCTCTGCCTGGCGCTGTTCGCCGCGGCGTTCTTGCGCACGGCGGAACCGGCCGAGCATCTCCTCGGCGAGTCCGCCTACGGCTTCGGCCTTGTCATGATTGCCGAACTCGCGCCACAAACGCGAAGCATAAGAGAGGATTTCCACCTGTTGTCCTAGATTGGGGGCCTTCCTACGGATGGCTAGAGCCTCTTCGTCGGCGCCACCTTCCAGTCCGATCTCTCGCAGGCGGATGGCCAGCTCCAATAGCTCGGCGGTGTCCTTGCGACCGGCCTCCAGCAGGGCGGGCATGGCCATGCGCATGATCTCGAGTTCGTGCAGAGCGACTTCTCGCTCGCCTCGGCCCTCGCGACTGCGCTCCTGCGGTCGCTCATCGCCGCGCCGTTCCCTGCTACGAAGCTGTCTGGCGAACTTGGCCACCGCCTCGGCCTTGTCGGGCTTGCCGAACTTCTGCCAGAGTTCCGTAGCCGCTCCCAGGAGCTTGACCAGTTGCTCGCGCTTGGGGGCCCGCTTTCTGATCGCGCGGGCCTCCTCGTCGCGGCGACCCTCCAGGCCTACCTCTCGGGCGCGGATGGCCATTTGCAGCAAGTCGGCCGCGTCCGGACGTTCGGCTTCGAGCAGGGCGTGTCGAGCTATCCGCAGAACCTCGAGTTGTTCGAGGGCGGCCCGACGCTCCGCATTGTCTTCGCGTTTGCGGCCGTGTTGCTCGAGTTCGCGGCGGACATCGTTGGCCACGCGCTGGAGCATCTCCAGCTCCGCGCCCCTGCCCAGTTTGTCTAGGGCCACCATGCCGTGTTCGAGACCTTCGAGGATGTTGACCAGATGTTCTCGGCCGCGCTCGTTGCCCTCGCGTTCGCGGCCGTGCTCCTGGGCGCCTGTGAAGCCGGCCGGGGCCAGGCAGGCGGCAAGTGTCACCATCGCGATGATTCGCAGGTGCGTTTGACTAGTTCCGGCAATTCGTGTCACATACATGGTCGCCGCCTCCGTAATTCGTGATCCCTAGAGTTCGTTAGGTCCGCCCGGCAGTAATGCCGATTCATCGCCCGAACGTCGTCGGCGTGACTATATCCGATAACCACCCCAAAGTGGCGGATTCGAGCGACGAATCAGTCTTGCGATCGAGAAGTGCCGCCAGGCGGCTTTATCAATACTGAGAATGCAGCCTCTGAGCTGTTCGGGTACGGCGGTTTTGCCTCGCGGCACGTTGCTTGCTAGAGTGGAGCATGGCGAGCCATCCACGTGATCGGTCGATGGTACAACTTCGGCGGTTTCGTGCTTCTGGACGATATTGCCGGAGGCAGTCCTGAGAACAACCCTCACGAGGGAGCGGAATGTCCCGCAGCGTTTCAAATATCCTAGCGACATCGAAGCCGTGGCTGGGCCGCGCGCTCTGGGGCTGCATGGCTCTGTGTCATGCTCCGGCCTTTGTCGGGATATGGAGCGCCCTGGCGGCTGGGGAGTCTGGTACTGGTGCTTTGGCCCAGCTGGTCGGCCTGAGCGCCTCGATGCTCTTCTTCGCCTTGAAGTTCTGCGACCTGCCCTGCCTGCGAGTCCGGACTGAGTGGCGGGCCTACCTGGCCTTCGCCCTGGTAGTCGCCATCATCCACCTCGGCGTGATCGCCCCGGACGCGACCGGCACGATGTGGCTCGAATGCGGCCCGCTCGTGTCCCTCACTCTGCTCTCCGGCGTTCTTCTCTGGGGCGCGAAGGGTTGGCGCGCTCTGTGGTCGCGCATCGAGGGCGCCGGGCAATCAACCCTGACTCTCAGTCGCTCTCACTGGGCGGCCTGGCTGGATTGCAGCCGTGTGCAGTGTTTGGTTCTGCTCTATCGCACCAGCATCCCTCGCTCTCCCCCCGCCTAGTTCTCATCACCCCGGGAATCACGATCCCCGCGCAATTGCCGCAAGATCTTCGCGCCCTCATAGCGGGGCAGCGCGGCGATTCAAGCCCGAGAATTAGTGGATGCTGAGAACTTCGTCCCGCTCCCCCTTGCGGGAACAACACCGGAAAAAACCATGTGTTCATTGCATGTAGATCAGCCGTCTGAGTCTTCGGAAGACTCCGGTGGTCATCATTCGCCCATGCGGCGCCGCGGTGTGCTGCTCGTCAACCTCGGGACACCGGACGGACCGGACCCCGTATCAGTCCGCCGCTATCTC
>SDBT01014189.1_pt1 | contig 12717 bp, 17 predicted proteins | sample 2277101 | NCBI WGS metagenome assembly SDBT01 (sample SAMN10404973, study PRJNA504765) | marine sediment metagenome | isolation source: marine sediment core GS10_PC15, 103 cmbsf | place: Arctic Ocean: Southern Knipovich Ridge | collected 2010 | reverse complement strand
CCCGTCTTCAACTCCTATTTCTGCTGCAATATATTCTTTCAATAACTGAATGGCTCCAAGATTTGCAGGGAATCCACCCCACAAATCCCAACTTCGGAAATATACAAAGAAATGTAATTTTCCATCTTGAATACGAGTATCAATATGGCGTAAACATGGTGGGTCTTGAAGTAACATATCAGTTGGGTGTGCTACTTGTAAAACCATCTGATTATTTCTAGGTCCCTTATTTTTGTAAGTCCAAATAAGCAATTTAATTTGATCTAGATGCCAAAAACCAGTTGAATATATGACTTCTTCCTTAATTAACTCGTCTATTTCCTGTATAACAATATTTGGCCAATGTCCCTCTTTTGCTAAATGCAAGGGATATTTAACCGGATATCCTGTTAATCTCTGTCCGTATGTATATGATTCATCTGGTTTTAATTCTGAAGTCATTAAGTATGGTAAGTAATCATCCAAGTAATCATCTGCTACTGGATTTGGAATGCCATAATGTGCTTCAATTTGAGGTAATAGTGGGCGTACACCTGGATTTTTAATATGAACAGTAATCCAATCAAACTCTAACCTCTTCTGACCAGCATACGAACCACGGTCAATTTCAAATACTGTGCCTTCTTCAAGCATTTTAAAAAGTGTTTGAAACCAGGCATCGTTTAAAGTAGTTGCTTTGATATTTTGTAGATTAAGGAGCAATTACAACACCTCCTGACGCCGGTTTAATGAGATTCGAACCTTCGGACTTTCCTGCAAACGTAAGAGATTCAAGTCTGCTTACAAGTTCTTCATTTTCAATAATTCCATATACCTCTTCACTTTTCAGGCATTTTTGAACCTTGCTATCAAGAATAAAGTCCATTCCTGCTCTCACATGAAAAATAAGAATATCACCTTCTTTGACGTTTTCAACTTCATTACCAACAGAAAGTACTTTACCGTATCCTTGTGGATCTTGACCTGTGTCAGGAAGTATTAATCCTGTTTCGGTTTTTGCCATTCTTAAATACTCTACGATTATTTTATCCGCTACTGCTTTGATCATGTTGTCCGCCTCCTTTGGCTTTCTTTTTTTCTTTTTCTCGTAATCTTTTTCTTTTTAACTTCATACGTTTGTAACGATCCTGCATTTTAAGAACTTTTTCCTCTTCGCGTTTTATCATCCTAATAGATTGTACCTTCTTGCGTCGTTTCTTGTCGCTAGGTTTTTCAAAAAACATTCGATCTCGAACTTCCTTCGCAACACCACTTTTCGAGTATTTCTTGCGAAATCTCTTAACCAAATCTTCGTTTGTTTCCCCCTTGCGACGAACAACACATATTCCAGCATGTTCGGTTGGATGATAATGTTTATGATAGCTGCTCACTTGTATTTAACTCACCTCCTTTTTATACGAAACCATATATGACATGACTTCGTGATGAAAAATTAAATTTATACTTTTCGCATGCATCAAATACGTCTTCTGAATTTCTAATCAAATCAGATCTTGTAACTCCCTCGGGCATTAACCAAACTTTTCTCGACTGCTCCACTGATATCCTTTCTGAGAGCCATTCAAGATATTTAAAAACCATCGGACGATTCTCATATACAACTTTAATAAAGACTTCTGAATATTTTAAGATGTGCTCTGTCGTAGATATTACGGAGTTAAACTCTCCGCCTGTGAAAAATTTGGGTGAATATATAAAGTGGATGTTTTTTGCGGGATCTGTTTTTCTTATTAGCTCCACAAGCTGATAACCATTAGTTTCAACATTAGCAATCGGGTAATCTAGATCATTCAGTAGTGCTACTGTTTCATCAAAATGTTTTGGTACAGTTGGTTCTCCACCTGTCACGAGTATACCAGCTCTGTTTTCAAGGATGCTTACTTGAATATCCTCTAACTTATATGGAGCTTCTGCTGATATTCTCATCTTTACAGATGTATCGCACCAAGAACATTTCATATTACATGTCTTGAATCTCAAGATAATCATTGCTTGTCCACTATCGGGACCTTCTCCTTGCCACGATACAAAATTCTCAATAAGTCTAACTTCTTTCATTACATTCCCCTTTCGTGTATTATTATGTTCTAATTAGAAGGTAAGAACTTCCTGCTTTTTCACCTTTAATTCTAAAGGTTTTAACATCAATTCATACCTGTCTTTGAATGTGAATTTTAACGCTGCTTGTTTGTTTGGGATAAAGAAATTAGGTAATCGTGCTTCTTCATCTGGAATCGCAATTACCTCCAATTTATTTCCATCCTTCACAAACTTATGATATTTCTCTCTTATATCTTGTGGAGCACTTCCAATATCAATACCTTGAACCCAGTACATATATGCCTTATTACCAGTTTTATGAATATCATACATTAAAGTATTCCAAACTTCCATTGCTCTAACGCCCTGTGGTATCATTTTATAATCCTTTAATCGTTTTCCATATGTTACAGGTCGAGCAATACTTTTATCTCCTTCTGAAATTGCTTTAACGAACTCTTGCTCTTCTCTATTAACAAATTCCATCAGCTTTGATAACGAAACTTTATCTGATTTTAGTAGTAAGTCTAAAAGATCAACTAAGAATTTTTTCGATTTACTCGGATAATCTGATCTCTTAATTTCAACTCCCATGTAATTAATCTTATCAACATCTTTACCTTCATTATTAATAACTCTGATAACATAACGTTTCTTAGCTAAAAATAATCCACGAGATATTATTAACTCATTTTTCAGTTTCAGTCTATTATATTCTAAATCAACATTATGTCTTTTAACAACTTCAATAATTTTTTCTTCATTCAAAAAGTTCTCAATCTTTTCACACCAACCATGTATATTTTTGATTGTTTTTTCTTGTGGAAAATTTTCAAAATTACAAAAGATTGAATCTGTATCTCCTGTTATTATAAATTCACGACTTCTATCCGGAAGTCTATAAATTTCTGCTTCCTTATCTGGATCTGCAAACATTTCAAGTTTTGATACAGCGTTTGGTTTAATATATTCTTTTTCAGTTGCAAGATGTCTCATAAATGCATCACCTTCAACAATTGATGTTTTTAATGCTTCCTGACCAGATACTGTAACTGCTGCTGCTAATGATAAATCAAAGAATCTAAATGCTTTATTTGCGACAACTCCATATAATGTATTTGCTAGAACCTTATAAACTAACTGTCTTGTAAAATAAAAATTTTCTGTATCTTCATCTTTCGCTTCAATTGCATCAAACATCTTTCCCTTATAATCTTTTCTTGAAGTCATTAACATATCAACAATCTCACCAAATACAGAAAATTCTTTTTCATGTGATTGAAAGAAACAACCATTAATTGTATGTATTAATGCATGTTCTTGTATGTTTTTATACAATTTGGTTGTATCCATTTGTACAATTTTCTTTTCATACATAGGATCTATTATCATCTCAATTTTTTCAGGAAGATTTTCTGGACAATATGCTAACTCATATCCAAGTTTAGGATCTTTAGTCTTCATTACAAAACTATTCACCCCAATATTATATGTAATCATTAAACTCGGGTATAGAGATGCAAAGTCAAAGTCTGTAATCCAATCATAAACACCAGCAATTGGTTCAAATACAAATGCTCCTGGATAGTCTTCTTTAGAAATATGAGGATCACTATTCTTTGATGCTATTCCTTTGTTCCTTAAATATGAAACCATTAAAGCATCAATCTGACCAAATGATGAAGTAGATTCAAAATTAGCATTGCAGATGATTCTTAACTCATTTAATAAATTGATGTGAGCTAACTTATCATCTAATTTCTCAAGCAGTTCTGTGTCTCTAATATTATATTCAATTGTCTTATTCAACATCTTCCAATACATTTCATTGAATGGTAATGGTAAATCAATTTTTGTAAACCCGTCAAGTTCATGTTGAGCAATAAACCCTAACTTATAGTTCTCCATTTTTGTAAATGTAAATGTTCGATATAAGAAGTCCTGATCTATTGCGACAGTGCCTGGCATATGACATATAAATCTAGTAGGTTCAACATAAAACTCGTTAAAAGATGTTACACTTGTTTGTTGGATTCCAATTTGTGGTAATCTATTATAGATATATGCAAGGTCGAAACTAATACAATTCCACCCCGCCAAAAAATCTGGAGCCGCACCTTTAAAATCTTTGATAAAGGTTTGCAACAGTTTCTTCTCATTAGCGAAGATTTTATAGTTAATATTATCTATTTTTTGTATCGGTTCTGTTTTATTATCAATAACGTAAAGATTTCTCTTACCATTAAAAATTGTAGTCAACATATTAACTGGAAATGATGCATCCTCTGGTTGGGGGAATACTTTTTCATTTCCAGTATCAACCTCAATATCAAAAAACATGATATTAGATTCAGTCTTTTTACATTCTCCCGTACTATGATGATAGTAGTCCATAGCATGTTTAGTTGCTATTCTTACATCACCTTCGTATGTTATATCTGGATCTAAATTATATCTATCTCTATATTTAATAGATATTTGATTTAATTGATCATATGGTACAAGCTTCCTTGCTTCAACTCCCTTTGGAGTTTGATAACAGATGTATTCATCGCTTTCTTTATGAAATACTTTATTGTTATCTTTATCTCTGAAAATATATAAGACCTGACTTGTCTTATTTAAAAATTGAACATCAACTAATCTATAATCTTCGGTATAAAACTTTTCTGGAATTCTATATCTATAAATTCCTTTTCCCAACGATTTAGATTTTGACTCACTTGCCATTTCAATTTTTTCTCCACCCAACATTTCAGAAATTCTGGACATTGCTTCAGAGAATTTAGGTTCCCATGTTGCTGGACTTCTATTAACAAAAGAAGGATGCACAATAACAAGAGTTTTGTAACCTTCCCAGTCAAATAACTCATATCTTTCATGAATATTTGTAATTCCTGTTTTTGCAATTCCGAATGCTGACATTGGACTTGTCCCCATTAAAACAATTAACTTGGGGTTACAGATCTTAATAATATTCATACAATTATCTTTACATAAATCTATAACTTCTTGAGTAGGGTTACCAGTTGTACCATCTGGATTTTTTGTTTGACATAGAACAACATTAGTCAATAAATAATTCATTTTATTCAATCCGAATCTTTCAAAGTATTTTCGGAATTTTCTACCTGCTTTTCCTATTAACGGCACCCCTTTTTTGATCTCATTTTTTCCAGGGTTCTCCGCTACAAATACAACATCAACATTCTTAAGATCGCTTTTGCAGTTTGTCTCAAGAATACATGAGGGTTCTTCTAGCAGGTCACAACTTGAACAGTTTGAAAATGAATTTTTTATTGAAAACAAACAGTTCCCTCCTTTTTTTCCTTTTCATTTTGTTCCTATTTTAAATTTAATTATCTATATATATTAATTAATGAAAAGGATATATTTGTATATGTCCAGTTTGATTTAACAAAAAAACTATTTTTAATGCCAAAAAACGGCCAGGAGGTGCCATATGAATGTTATGACATTTATTAACATTAGAAATTAAATACCGTCCCCGGTTCAAGAACCAGACCAAGAATTTTGTATATGTCCAGTTTGATTTAACAAAAAAACTATTTTTAATGCCAAAAGCGGCCAGGAGGTATCGAATGCTATAACATTTATTAACATTAAAAATTAAATACTGTAGAAGCCCGGACCAAGTATGATGAAGACTGCGGGGACACAAGTGAGCTGAGTGAGATCAAGCCCAAATTTAGAGCGGGACTCTAAAAAATTGATCAATACCGACTGCCATGACCTTGTGTCCCATTGGGCATTATCATATCTTATTTTTTACTAACCACCTATTTAGAAAGGAGTTGTCTATGGATAAAGAAACTTATACGGAACCAGTTATTGCTCAATACCAACCCGAACATTTAGTTGAGTTTGAAAAGATGTTAGGAGTTGGCACAAATTATACTCCTGAGCACGTTTTAAAATGTTTTGAAGTATCTTACTTGGTCAAAAAAGAAAATGATGAACTAGATCAAGTTAACCCTTTTATTGAGGCGAAAAATCATTTGTTACGACATTTGGTTTCTTCTCAAATGAAGGCCGAAAGATACTTTGAAATAAATCCTCCGTTTAAAGACTCTTGTCCTGGTTGTAGTGGTACAGGAGAACTCTATAAATTTACACGGAAGATCGTACAAGTTAACTGCCACATTTGTGCCGGAAAAAAGAAAATCAAAGTTAAATGTCCCAGTTGTGAAGGTACTGGAAGATTTCAAGAAAGATGGAAAGGTGGTGGTGGCATCGATGTTTCCTGTAAAACTTGTAGAGGTAAAAAGAAAGTAGCCGTTAAATGTAGTGAGTGCCTCGGCACGGGGAAGAAACCAAAAAATGTCCCCGATTACAGGATTAAATCAACAACTCCTTGTAAACGCTGTAAACAGTTGGGTTTCATGGAAGACAAACCAACAAAACCAATAAAGAAAAGACCTCAACCAGCTAATCCAGTTTTAACACAAAACTTAGCTGATAAAATTAAAGAGACTATTGTTGATCAAATCAAACAGGATGCCGAAGATGCTCTCATTGATCCGGAGGGTACTCCAATATGATAGAAAGCGATGTTTAGTTCAATTTGGTGGATCACTTTTCTTGTAATATAGAGAAGTGTTCCGCCAAAAACACCTTTAACGATACTTTACCTTCTCTAACTGTTTTTTTGCCAGTTTTTAATTTCTTTTTCTCTGGAGTTTCAAGACCAATTGAGCTATATATTGCTTTTTTATCATCTGATTTCTCGATTAACTCACATAATAATGTTATATCATTATTTTTAAATTGCGGAAATTTATCTCTTAAAATAGAGTATAATTTGTCCTGTCTTCTAAACTTATAAAAAACCGTATCTCGTCTCTTTACTCTAAAATCCATGACACACTTTTTAATAAATTTGAAAAGTTCTTCTCTTGTCAAATATCTCAATCCCATATTGTTAAAATATTCATTTAAGTAATGATTAAGAGATCCATTCCTCATAAATAAAGAAAGGACAAAAGTATTCGTAATCGGAGAGTTATATTTAAGAATATCTATCCCACCTTTTGGATCTGGAATGGGAGTTGTTCTATTCCCATCAAACAACCAATTGTTGAATGTCTTGAATGGCATATTTTTCAACAAACTCCTTTATTTTCTTTTTACATGTGTTCTTGTCTTTTAACTCATATTCCCAAATGATTAAAGTGTAAAGACCAACTTCCTTAAATCTTTCAATTCTTGGCTCAACTTGTTCTTCATCATGATACCTAACTCCGAAATGCTCTATTAACACAGGTACCAAAGAAAGATCTATATGTCTTAAGTCAGGGTAGTATCCATTAAATTTATTAGTAGGTACCCTACCCCCTCCCCAAATAAATTCACCTGGAAATAACTCATTTGCCCATTTTAATACTAGTTGCTCACATCTATTTGGTATAGTATGATCGTTTTTAAAAGTGACATTTCTAACTATACGGACTAACTCCTCAAACGTTAAGTCTAGAAAAGCTTGAGTATCCATATAAAATTTCACGAGAGAATATTTTAGATTTTGAGTTTTAATTGATGTTCTCAAGGGAGATTTAAGGAGAATATGATGTAGTTTATTTTTTATAGTTCTCCATCTCCAACCAGTTAAATATTGTAGATCCTGATATGTAAGTCTCTTACCTTCATTACTTTTCTTATGTATCCAATAAAGAGTCCCCATCCATGGGACGTCATCCCAGGGTCTCGTCCATTCTTCCCTTGTCAGGCCCTTCTCTTTCAAGATCGACATGTTTTTTACTATACCAAAATCTAATCTTTGTTTTCGTGTGTGTAAACTCTTAACAGACATTTCCATTCACCTCTTTTCAAAATTCTAAAAGGGATAATCCACTTCCTGTGTCATCTCTTTTATTATTTTGTTATAAAAATCATTCATTTCTTTTTCACATTTCAGCTCTGGCACATCCAAAAATCCCCACAAAGCATCATCAATCATTTTAAATAGTTCTTCTTTGTCATTATATAAATATTCTCTTGGTAATAACTCAGGATAAGCACATCTATTCGGAGCAAGTGGAATACATCCATTCATAATCGCATCTACAATTTGATAACCGAATGTGTCTTCATGTGATGAAATTAGAAGAACTGTAGACTGACTAAGAAATTTAAAATACTCCTCCCAAGTTCTTGTATCTCTTCTTATAATTCTTAAAAATTCTGCTTCAACTTCTCTCTCTAGATCTAAATCAACTTTCTGAGGTGTTGGTCTTGAAGCAGAGACTATGTCATACATCTTGGTATTTTTATATGAAGAAAGGGAAGGGAATGGTAGGTAAGTCACAACTGTATTATCCCAACCGAGTTTATCTTGATGATATTTGCTCCCCACAAAGATTGTGTCAAACATTTCTGCATGTGCTGATTCCACAGGAAATTTAGAATGTCTAACTCTTTCAAAATAATCAAGTGTGTTTAGACTTGTAGCATGGCAAAATGCAAACATTTTGGAAGGACGATAATGATATAAAGCGCTACAAAACATACCTGGAAAACTTATATCTGCTAGAAATAAAATATCGTCTGGTTTGAATGATAAGGTACAATATTCTCTAATTTGCTCCGTTTCAAATTCAACTGCAAGATTTGTAGGAGAGAACCAAGCAGGATCTCCACGACGATGAATCATTGCTTCAGCATACTTTTCACCTAATGTTATAACTTCAAAACCTGCTTTCCTAAACTCATCTGGAAGCTTTAGCATCCACCATTCTTGGTATCGGTTAGTGACTGGATATTGTGGTACAAAAATTATTCTCTTATTCATTTTTCTTCAATTTCCTTAAGCATCTCTTGTAGAACATGTGGTTTTATCTCCATCTTAATTTGATCTGATAAAACTTCGGATATTTCATCTCTCATTCTTTTTCTATAGCTTTCTTCTGTAACCCTCATATCTCCACCCAATTCAACAGACCAATTCGATTCAAGAGGTCTTATCACAAGTGGTTTGTCATGCATGTCTAGAAAACATAATCCTACTTTTATTGTATTCATCATCTTCCCCTTTCACTTTCAGCTAACAGCTTTGGAATATCTAATTTTTTATGGTATCTACATACCCAGCATTGATCTCCATTTTTTACGATATTGAATTCTATTGGGCAATCTTCAGGATAAATACACCAGTCTTTTTTTGTTAATTTTAAATGATAATAAGTGTTACCGTTAAATGCTTTTGTCCTCGTTGGTCCTGAGCTCATTTGTCATCCTCTCTATTTGTTTTTTTAAGATATCATTTACAGCATACTCAATAAAAAAACTAACTTCTTCCTCCGTGAACTCGCACTCTACGCTACATAAACCTTTTTCTGGTTTATCTTCTGTAACTTTAATAATTTTCATTTTATGTTCCTCGAACCCATTTTCTATAATTTACAACATTAAATGTAATAAGGACTATCATTTGAAAAAATAGAAACCAGTTCTTTTGTGAATGAAAAATATACATTTGGCATGCTAAACTAGCAGTAAATACTAGAAAACCAGACGCTTTCTTTTCACCAAGCAAATATAGTCCTATTATGGTTGTTATAAGAGATATAATACTAAGTGCTAAAATATCCATTTGCAATAACCCTCAAAAAGAATGTACTTTTTCTCATATTCCCAAAGAGACTTCTGGTCTGGATATACTTTATTCAATAACTCCTCTTTCTTTTCCGAATCTTCACACCCATGAATGTATGGAGCAGTCATTGTTGTATTATAAAATACAACATTAAATCCATTTCGTGCTAGACTTTCTCCTAAGAATCCCCACTCTCGATGTTTCGGGTGAGTCTCATAGATTGGATCTGGTAGATAATAAATGTTTTCTTTATTAAGAAATGTTTGTGGGATTGTCATTAGGAATAACTGAAGTTTACAATCAATATGTTCTTTTAACTTTAATACAGCTTCTCTTCTATCTGCATCTATATCACCTGAATATATAACAATAGGGTTCTTCGCAGACATTAAAACTTCATAACACCCAATTATCTCATCATCGGGATGTGGTGCAACAATAATAACATCTTTGCTAGATTCTTTTTCTTCCATTCAAAACTCCTTTTATCTTTTTGTTACTCATAAATTTTTTATCAACTTGTAAGGTTTTCTCATTATTTTTTTGTTCTTAATTAAAAAATTGTATTCTATATATATTAATTAATGAAGTATGGGAAGCTACATTTCTCAACCTTTTGATATGAGGTGATCCGCTTGACGTGGATATATCTTCTTTATTCCTACAGGCGCCGGAGTAATAAGATGAAAGACAATGGAAGTTGAAAGACAATAGGAGCTTTCAACGAACAGGAGACTATCCTGATTGTCGTGCACCAATGGAAATAGTAGATGGTATGCTATATTAGATCGCTCATCGGCCGCTACAATATGTTATCATCCGGCCTCCCGTTCCCGCCCATAAAATGCCGGGAACCTTTATGCGATCCCTGATAATAGAATCCATCCCTCATATCAATTTTTTTACTAATTTACAAAAAAGGATAATGTTATGATAATTCAGAGTATGTTAGATAATGACCAATATAAATTTACAATGCAACAAGCTCTTTTAAAGTTGGGATTTGCAGCAACACCTGTAGAATACAAATTTAAGTGTAGAAGTGAAGGAATTGACTTCAAAAGAGCATTTGGAGATATTAAACATAACATCATGTCTTTGCGCGATCTTTACTTCACTACAATGGAAATTGACTATTTGAGATCATTGAGATATTTCAGTGAGGAATATATCGGATTCCTCAAATATTTTAGATTTGATACTGACTCCATTAAATTATCTCTCAATGATGAAACTGGGGAACTTGGTTTAGGAATTAAAGGTCCTTGGTTCTCTACTATTTTATTTGAAGTTCCGATTCTTGCAATTATTAGTGAAGTTCATGGATTTGGTAATGGGGGAAACCAAGCTGATGCAGAAATGCGTCTTGATGCAAAGTTGACTGGACTTCCATTACCAGAAGGTTTTCGATTTGCAGATTTCGGAACTAGAAGAAGGAAAAGCTATTCTTGGCACTATAAAGTAGTTGAATATTGCAAAAAAACTGTACCTGAAAATTTCGTAGGAACTAGTAATTTATTCCTTGCGATGCAACTGAATTTAAAACCAATAGGAACTATGGCACACGAATGGGTACAGGCACATCAGCAACTTAAATACAGGTTAGTTGATAGTCAAAGAATGGCTCTTGAAAATTGGGTCAAAGTATATAGAGGTGATCTAGGAATTGCATTATCCGATACTATAAATACAGATTCTTTCTTAAGGGATTTTAATGATCCTCTTCTCTATAAATTGTTCGATGGCGTCAGAGAGGATTCAGAACCCGATCCCGTACAGTTTGGTCACCGCATAGTTAACTTCTATCTCTCGAAGAATATAGACCCAAAAACGAAGACTATTGTATTTAGTAACAGTTTAGACTTTGATAAAGCAATAAATATTCATAATCAGCTGCACAATCTTATTGGTTCATCATTCGGTATCGGAACGAATCTCACCAACGATTGGTCCACTCCAGCTCTTAATATGGTCATAAAAATGGTTAGATGTAATGGTCAACCAGTCGCCAAAGTTTCTAACTCACCTGGTAAGGGCATGTGTGAAAATGATGAGTTCGTTTCTTATCTAAAGTCGGTATATATCTAAGAACATAATTGAAATGCTAACTTACGGGGTGTAGCTCAGCCTGGTATTAGAGCGCGTGCTTTGGGAGCACGAGGCCGGAGGTTCGAATCCTCTCGCCCCGACCACCAAGAATTAATCTAAAAACGCGAAAAGGAGAATTGTTAAAATGAAAATACTGCAGAAAATATTAGGAAAAAAAGCCCCTACAGATTATGCGGGTATCGTTGCTCCATTAAAGGAAATTGAAATTAATCTTTCTACTTACATTGGAGACCAAAGAAATAGTATTGTAAATCTTGAGGAAACGAAGAAAGGTATCACCGACCAGATTAATGTGGCAGATATTGAAATTAAAAAGTCTGAATTTACTGTAACAAAAATCTCTGAACTTCTTGGTTCAGATCTGGATACTGACGAACCAGCAGAGGATGCATGACAAGAGTAGTTCATAAAAAGTGTGGTAAAACTGCATTCTTTTTAAAAGAAAAACTAAAACCTGGAGATGTTGTATATGCTTCAAATGTAGTAATGTTAGACGGAACCCCCGCAACACCTCAGATACCAATTGTTTGTGGTAGTTGCGGGGAGTTTTTTGATCCAGGTTTTAAATCATCATGTGAACAACAACATTGGACCGATTGGTTTATAAATGCCAGTGTGGCGTAACTAGGTAGGCGCGCATGATTTAGGATCATGTGGACTGAGTCCGTGGGGGTTCGATTCCCTTCACTGGCACCATTTAAAAAAGGTGTAATCATGAAATTCTATAAAACTGTTCTATTACCAATAACAGTATGTGTTGGAGATTATTGTTGGGACGGAAAACGTATATGTGGACACTTTGACAATTATGGCGGTCGTGCAAAGTGCTTACTAAAAATTGACGATCTACAATCTGACGAAACAGGATATTATCCTAAACCGAAAAAATGTAAAGATTTATTAGAAATTTGAAAGGTTTAATATGAGCGAAGAATTTATTCAATTTTATTTTCCAT
>SDBT01014188.1_pt1 | contig 12717 bp, 10 predicted proteins | sample 2277101 | NCBI WGS metagenome assembly SDBT01 (sample SAMN10404973, study PRJNA504765) | marine sediment metagenome | isolation source: marine sediment core GS10_PC15, 103 cmbsf | place: Arctic Ocean: Southern Knipovich Ridge | collected 2010 | reverse complement strand
ATCTCCTTCTTCATAATCATCTCCCAATCTGTGTTTTGCCATAGCTTTTTTATGTATATCAGAATCGACATCATCTTCGTTTGCTTTTGATTCTCCTCCTCTTCTTTTCTCTATTTCTAGATCAAGATATCTTAAAGATTCATAACTATTAGAAATTTTTTCTACATTATTAGGGTCGTTTCTTTCTGTTTCAGCCATCTGACCTTCTATAGTACTCTTTTCTCTCTCAAGTTCTGATAATGATAGTGTTTTCCACCAGCTCCTTAAAGAACTTGTCATAGGATCGATTTCAGTTGCTTTTGATTCTGTAACACCATGATCAGTTTTCATATGCTGTCTTGCAACTTCATCTGGAGAAAAACCATGCATTATATCTGGATTACCAACATCCATTCTAGCCTTACAAAGTTTACATAAATACATTCCATCTTGATCCATTACATATTCTTCTTCAAAATATTTATCAACGAATGATCCATATATTGATGCTTCGTTTGCTTTTGATTCCCATGTTGGTGTTGGATATGTTGCACTTATGGATTGTTTTTGATCTCTAAACCAATTCTTTACTTCTTGTTTTGCTTGTTGGAATGCTTGTTGTGCCTCTGGTGTTTCTCCTTTAGTGCCGGGTAAGTCAAACATAGCTGTATGTGGAGTCCACCAATTCAGTAAATCATCCCAATAACTCCAATTCATATTAGCTCCACCTTCTTGTATGGCTCTAGTAAGAGCTTCTTTCATAGTATCTATATATAGTCTATTCATATCTTGTTGTGACATATCATAGTTTGATTTCATTAGTGTGCCTTCTTCTCTCCATTCATCTCCTTCTGGATCAGTTGGGAATAAATCTTCATGATCAAATTGTGAAAAATCTTCTTTTGCTTCATTTATACCACTTAAACTTAATACTTTTGCTGAATTTGGATTTTGTCTCATTGCGTCCATTGCACTTGCATCATCCATTCCTAAACCGAATCTTAATCTTTCATATATTTGCTCATAATCTGTTGGATTACTCATATATTTCATAGCATCTTCTATTTCTGCATTAATATTATCATCTTGCCACTGTCCCATATCATCTTGCCAGTTACCTATCTCTTTTGCTTTTCTTCGTGATTCACCATAGAATTTTCTATTATCAGCACCACAGTATTCACATATTCCTCCTGTTTGTAAATGATTATATGTTTGACTGCATTTTGGACACACTACCATAAACTCTCTTGCATATGCCTCTCCGAGTGAAGACAATTCATCTTTTAGCCTTTTAAGTTCCTCTTCCTTATCTCCCATATTCATGGGATTTTCTATTGAGGCAATATTAATAAAATTAGTTAGTTTTTTAATTTCTTTTTTTAAGTCAGTTACTCTTGATTCATTTACAATATTTGATATAGATTCATATGAATCTTCCTCTTCATCTGTATAATCTGACCATCCTTCACTCATTAAACGTTCTATCATTCCTCCTATTCCACCTGCTGCGTTAGTTAGTGCTTGTTGCTGACTAGATGAAAACTCATCCCACATTATAGGATCTCCTGATTCCCAGTTTGGAGAATTATCTGGTCCATTTACCATTGCTTTACTCATATAATCTCCATCTCCTCCAGCTTCTGATATAAGTTGCCACCAGTCCTGTACTACTTGATCGTCTGATGGAACTGCCTCCCTAGCTCTTGATTCTCCTGTTTCCTGTTTCATTTTTTGATCTGCTTCTTCCTTAGTTAATCCATGTGATTCTGCATAATGCCACCAGTTTACTGTATTCATATAATTTGTTGGATCTTTCTCTGCATCAGCATCTGTTAGAAGTGGTCCATTATTCCAGTCGTTCCAAGCATTATCTATTCTTTGTTGATAGTCTCCACCAAAAGTAACATCTTCTTTTGCTCTTTTTCTTGATTCGTTGTAAAAGTCTTGGTCTATTCCAAAGTCATCAGTATCTGCCATTGCTCCTTGTATTCCTGTTTGTGTGTATTGACTTGCTACATGAGCACCATGTTCTTGTTGCATATGCCAATCAAGTGTTTCAGGTTCTTTTATGATTTCTTGGCAAAAGGGACATTGGTCTGGTAATTCGTATTCATTAGCATCCATATGAACCTCGTTAAAATGCACGTTTCTATCTTTACTATTATAAAATGATTCGTTACACCTAGTACAAATTAGGTCTTTTTTTTTAAAGTCTTTTGACCTATGATTTTTTTCCAAGTCATATGTAAAGGAATATGCCTCGTTTAATTCTTCTTCTTCTTCATCATCTTCTTCATTTACACGACTGTATTTCTCTAACTTATCTTCTTCTTCGTTAAAGTCATACTCAGCCTCTTTTACTATATCTTTCTTTACTGCCTCTGTTATATATTGATATTCTAAACCTGCCAAAATGTAGGCATCTCCTTGTGTTATTCCTAATGACTCGAAAATTTTTGTCCTTGTTTCTGTTGAAACTTTATACCATACCTCTTCTAATCTTTTTAGTTTCTCATCTTCTGGTGCTTCCTCTGTCATTCGTGATAACGCTGGATCAGTTTGTAATCTATCACCTCTTGGTGTTGGTTTAAATGCATCATAGTCAGTATTTGCTCTTGCTGCTTGTTCTGGCAATAATGCTGGTGTGCCTCCTGTCGGTCCACTTCCTGCTCCTCCTTCTTCGCTATATCTTTCATTATCATGTCTAACAGCATGACTTCCAGCATCTGCTGGATTATCAAACACTTTACCACATTCTGGACATGTTTCGCTATAATCGTCCACTTCCTCATCTGCTCGTTTATCTTTTGGTATATCTTGAACTGGTTCTCCAGTCTTTGTATATTCATCTACATCTACTTCATACTCATCTGTTTCTTCCGTTGCTCCTGTTGGTTGTTCTGGTAATTGTGGAGTACCTATTTGTGGTGTTTGTGGTGTGTCTACTTGTGGAGTCAATGGAGTTTCCATTGAACCTATCTCTCTTGCTTTCGCTCTAGATTCTTTAATTGTATTAATATGTTTATTTAGTAAATGTTGTCTCATTCCCTCTGTATCTCCTCCCGGATATTTCTCTCCGCATATATCACATTTTGCGAAATCATCTTCTTCAGGTGGACTAAAGAAATCTAATACTTCAGCATCGGTAGTTTCCTTTGCATATCTTTCTTTACCTCTTATATATTTTGCTACTTTAGATACTTCATCTAGTTTTCCGTATAAATCCTCACGATATCCTTTACCATACTCGTTATCTGGATCAATATAACTCATTTTCTTTGGTCTTTTCTGTGTAAGTTCTCCAGTATCTGGATCTTGCCATCCTGTTTCAACTTCGTCGTTTTCCTCTGCTGGAAGATCTACTCTTCCATACCAAGGCTTACTTTTGTCTTTAGGTGGTAAAATTAAATCATCATCTGGTTTTTCGGCATCTTGCTCGTCAGTTTCTCCTCCTGCCAAATTTGCAACTTTATTTAAAATAGAATCTGTTCCTCGATCTTCTTGACCATACATTTCTGTGAATTCTGAGTGACTTTGATTCTTATGTGATGTGAGTTCCTCTTCAGTAGAAAATTGTTGATTACAAAGTGGACAGTCTGTATCTCCCATTATTTAACATCCCCTTTTGGTTTTTTAACTTCTCCAGCATATAACCTCATTTCTTGTTGTTCTGCTTCGGTTATTTCGGAGTATTTTTTCCCGAATAAAGTCTTTGATGCCTTATCATCAACTGATACTTCAATACTTCGTATTTTTTCTATTGCTTGTTCGTATTGAATTCCATGTCTTATCCACAGTTGAGTAGCAATCTTGTCTTCATGCCTTCCTTCTAACTTGCTTTCGTAAATAATATCATCTACGCTTTCTTGTGCCTGTGGTGTATCTATGGCTCCATCTAATAAGCCATCGTTTAAATTGAGTGATTCACCTGCTTTATTCTTGGGATTACCAAAATAGGAATTAATTATTTTTGTTTCTTCTGCTTTTTTGTCTTCTTCCTCGTCAATATCATATTCTTCATCCGCGTCTACCAGTGGTTCCTCTCCAAAATCTTTTTTACCTTTTATTAGTTCTGGAACATCATCACCGACGAGTTCATCGGGATTTTCGAATGATTCTTTAATTGCTTTAGCTGAGTCGACTTGTGTATTGAACAAGCCTGTAAAGCCGTATTTCTGTGATGCCTTTGCTATTGCATCCTCTTCCGAGTCTGCTGTAAGTTCTATTGTTTCTCCGGGATCATCATCGGAGTTCTTAATTTTAACTTCATATCTACCTTCATGTATTTTACAATTTTCTGTAACCTCAAAATGTCCTGCCTTATGAGTGTCAACTGCGTCTACATCTGTGTCAAAATAACCGCATATTGGACATGTTGAATCAGCTTCTGTTGCTGGATTACTTTGCTCAGAATATCTTGAGCCAGCTTTAAATGCTTTATTATCGTAAAAAAATTCGTTTGGATTAGGATCGTATCCTTGTTTTCCTTTCGGTAACTTTGGATCATTTCGTGGTCCTGCAGTTGCCTTATTCTGTGGAAATTCTACTCTATTTCTTGGTAGTTCTTCTGGGTCTCCAACTTCATTACTTGTATCTCTCAGAATCTCTCTTGCCTTTCTCAGATTCTCTTTAGTTATTTTTGGATCAATATACATGGTTTCCTCCCATGCGTGTAGTGATTCTTTAATATTAGAAGTTCCATCATGATTTATTTTTCTATGAACTCTCATATCTTCTTCGCTTGTAAATGCTTCACCATCACAGTCTTTGCAATTATAGTAACTTTCGTCTCCAACTGTGTAAACAGTGCCACCAAAAGATTCCTTGAAAACACCCATTTTATGCATGTTTTCAGATACTTTACTTCTTATATCTTCAGGAAGGGAATCGTAGTCCGCACTTTCATACGAACTGTTATCCTTATCCTGTTGGTATACACTATCTTGATAATTATTATCATCGCCTTCTTCGCTAGTTGAATCCTGACCGTTTAGAATATCTTTCCTAGCGTCTGAGTCGATAGAGTCCCAGAGATCCCTCTCACTAACTTTTTCTTCTTCCTCGAACGCATAAGCGTCCCTGAATCCATTAGATGAAAGGTCAGGCATATAATTAGTTGGTTTTAGTTATTTATAAGCATATACGTCCTTTTGTATAAAGAGAATGTTTATAAGTTAATTTGTCTTCGAAGGCTTTCTTTTATATCTAATCCATCTATATCGTAACCAATAGCATCCCATCCTTGAACTCTTTCCCTTGCAAAAATCTCTATTCTAGGTTTATCTCCGAATATTGTTGTTATATTCTTCATTACTTCCTTATTTGGCTTTGAACTATGCTCTCCTCTAGGTGACATAAGAACGCTTGATATTGTATTATCCCTTTCCTCTTTAGGTGGTCTGAGGTGTGCAATATTACCTTTAGCACAAAGTAATGCAAACTCCCCGTTTGACTTTGTGTAACTTCCAACTCCGAAAAATATTCCACCACTCTTAGGATTAGTCTTTATCCAGTTAGTAAACACTGTCTTTATTTCAAATCCCCAAGACCTTACAGCTCTTACTCCTTCCTCAACCTTTGGATATGTCATCCAACATATTAAAGCACAGTTTTCCTCAGCTAATTCTCCTATAGGAAGTGTATATACATCTCTATCTGACATTCGTTTATACTCTGTAACACAAGCTTGACCACCAGTTCTATTGTACATCCAAGGTGGATCAATATATATTATATTATACTTCATTTCTTATTCTCAAGCCTCTTTTTTATTATATTAACGTATTCCTCATTTAACTCTATTCCTATCCATCCACGACCAAGTTCCTCAGCTACCATTGCTGTTGTGCCCGACCCCATAAATGGATCTAATACTATTCCTTTTTCTAAACCCTCATTACAGTCGCAGTTTGTATATCCTTTAAATTCATATTCTACGTTTTCCTTTTTGAAGGAATTTCTACTTATTGAGGCTTGACCATATTTTGGATCTATTGCTCGCTTATAATTTGATGTATTTGAATAATCTGTATCACCCAAACTTTTATATATCTTCTCTACTGGTTTTCCACATTTCTTGCACACTCTTTCTGGACACGCACATTTTATTACACGCCTTGGTAGTTCTGGTGGAAATGTCGCAAAGTGAGCATCTGGGAATGGTTTAGTGTTTATTTCCCATACATCTCCCGGATTCTTACCGTCTGGATGGTTCATTTTCTCCGCTGGTTTTGCGTATTCTGTTAGCATATTCTCGTCGTATTTGTCATCAAAGTCTAGGAACTTCTTTACCTTTAACCAGTCTTCTCTAGTTGGATATGAACCCTCTTTATCAAACCAATGGTGAGGTGTATAATTACCAAAATGATCTTCTATCTGCTCTATTGTAATGTTTCTATCATTCCTCCACCTATTAAGATAGTCCCTAATATCCTTAAGTTCTGGTAAGTCCCTGAAATATACAACTCCTTTTCGTTCCAATACAGCATATGGTCTGTTTGTTGCGTAAGTCATATCCCTTCGTTCTTTCCATACATCGCCCGGATTCTTTTTCATATCAGTACTTCCAAGTCCTATATCATGGTGTTTTCCAGAATCCCTTTGTTTCTGTATTTTTTCCTCAGCATCTCCGTAATTGGATCCCTCTTTATGTTTTCTGTTTTCGTATCTGTGGTAATGATCTAAACCTTTTTGTCCAGTAGTAAAGTTTTCTGGTGTATTTTCTAGAATATCATCTGTATATGGTTGATATTTCTCCTTCCACCTATTATTAAACCCTTTTTTAGTTGAATCTATTTTTCCATCTCCTCTTTTTACATTGTCTTGTTTGAGAAATTTTGATAAATCTGCGTCTTTCTTTTTAACTCCATCAGAATAATTATAATTCCTTACCGCTTTCATTGGTATTCTTATAGACTCTAAGTCAAAATAATACTTCTTACTCTTTACAAAGAAGAAAATAGATTCATATTTAGGAGAAAGTCTGTCTTTTACCGAACTTGGCATGGCGTTAGGTTTCTGCCAGATTATGTGATTTCTCGCTGTCCATCCGTTGTCTATGCAGTTTATATAGAATCTTTCTGGTATTCCTATCCTTGATTTTACTGCAAGTCCTTTAACTCGTTTTTCTTCTTTCGGATAATAGTTTTCTTTTCCTTTAGATTTATTAGTTGATAACCATCCAAGATGCTCTGGTTTTGTATGAGCACCAGACTGCGAATAAGAATCTCCTATATTAATCCATACTGAACCAGTAGTTTTTACTACTCGTTTTAATTCATCCATAACTAATCCCATTTTTTCTAAGTATTCTTGAAAAGTTTTTTCGTTTCCTAATTGACCTTCTATTCCGTAATCTCGAAGTCCCCAGTAAGGTGGACTCGTTACTACACAATCAATACTTTCGTTTGGGATTTCTTTTAGTTTTTCTAATACGTCCCCTACTAGAATTTTCTTGTCTAATGATTCCATACCTCTCACTCAAATATTTATGCAGGTCCTTATATATTTGTACGTCATGAACCCTTGTTTCCATTAATGCTATTATACCAAAGTCCTCGTTCACAAGTAAAACTGGGCAAGCCTCCATCAAGCCTCTTATAGCCATCCTTATATCCTTTGTTACTAAAACCCATCCAGTCATTTTTACCCATTCTATTAACAGTTCGTCCTTCGTTCCTTTTTTGAATTTGTCTGTACTGTTCATTATTCTCATATGTTTCAACTGTTCCAAGTCCTCTATTTTGAGCCTTGTATTCTCGTCTATGAGATATCCTTTTGGTTTGAATCCCCTCTTCCATAATCTCAAGATGTCCACCTTGGTATGAGGCTCGTAGGTGGCGCACATACCTTTTTATGAGGACAGTAATTACAATATTTGGTAATAACACGATCTGGAGGTATTGTTTGTCTTATATGATCAAGTTTTGTTATGACTTTTTTCTTTATGTTTTCTATGGAATCAAGTTCGAATACAAAAGCTATGGGATCTCTAAAACTTTGTGACTTGTCTAGGTATAGAATAGCGCCGTATTTAGCATCCACACCCTCTGATATATATAAAAGTAGTTTGTATATGTTTAACTGATTTACGTATCCCTGATCGGGTTTGCTTGGTGGATCATGTTTGTTTCCTCTAGAATCCACTGTTGAAAATGTCTTCTTGTCTGCTATAACTATATCTCCCTCATATTCTAATATGTCGTCTGCTGTTCCAGTAACACAGTCGTATATATTATATATTCCAATGTCTTTCGTTTCAATTTTCTCCATTTTTCTTATGTTTGCTGCGAGATGAATCTCGTTTCTTTTACCAAGTGTAGCATTTTCATGTAGTACTGTTCCCATCCAGAAATTTGTTACAGAATTATAAGTTAGTGGCTCTGGATCGTTTCTAAAGTCATACCAAGGTCTTCTATCACATTCTCCTGTTATGTGTGATACATGTACGGTTTTACTACGTTTTCCGCTTTTTACTTTCTTTTCTTGTAGTTTCTTAAAGCGATTAATTATATCCTCTGCAATATCAACTTGTCTCATTAATAATTCTCTCCTTCATGTTTACTATAAACTCAGGCTTCTTTTCTATCAATATATAGTTTCTGTTCTCTTTTAGGCAAGCGATAGCCGTAGAACCAGATCCTCCGAATGGGTCTAAAACGGTATCTCCCTCTTTACTGAAAAGCTTAATAAACCAAGTAGGAAGTCTTACTGGATATACCGCACTATGACCAGTATTCTTTGTTTCTGGTGACATCCATAGAACATTAGTTGGATATACTTTTTCTTTCCCTTCCCAATTTTTTATATTGGTTCCGAATCCGCTATGTGTAGATGTTTCTCTTCTAACGTTTTCAGTTTCTTGGTTTCTATTCTTTACTCGTTTTATTGTTGCCTCTGCTATTGGAACCATTACAGATTTTTGATCCATGTAAAAGTCTTTTTCTCTGGTAAAGTGTAAGCATCTCTCCCAAGCATCTCTAAATCGGTTTTTCCAATATCCCGGAACTGAAGTTCTTTTATGCCATATGTACTCTTCTGTCCATAGCCATCCTTGTTCTCTCATTTTAATTATGAGTTCTAATACATATGTCTGCCTTTCCCCATCTCTTACCCTTTCTTTTATGTTTAGTATGAATGAGCCATCTGGTTTTAATATCCTTTTAATTTCCTTACTTATTGGAAGAAACCATTCCACATACTCATCTATTGGTATGTCCTCATATTGTTTTTTCCTAGCATCACCGTATGGTGGACTTGTCATTACGAGGTTTATGGAACTATCCGGGAGTTTTTTCATTACGTCTAGGCAATCTCCTTCATATATTACGCCTTCACTCATTATTTCTTCCTGCCCCAACATCTAGAGTGCATTATTATTGCGCCATATGGTATAATAAAAGCGTCATTAGGTTCTATCTTTTCTTTACAATTATAACATTTATCTCCGAAATGATTAGTACAATTAGTATATCTATCCATTATTTATCCCTCATGAAAATCTCTTGTCTTTTACCAAGCCTATCTAACATTTCTTCTACTATATCATTAACCGCGTTGTAATTACCATCAACCACCTTAAACTGAATCTGTTCTCTTTCAAGCAAACTGAAAATATCGTTGTCTAATTTATTAGCCTCTTCTTCGTTTTCCTTTCGTCCTTTCTGAATGAATGCTTTCTCCCTAAGAATGAAATAGTTAATGTTATCATATTTCTTAAACTCTCTTGCTACCATTGCGTGAAACAGTTCATCAAAAGGTTTTATGTAAGCACTAGATAGAAGTAATGGAGAATCTGTTATTATTACATCAACCTTTCCATCAAGTATAAATTGTCTATGATGCTGTTCTGCGAATATTTTAAGACTGTTTACCTTCCCAGTCAGTCGTCCATCCCAAGCCAGAGTCTTTGCATACTCTCCTGTAAATTCGCAGTTTACGTCATGGTGTTTTAATAGGGAAAACACACCTGTAGCTATACTTGACTTACCACTTCCGGGTCCTGCGAAGAAGTTAAGGCAGTATGTAGGCATCAAACGAGTTCCTCCAACTCATCATCAATATCGTTCATATTTATATCGCATGTACAGTCGTCTAATCGTTCCTTGCACTTCTTACAGTTCTCCAAGTCCAATTTGTTATTAGTCATAGCCTTATATATATTAATCACTCAACTAATCTTATGTCACCGTTATCTTGTATTGTTAAAAGTCCTTCCTTATGCCATTTTGCTATTAGGTTTTTTGCATGTTGGTCATCTTTACAGCAGTGGTTTCTGACCAAAATTGGTATGAGATCCTCTTTCATGCAAATTTGATCCTTATTTCTTAATCCTCTTACTGCCTCCTTGAAAAGAGACTCCTTTGTACGATGCTCTGTTTTAAGAGTTGCTTGTGCTATTGAATCTCCTTTATCAAACGAAAGTCCGAAACTCTCATACTGTGCTTTGAATTCCTTTATTGCGCATTCTAAACATTCTTTATCCACTCTTTCTCTCATAAGGAGTTTTGCGAAAGCCGTAGAGGTTCTAATGAGTGCTTCATATTGTCTTCTGTCTATAGGAACTGTATCATCAAGTTTTGTTATAACGTTCCTTTCTGCAAAGAAAAGACTTAGTTCTCTTTCTATGTCTTTTGGCATTTTTGGTTCTTGTGCCCGTGCATAGTTGAGGAATGACATAAGCTCTTTTTCATCAAGTAGTCCTTTTGGTCTTCCCTCACGACTATTCATTATATGCTCTGATATACGGAGATCTTCTTCTTTGCTTGCGTTGTCTAGGAATCTGAATTTTAAATCAAATCTTGAAAACATTGAATCCTCTATATCTATATTATCCATTATGGGTTTGTCTTTATCCCATTTTGAGTATTTCGGATTAGCTGATGCGAATATTGCGGTTTGTGCTGGCGCTTCAGATTCTCCAGCTCCTGCTAACGATCTTCTACATACTCCATCTTCCATGATTATGTGGAATATCTGTCTATCTTCTTTTCTCATTTTATCAAATTCGTCTATGAATACATGACCACCGCTGTAAAGCACGACTGGTCCGGGAGTTAAAGCACTGGTTCCATCTGGCATATTTACCATTGCCATACAAAGTCCTACACCACTTGATCCTGCTCCAGCTGTAATTGCTCCCCTATGTGAAACTCTTTTTATCCATTTCATTAGTTCTGACTTTGCCGTTGCGGGGTCACCTACAAAAAGTATATGTATTAATCCTCTATGATTTTCTTCTTTCATTCCTCCGACAAGTCCTAAAAGGAGTGCTAGTTTCTCCTCATCGTAGCCAGATATATGCCAAGCATATGAGTCTATGAAAAGTTTGAGGAGTTTTCCTTTTTTGGACAACTCTTTATAATAGCTTAACTGTAATTCATCTGGAATTATTGATTTATCCTCTTCTTTATCCTCCATAGAAATTACATCTATCATAACGTCGTTCTTTGCTGTATTTGCTGCCTGTATTCCTCTCTTTTTCGCCGGGATAGACCTAAATATACCAGTAATTATCTTCTTTTCTCCGAAGTGGCATTGATTTACATCCTCTCTATGTATATCTGCCATCAGTCTATGCTGTGAGGAATAAAGTGATTCATCATTAAGTTCGCGTAATGTTATTGTTTGTATTGATTCACTTTCAAGAATAGTTTTTAGATCAAGTCTTCTTCCACAGTCTGGGCATGATGGACTGTCGTTTTCTCCTGTGAATTCTAAATCTTGATCACATTTATAACAATAAAATAATGCTTGTTTTGTAGTGGTTTGCTCCTTTCCTATAGCAAATATCTCACAAGGAAACGTTATTGTCTGATTTTCATGGTCTTGTGCATTAACATCTGACATTCTTACGGTAATGGGAATTATCACGTTTGTTTGTATATTCCTGAATTCCTTTACTATTTCTGGTAATTGATCAACCTCATCTGGCTCGAATTTATAAATAATGTATGCCTTTATTATTCCCTTTCTAAGAGTCTTTTTGAAATCCTCTCTTGTTTCTTCCATAGTCTGCTTTATTATTGGGTTTTCGTTGAAATCTATGTTTATAACAGAATTACTTCTTAGTCCTTCTATATCAGAAAGTCTGTTAACTAGGAAGTATTCAGCTATCTCCTCAACTGGTAACATTCCTCTTACCATAGTGGATCGATCCTAGATTTTGCGTTACGTAATAATTCAACGTGTTTTTCAAGAATTTTTGAATATATCGACAGTTCTTCCTTTGACATTTTCCTAAATTTCTGTGCTTGTATTGCTCGTTCTGCGAATATGCCGGGAGGATTATGACCGTTTGGATTCATTTCCTCTAATGCTTTTGTTGCGTTTTCCTCCACGTATTGATCAAGTAGTTTTCTTATAAGTCCGTTAAATGTGGTATTATGAAATGCTGCGAATGTTTTTACTCTTTTGAGCCAATCTTTATCTGTATAATAAATCGAAGTTCTAAAAGCCAATACTATAGAATTGTTATACCTTAATATAAACTATATGTTAGCATACTTTTATTTTACTGTAGTTTTTCATGTTATTGTTTACTTGTATGCTATGTATGCTATGTCACACTTAGCATACACGAGACTACTGCTACACTACATACAACATACAACTACTACATAAAGAAGTATATAAACAACTAACTAATTAGTTCGTGCATCTTAGCTTCGGATACTGGGTCATAGATAAGCATGGTTACTTGGCTAGAATCAAAGTCTTTCCATATCGCTCCTTTTT
>SDBT01014187.1_pt1 | contig 12717 bp, 33 predicted proteins | sample 2277101 | NCBI WGS metagenome assembly SDBT01 (sample SAMN10404973, study PRJNA504765) | marine sediment metagenome | isolation source: marine sediment core GS10_PC15, 103 cmbsf | place: Arctic Ocean: Southern Knipovich Ridge | collected 2010 | reverse complement strand
TTACAAAATAAAACAGTTTTAACTATCACAGGTATTAGTTATGGGACTAGTCTCCCTATAGTAGCGAAATTCCCCAATGAACACACCTGCTCTTTTAGAGAGAATGAAATATGACTTGCAAAGATAAACTGGAAAAAAAGAATAGGGGAAGATGGTAAGGAGAGAGGTTCTGAAATATGAAAAATCGAAACATTTATAAATGGATGGTGATTAATAGATAAAATGGGAAAATGTCATAATTGTAACGGAACTGGTAAAGTACCAACAAGAAAAAGGATGGAAAAACATCCTAATATAACTGTAGTAGGTCAATGTTATTACTGTAGAGGTAAAGGGTTTAGAACATCTTACTATGGGAGGGATGAATAAAATGAGTGAACTAAAAGAAATAAAGATAACATTAGATGCCGAACCTTTCATACCACAGAAAAGATTATCGCCTTCGAGTATTAATACTTATCACAAATGTCCACGGCAGTATTACTATAATTATATTGCAAAGCTAAAGACAAAACCTAATATACATTTAGTAAAAGGTTCAATAGTACATAAAGTATTGGAAGATTTTTTCAGAGGATACAGGCCCGAGATGGAAGCAAACATTTTAAAAATATTTGAAAGAGTCTGGGGAAAGAATGAACAACAGATAAAGAATTTAGAATTGCCTGAAGAAGAAATCAAACAGGCAAAACAAGATTGTCTTAATATGATTAATGAATATTTCATTTCATTTAAAAGGAAAATAAAATCTCTTATACAATCAGGTAAAGCTGAGAATGAATCTCATGCTTATTACCTTCTTAAACCAAAGTTTAGGGAGGTCTTCGTAGAAGATAAGGAAATTCATTGTTGCGGATTTATAGATAGGGTAAATGAAGATTACAACAACACACTTACCATAGGCGACTATAAAACAAGTGCCAAATATGGAATAGGATTGCCAGTAGACTACAAAAGGCAACTGGCTATATACTCCCTTCTATACACAAACCAAGAGAAGAGGCAACCCGATTTTGCCGCAGTAAACTTTCTGCGTTATGGGGAAGAGTATCTTCTGGAGGTTACACCATCGCTCCTTAGATACGCAAGGGACACTATTCGATTAGCGTATCAACAAACTCGTTCTACGGATATCAAAGATTATCCTTTATATGAGGATAATCTTTGCCGGTGGTGTTCTTATAAAGGCATTTGTAATGGTCAAGAGGATTTTGATACAATAATGAGAGAGGAACGGTTAAAAAGTATTATTAAGAACATGAAGGATATAGTTATCCAACCAAATACCGCTCCTCCCTCCACAGAACAATAAGGGGAGAATACTCTCCTTATTGTTCTATACTTATGTAGTGAGAAGAAATGAAAAACATAACAAAAAAATATAAGGGAAGCTTAGAAATAGGGATGAAGGTTTATCTAAATGATATAAACTGTCCAGGCACAGTTATTGAGATTAATTATGATGGTTATGCCGCATCAATATTAAGGGATGATGGTGATGAAGGTGATGGGGTTATGTATAATGGTTGCAGAACATGGCGAGTTAGAAAGGAGCCACATGGTTTCTGGGGCTCAAGTGGTATAGAGGGTTTTTTATGGGTCGAACTTGGTATCACTAATTGGAGAAAGAGGATAGAAAATGACTAAAAAGGATTATTATGATATTGGTTTTGAAAGTAAAGTATTCAAAGTTCCAAAGGCATTCTTAAATAAGTATAAAAAAGATGTAACTCTATTAGCAAAGAAAGAAGTTATTGATGATTTTAAGAGTGAAATTGATTCATTGCCTCCTGAATTAACACCCAAACAATTAAAGGTTCAAATATGGCATATTATACCTATAATAGAAGAACGCCACCTTCCAACCATTGACAAATTAAAAAAATACGAAAAAATAGTTTCTAAGAAAGATTGTCCTCACGATGATGTAGGTGGTGCTACTGTATGCAATAGGTGTGGAAAAATAATTTAAGAGGTAAAATGGGTAAGAAAATAACTATAGAAGATTGGTCTAACCATATGATGGGGATAAAAGAACATCCTAAATTAAAAAATAGAGGTGTGGGATTAAAAATGGCACCGCATAACGAAGGTGAAACAAAATGATTTTAACATTATTGGCTTTAATAGTAGTAATAGTAGGAGCAATTATATTAGCTATACCTTTGATGATAATAGAATTAGCACTATGGGTAATATTCTTAATAGCATTGGCTGTTATTGTAACTATAATAATAGCCGCCATGTGTGTAATTGAGCTTCCTTTTGTGCTTATAAAAAAGTTTGTAAAGGGGTTTACCAACTTATTTAAAAAGAAAAATGGCGAAAAAATACAAACCGGGTGATAAGATAATTTGTATAACAGAAAATGGTAGTTCATCACGTTATTTTCAAGAAGGCAAAATCTACACAGTTATAGAAAGTGGTGCCTATCAAGACCCAGATACTTATGGAATAGAAGAATGTAAAGATTTGCAGTTCGGTTGGTCTAAAATATTTATAGAAGACCAATCCTATTTTCAACTATTTAATATAAACTGGAAAAAAAGGATACAAGATTGAGTAATCATATTTATATAAGCTTGTCGGGTGGCAGAACTGTTAAGTCCGAATGGAGTAGAACAAATGAAAACCATCCCAGAGTTGCCTGTTAGAATGGTTAGTAAGAGTAACTACCGACTTGGAAATGATAGCAACACATTTCTACCCGACTTGCTTCCTTGAACCTTCAAACTTCTTAAAAACACAAGATTTATATATTAATAGTTGCATACTACTTCTTAAAGGTGAGTTAATTGAAAGACAGTATAAAGATAATATTAGCGTTTTGGGCTTTTATGGCATTGATGTTTCTTAAGGGATATATTATTAACTCTAAAAAACTTATATCTATTAGTATTTTTGATATTATAGCATGGATTATTTTAGTTTGTGTTTCTTCTAATATTATAAAAACATATAAAAAGGTGAGTAAAATTGGATAAAGAAACGGTATTGATAGAACCGATGGCGGATAAAAATGATGAACTTGTAACTATTTATTCTTATGATGTTGAAACGGAAACAGTAATTTCAACTTATTCTGATGTGATGAATAGGGCAGAAGCTTATCAAAATTATAAAGTTGTCGGTGAAATGATAAATGGAAAAATAGATTTATTTGGTGATGATTGTAATGAAAAGGAAGATTATTCTGAAATTTTTAACGGCGATGACTATTATGAGGATTAGGTGAGGTAAAGTGAATAAAGTAGAAAAGCTACTTAAAGATGGCAGATTATTTCTAGCAACAAAAGGGAACAAATATGATTTCTACATTTGCAGAGGTTCAAAGAAACAAATATATGAAATTATATATTCTAAGGCTTATGATAGTTATACCTGTAGTTGTAATAATGTTAGGTTAACAGATTGCAAACACATAGAAGCTGTGAGAAAGCTGAGGACAGAGTGACGCCGAATGATGAAATAGTCGGTGGAGACTTTGAAAAAGAGAAATTCTATCCAGAGGCTAGAGTAGTTATATGCTCAATCAATATAATAATTGGGCTAATTATTTCTTTAGGCATGGCTAGATGGATGAGAGGCGTTATAGGCTATACACTATTAATCATTAATGTTATAGGTATAGTAATAGCTAGTAAGCGTTTATAACGTGTTTAGCGTACATTCCTTAGGCGCCTTTATAACATGTTTAGCCTTAGGCGCCTTATATACGGTATAGGTATAACTATGAACAACATACAACGGATAAGAAACAACTGTCTGCGTTTTCTTGATAAAAGTTTTAATATAAAAGTTAATGTGGTGAAAATCAATGTGAATAATACCTTAGAACATGAGGTTGCTAAATTTATAAAATGTTATGAGTTAATCAAGGATAAAAAACAAATAATAACCGAATCCATATTCAAAGAAGGTGGTAGAGCAGATGTTTTGTGTTTGGATGATATGAGGGTTTTTGAAATAATGCACACAGAAAGCGAAAAGGAAGCATTATCTAAGGTGGATAAATATCCGTCATTAGTAGATATTGTATTTTTAAAGGCTAAAGATATTCTAAAGGTGATACAATGGAAATAGACTTTGTATATAGTTGGGACATAAAAAATATGATTGATATGAATATTATTAAATATGAAGGAAGCATTGAAGATACCCGTGGTTTATCTATAACCAGTTGGAAGAAGGCAATGATTAACCTTTCTAGTAATATGTGGAAATTTTGGCACATTTTTGGAATAGGGAAACTAATAGAAGAAGTAGGGAAAACCATCACACATGAAAACACACATTTATTAATAGATACAAAAGATAAATATACTCCAGAGGGTGAGGAAATGTGCTGTAGAATGCTCTCTGGGCAGGTTGTAGGTTGAAGGTTTCAAAAACGACAAAAACGAAAAGTATATAAAGGAGTACATACTACTTATATATAAGGTGAGTTCTAATGAAGATAATATTAACAAAAGATGATATTGAAGCGTTGATAAAACAGACGTATTCTGGTGTAACCGAAATAACATTCAATGGTGATGATGTGGAAGTAACTTTGAAGGTAAATGCTAGTTTTTTTGCCACAACCGAACAACCAATAATAAAAACACCAGAACCGACACTAGAAGAAAAAAATGAAGTTGCAGAAAGAAAGGGGTTAATGGCTTCTGGTGGAGAAAAGAGGAATTTAAGAAAGTTTTAAAATGGGAAGAAAACAAACAGCGGCTACTAGACGTAAGCTTAGTAAAGCCAATAAAGGAAAAAAGAACCCAGCTTATAAGGATGGTAGACGAAGCTATCGTGAAAAGGCTGGTGCAAAGAATAAAGACGGCAGTTTAATTCATCATAAAGATGGTAATACTAAAAATAATGTTAAATCTAATCTAGTAAAGATACCTAAAAGTAAAAGAAGTGAGCATGAAAAAAAACACGATAGAGGGAAGAATTTCCAAAGTAGTGGTGGAAGGAAGAAGAAACCAAGAGGGTATAAAGCTAAGAGATTAAAAAAATGAGTTGGAAAAAAGGCAGTAACTGTATAGAATGTGGTGCTTGTGAAGGCATGAGTTATCCACAAGCAAGAGATATATGTCCAGTTGATGCGGTGGTGAAAAGATGAAAGGAAAAAGTCATGGAAAAGTTAGGTCAGGTAACTGATAAAGTCAAATGTATAATATAATTCTTTACGGTGGTGACACTTGCATGAAGTGTATGAGAGCAAAACAGAGTTTAGAGAAACATAATTTAAAGTTTAAATATGTAGACGTTATGAAGGATGACGAATCTACAGATAGATTCATAAAAGAATCGGGACAAGAAAAGATTCCTTTAATTAAATTCAATGGAGAGTTCATTCGTGAACCCTCTATTTTTAAGAGTATTTCTATTGTAGTATCAAGCCTTCAGAAATAAAGGTATTGAATTATAGGTGAGACAATGACAGATGATAATATAGATATTGAAAAGGAAATAGACAAGTTTGTGGAAAAAGAAGCCACAAAAGAAAAGATAGACCAATCAGAGAGTATAGATGAAAAAACGGTTAATAAACAACTTGGTGAGATGGGCTACTTATGGGATACTGTAATTAAAAAATTGAAAGCCGATTCTATCTGTTTTGATTGTAAAAAAGATATAGATTTCTCAGGTGAGGAACAGGTACAAGTATTAGAAGCTAGTAAGAGTGAGAAAGGCACTTGTAGTTTTGTAGCAGTATGCCCAATTTGTTTTAAAAAATTAGAAGATAAACACAAAAAAGATAAAAAGATTGATAAGGGGAAAAAAATATGCCAGTAGAAACTTTTATGGGAATGCCAGTGTGGGTAGGAATAGATACATCCACATCTACCACAGATAGTACGGTTCATGCTGTACCTGATATAACAGAAGAACAACTACAGAACTTTAGAAGGGTGTTAGTTGAAGCAACTATAAATATCAACAATAATTTGTATGGTATGATGGCTACTCCTAATTTTTATTTTAAATTAAAGTATGCTCCAGTGAAAAATTGGAAAAAAAGAATAGAACAGAGGTGAACAGATGCCAGAAGGAAAAGATACACCAGCGTTAAAGCTGAAAGATTTAGAAATAGATGGGGAAGTTAAGATAAAGTTGGACTGTGCAGAAGCGGTAAAAACAGGAGATAACAAGTATGGTGCATGGTACTTGTGGTTTGGTAAGGTTGAAAACACGCCAAAGGTTTGGGAAGGAAGAGGATATGATGCCAAAGAAATTAATGGATATACAGGCAGTGTATTATTTTTTCCAACACCGACATTAAATAAACAATTGGTAGAGATAACTAATGGAAACCTAGAAGTTGATGTTTCTATTAAGAAAGTCGTAGAAGAAGGTCCTAAAGGACTTATACGAAAATATGTAGCTACCAAGCTATCAGAAGGAAGGCCTCCCCAGCCTTCTAATTCTGATTTAACTCCTGGCGAGTCTAAACTTATTCACGATATAGAAAATATGATAGGTACTGGTTATAAAGAAAGAATAACAGAAGATGTTTTTGTTCAAGCCTCTAAAGAACCTAAATATGGTGGTCAAATCACAGAAGAAAGAGCAAGAAAATTATACACAATATTTAACTAAAAATGGGTATTCTAGAAACGATTAAAAAAGATGAAACACCACAACAGAAAAAACAAGTTGAAGGTTTTGTTTGGGTAACTATGCTTATTAAGTATGGTTTAGATGGTAATGCTGTAGTGATTAGGTCTTTCAGCAGACCTGCAAAAGATTCTTATATAAAAAAGTATGTGGCTCCTAAAAAAGCAGAATCAAAGATAGATATAAAAAAATCAGGAGATAAAAAGAGGTTATTCTAAAATGATAGAAGAATTTTGCTTTCACACGGATGCGGTAAGCCTTTTTAACGAAAGGTTGTATTCTAATATTTTCACAGACGAAAATGTTGTAAGTAAAAAGAAATCTATTAAAATAGGAGACGAAAAGTTCTATGGCTTCTTTCTAGAAAAAGGTAGAAATAGTTACTTTGCTTTAGATGAACAAGTAAAAAATATGCCTTTTAAGGTTTTAGAATCGGCAGAACATGATTATAAAGGAGAAGTATTTACATTTATAACTAAGATTGACCCTATTGAAATTCCAGCAGAGAAAAGAATACCATTTAGGGCCCTTATAGATTATATACCTGCTTTTAAACACTCTAATCCCTTACATTTTAAATTATACAATATAGTAGCTAAAACTGCTTATATAGATAGGATAAATTCAAGAATATCTACAGATGCGGGATTTGGAAAGGATTCTATAGTAAACATAATAGCCCATTTAAATAACTCAATTTATAATATGTACGGCGGGACTTTTGCTAAACTAGAATTTGCTTTAATAAATAAGTTAATAGTTTTAAACGAGTTAGGTAATCTAAAAGGAGATGACAAGCATAATTTCCAAGAATTCCTTTTGGCAACGGGAGCATTTTTCAATACATACACTAAACGAACTAGAAAAGGGAAATTAACACAAGAACAGTATGATGTCTCAAAATTAAGCCTTTTACTTTTTTATAACCTACCTAGTTATTATATAAATAAAAACCAAGAATACTTTGACCAGATGTTTACAGAGGCTGTCATTAATAGATTTATACCATTTGTATTTGAAGGTAGAATAACTTCTAAATTTGAAAAGGTAATAGATGTGCACAATATAGTAGAGAGAAACGGGCAAACTTATAAAGATACGATAGCGACCTTAAACTATTGGAGAGCAAATCCTGCAAGAGAGATAAATTACAAAGTAGACGATGATGTAGTTAAATTTGGTATAAAGTTCAAAAGGTATGAAAGAACTTTTTATACTATACTTAAATATGTAAGTCTTTATGCAGAAAGCCAAAAAGAATTTGATATGCTAACAAAGGAATTGTATGCGTGTTATAAGAAATATGACAAACTATTAGAAGGGGATATAAAATGAATACACAAATTGATAAGCAGAAATTTAAGAGTTTTATTGATGCCACTGAAATGCTTTGGGTAGTACTTGCCAATGTTAGTGGTGGTGATTGGTCACTCCAATCAAAAAACTGGCAATATTCGGCCGCAAAGTGGAGAGATAATTATTTTAAAGAACTAAAAAAATTGGGTAAAGTATAAATGTATTGTGAATTTATTAATGATGAATGTAAGGGTGTTGGTGATGGATTTGTCTGCAATGCAAGATATAGTATAAAATGTTATAACCCCATTGGTGGAGATTAAAAGAAATGTGCAAACTAACATTCCATTTAGAAACCGATAGAAACGAGTTTGCCATAAAGGCGAAGAACAATATAAGTGTTTTTTCTGATACATCACTTGAAAGAAAAGCAAAAATGAAAAACACAAGTTCAGATTTATTTAGGAACAATTACATGGGATTTGCAAACTTTAAAACTGGGGACATACATTTGAATTTGCCTCATTGTCTACAAATGGCTAATTTTCATGGCTTTTCAATAATAGATATGATAGCAGAATCAATAAAACATGAAACACTGCACTGTCTAATAGAGGATGTGGATGAAAAATACTCTATAGCTGGTAGTGAGGGTATAATACGCAAACATTTTGATAGTATTCAAGAAATCTTTGAAATGATAAGAATGGTACAAAAAATAAATAAAGTAATAATATATGGGAATAAAAAAAGGTGAGAAAATGGACAACAAGCTTGACAAAGAAAGGGTTAAAGATGCTATATATAAAGCCACCAAATATGAACCTAATCAAGTAGAAATAGTAACTAGATTTTTGAAAGAGTTAGGATTAGAATGAAAGGAAAATACTCATGCTTTGATGAGAATAATAGGTTGGTGATGGGTTATGTATAAAGCAAAAGAAGGGTATAATAAAGGAAAGTGGTTATGTGTTGGTGCTACTGTTGTTTGTGATAGCAAAGAATCCTGTAAAGAATTTGAAAAAGATTATTATAACATGGATAAGAATACTAGAGGAAAACAATGAATGAAGAATTATCAAAATTAAAAGGGTGAGAAAAATGGAAAGAAGTAAAGAATTAAATGATATTACCGATGCAATAGAAAGGTATATTAAAAAATACGAAGGAAATGTTCAGTTTATCGGAAGCATTATGGCATTTAAAGGAAAAGAGTTTGAAGTAGTAGACGATTTATTACTTGGGTATGGATTTAAGGATACTATGCTCATAGACTTAAAAGACCTTACGAAAATGGTTAAAAAGGAAAAAAAGGAATTTATAAATTGGTGAGATATAAATGGATGATTTAAGTAAATTAAAAGGTGTAGGTGACGCTACATTAGAAAAATTGGTGGATGGTGGTATTGGCACTTTAATGAGTTTAGCTGTTAGTTCTCCTTCAGAAATAAGCACGGTTACTAGTATTAGTGAAAGTGCGGCAAGAAAACTTATAAAATATGCTAGAGAAGAAATCAACTTGAGCTTTGAAAAGGCTATTACATTTGCAAATAAAAGGGATAAAATAAATAAAATAGGAACAGGTTGTTCCGATTTTGATGAAATAATAGGTGGTGGATTTGAAAGTTCCGCAATTACAGAAATATATGGGAGAACTGCCTCGGGTAAAACCCAATTATCCCATTTAATATGCGTAAGGGCGTTATTAGAAAATAAAGAGAATAAAGCTATATTCATAGATAGTGAATCAACCTTTCGTTCAAACAGGATTAAAGATTTTTGTGAAGCCAATAAATTAGATTACGAAGATGCTATGAATAGAATATATGTAGCTCGTAGTTATAATTCTGCACATCAAATGCTTTTAATAGATGAACTAGAAAAAATATTACAAAAAGATAATACCTATAGAATACTAGTTATAGATTCCCTTACTTCACATTTTCGGGCAGAATTTGTTGGTCGTGGTTCACTAGCTTCCAGGCAACAACTACTTAATAAACACCTCCATCAGTTACTTAAAATAGCTGATATTTATAACTTAATTGTGATAATAAGTAACCAAGTGAGTAGTGACCCAGGAGTTTTCTATGGAAATCCTGAAAAACCAATAGGTGGGAATATACTTAGTCACTCGGTTACCAGTATAATATACCTAAGGCCTGCTAAGGCTAACACTTGGGCAGCAAAACTAGTTGATTCCCCTAACCTACCATCAAATGAGTGTAATTTTTTAATCACTAAAAACGGTTTTGAAAACGTAAAATGAGAAAAGGACAACGTAAATTACATATATCCAAAGGGGTGTTGTATAAATTATATATAGAGGACAATCTTTCATTAGCAGAATTGTCGAAAATTTATCTGGTCTCACCACAAACTATGTCCACATACATAAAAATGTGTGATATACCAATAAAGAAAGCGGTACCTAGAAACCAAAATGGTTCAAATAATAATAACTGGAAAGGAAATAAAGCTGGATATGCGGCATTCCATTATAGAGTAGAAAAAATAAGGGGAAAACCAGAATACTGTGAACATTGTAAAACCACGGACAAAACAAAAAAATACAACTGGGCTAATATCTTAGGAAAATTACATGATGTGAATGATTATAAAAGGTTGTGTAAAAAATGTCATAATGAATTCGATGGTATATTAGATAATAGGGATTCTATGGGAAGATTTATTAAAAAAGAATGTAAACAAACAAGATGGATATTAGCTACATTATGAGCAATACAATATTTATGCTCTGTATGCTAATGTATTTGATACAAATAGCATGGTCGCTGTGAGAGTGCGATATTCAAGCAGTACAGACTCTGTATGGCACTATAAATCGTAAAAAGAGAGGAAATGAGAAAATGGCTAAAATGGGAACAAAAACATTTAATAAGGTAATTGATTAAAATGAAATATAAAACAAGGGGGTGTGAAGAATGAAAATGATAATATATATATGTAACACCTGTAAATACCAATTTACAGACCCAAAATTTGGAACTACATGTCCACTTTGTATGTCTCAAAATATAAGAAAGAAAAAAGTAGAACACCTATATTTCAACAATTTAAAACATGGAGAAGATTTATTGAAAAATATGAATAAAACAAGAGGTTATGAAAATGAAAATACAACTAAAAGAAATATCGATTAAAGAAATTTCAAAAGAATATATACCATAAACCTCCAACAATGAAAAAAACGAAAAGTATTTATATAAGTACTCATATAATATATATAGTCAAGTAAAAAATAATCTATGCCATGTGCTGAAAGCTTGACTCAAAAATGGTAGAAAAATGGGAATGCCATGTTGCTCCCAAATTTTAAATGAGGGTTCGATTCCCTCAACTTTATAATTCTAAGTTAAACTAAAAAAGGTGAGAAAAAAATGTCAGAAAGTCAAAGTAGATATAGCATTGTAGAACGTCTAACCAACATAAAATTGAAAATTATGGATTCAAAACTCGTCATAGCCGACGAAATAGAATTAAAATCGTTAGAAAGAGATAAAAAAGACCATGAACTAGAAGTTTGGAAAAACAGTATGGCAGAACAAGTAAAAAGGGAAGAATCAGAAAAAACACAAGAAATAGAATTTCTAAAGCAAGAGTATGACCATCTTGTGGCAAGTAAACAAAACAAAGAGAAATCCCTAGAAAAGAAGTTATTTGAAGTGGATAACGCATTAAAGTCAATACAAGCTATAAGTAAGGCAGCCACGGCACAGGCTAAAGTATAGAAAGGTGAGAATTTATGAAGATTAAAAAAGATTATATAGAGAGATTTATAAAAAAAGCTAGCCTAAATGGTAGTATTATGGCTATTAATATGGAATTTACTGATACTGGTATACTATCTTCTGTGACAGACTTAACAAATATTGCACTGACAAAAACATCCCTTTCTAAAGATAAGTTTGAAGATTACAAAAACATTGGTGAGATATTTGTAAAAAACACAACTGGTTTCCTAAAAGCCATTTCAACCTTTCAAGGTGACATAACTCTTGAACTAGTAGATGATTATATGTTATCGGTTTCCAATGATGAACGAGAAGGGTACATTATCTTAGGTTCTAAATTGGTGTGTGAAAATAAACATACTGGAGGACTTCCAGATATAAAACATACAGCAGTAGTTAATTTAAATAAAAGTGCCTTTTCTAAAACAACAAGAGATATGAAAGAATTAGGCATTAATCTTGTTGGAATAAGAAAAAAAGGAGATTTATTCACTCTAGAAGTTGGAATAAAAGGAGAATCTGATTTTTTTATAGACAAATATAAAATTAAAGGGGAAGGAGAAGGCTATGTGGAAGTAGGAGACACAATTATAAAACTTCTTGAATCACTAGAAGGAGATTTCATATTAAGCTTTGGTAATAAAGTACCAATTTTAGTAAACGAATCTAGTGATGGTATAGAATTTAATTGTATAATTGCACCATTGGTATAATAATATGATTAACACAGAGAAATGCGAAATTTGTAAGAGAATAAGAATACTCCACAGAAATAATATATGTAAAAAATGCAGGATAAACAAAAATGAGAGAACACCCCCTAGTAGAAATTTATAGACCCAAAGAATTTAATGAAGTTGTAGGCGTAAAAGACATCGGTATTTTAAAAAGTATAATAACCAAACCTATGGAAATGCCAAATTTGTTATTTTTTGGTCCTCAAGGAACTGGAAAGACAACTGTTGCAAAGATTATCATAGACAAGTTAAAACCAATTGATGTTTTAAGAATAAACGGTAGTGATACCACTGGTGTAGATACTATTAGAGAAAAA
>SDBT01014186.1_pt1 | contig 12718 bp, 9 predicted proteins | sample 2277101 | NCBI WGS metagenome assembly SDBT01 (sample SAMN10404973, study PRJNA504765) | marine sediment metagenome | isolation source: marine sediment core GS10_PC15, 103 cmbsf | place: Arctic Ocean: Southern Knipovich Ridge | collected 2010 | reverse complement strand
AGGTAAAGAATCAGATTGGGATTTATTGATTCTATTGAATCGAGATATAATCACACCTGAAATAGAACAATCTATTACCTATCCGCTCTATGATTTGGAGTTTGATACCGGGGAATTAATTAGTCCAATGGTTTATTCCGAACGTGAATGGAATACCAGATACCGCATCACACCTTTTTATCACAATGTTATGCAGGAGGGAAAACTTCTATGACAGATTACCTTCCATAAGATTACATTGTCTATAGGCTTCAACGTGCAAAAGAGACAATCCGGGAGGTTGAAATTCACATTCAAAATGAATTCTGGAATACTGCAGTCAATCGAATGTACTATGCTTGTTTCTACGCTGTTGGAGCGCTCTTTATTAAGCATGGTGTTAAAACCTCCAGACATGAGGGTGCTCGGCAAAAATTTGGTCAGTTATTTGTCAAAACAGGTAAAGTGGATAGATCCCTGGCAAAGCACTATACTGACCTATTTGTAAAAAGGAACAAAGGAGACTACAATGACTTCTTCGATTACGATGAAGAAACAGTGAATCGCTTATTACCTCTAGCTAAAAGGTTTATCGAGAAGGTTGAAGAGTTGATAAAGGAATAACCTGCCAAGCATAACTCAGGATTACTTCGTCCATTCCCATTGTTTTAAAAATAATGGCAGAGCAACCCTAAAAAAAAGCTCACAGAAATGTCGTGAAGCGCTGACTTGTTGAGCTTTATGGCTATAATAGTCGGGGTAGCGGGACTATCAACCACTCCTATATGCCTGATTATCAATATCAGTTATTCTACTACTTTCGTTTGTTGAATTGTTTTTTCTACTAAATATCGCTGCATATAGCTCATTATATGCCACTTATTACTTTCATAGATTATTTCATCTCCGTGATCGTAACGCAAATCAAGAAGATAGAAGTGGTTCCAGAATTAATTGTGCGAATCTAACTGAACGGTTTAGGACTTGATGAATCTGCTGGTAACAAATCAGATTGGGATATATTGATTATATTGACTGAAAAGCATTAAAACTATGAACTGGAAAGAACCCGTTGAAAAAGATGAACCATTAAATGAAAAGCAATTATGCCGGAACTGTGGCAATGATACTTTTCGGGTATACATTAAAATTATTATTGATGATGCTCGATTATATTGCACCAAATGTGGGGTATTTCATGCTTAGTGGATCAAAAATAGACCACTGGTTCGCTGCTGCCTAGAGGAATAAATTCTAGTCCAATGTCCTTAGCTTTAATAATTTTTGAGCACAAGTTCTAATCTCCTAACCATTTCATTATGCTTGCCAGGATTATCTTTAATGAGATTGTGCAGATTTTTGAGTTTCCATAAAATAGCCGGAAAAGTGTTAATTTCTTTATATGGGAATAACTCCCATTGCGGTATACCCTTTTTAAAGCTCATAAGAAAGTTCCTATCAGAATCACTCATATGGTGCTTCAGTTTATCCAAAAGCTCAAGACGCACAACTTCATAATCCTCATAAGTAAATTCAATGTTAGTCATAGCCGAGAACTGGTTTTCAAATGCAGATTCCTGGTCTTTGAGAACAGGATTTAACAATTCATTCACCGGTTTATAATGGCTTAGAAGGGAAACTATAAAACTGTGCCACATTTCTGTTGTTATCCCTTCATTATCAAGAAGTAGCTTAATGTCGAAAAAATCTCTTGGATGTTGCCTGTCGAGAGCTGCACATATCTTGCCACCATACAACTCGGCAAAGGATATAACATGAACGGCTGCAAATTTTCCAAATTCCTCCTGTACCTTATCACTGACCTGCATGAGGTGTACCGGGAATAAATGGCCCCTTGTTGTCGTATTTACTTCAATTTTAATCTGTGCATTATTGAACTGGCAGTTCAATTTCACATCTGAACCTTCCTTTTGAGATACAGTTTGTACCTTGATCCCGTTGATTGTTTTTTCTGCAGATCTTTTTATATTGCCTAGACTTTCATGGATATTCCTTAACGCTGCTTCTCTATTGTCAATTGGCAAATAATTGAGATCCAGATCAATTGAAAGCCTTGGCATATCCCTTATGAACAGGTTTATAGCAGTTCCGCCTTTTAAGGCGAAATTCTCTTCTTTTGCTACAGATGGTAAAATCCGAAGTAACAGATCGACCTGAGCCCTATATGAAGAAGAAATCACAATTCTGCCAATTCTTTAGGTATCGTAATCTTGTATTTTGAGTTGTACACACCTTTTTCTGCTATCCTTCTGTTACCACTGCCCAGATCAATGGATGAAGTGTCAACAAACGAAAGCCATTGTTGATTTGTTTTCTCTGCCAAATACAAAAACAACCTTTTTACCTTGACTGAATTGCAGTTTTCCAGCAACTCCTGTACTATTTTTGGCCTAAGGTTTAAAAGCCCCTCCATCAGCTGTAAAGATTCAAACAGATCAAATTTTCTGGGAGCAAGGTACAGGCATTCAAGCATCGCACGCTCTGGTGTAGATATTTTAAGGGGCAGTTTCATTACTTCACGCTCAATTATGCCGGTATTTTCAGGCAGAAAAGAAGTTTGCTGATGATATACCGTGCTCTCCCATGGGTTATTTTTAAACCACTTGGGCAATGATTCCCTGTAAGGTGAAAATAACCAAATTATTTCTGAGTCCATACGCACATAATGACTTAATCCATGTAAGGATAAAGCCGTTATTGCCCCCACATGCACACTGAGATCAGCCTGCTTTTGAAGACTGTAAACTCCGCCAAGCCAGGTAACCTTATCTGCAGGTTTTTTATAGGCTCCCCGGCCTAAAGTTTCAAGCCAGCCACTTCTTATATAATGTTTTTGCAGGTTTCGGGATATCCCCAGCTTTTCCAGCCATGGAGCTAAAACAACAGTTCCCGGCTGAATATTGTTAATGAGTGTTTTTAATTTTGTTTCATTTTGAGTAGTCATACTACCTTATTTACGATAAATATAACGAAATATTCTGTATTAATTACAACCTATGTTGATTTTTCGTTAAAATTATCCCGTTATTGGTAATCTCACTCCCTATGTTCAGATATTTTTAACAACATTGAGATTGCGAGAATGCTGGTTCATTGTAGAATGGCAGGGATCGAGATGGGATAACAGAAAGACAATCCAATTGATGTTTTATGCTACTTAGTGTACTACTAACGAAAAACCCCCATCCTTCATCATTTCAAAGGATGGGGGTTTTCAGTGTAGTTTATGCGATCGGTTCAGCTCATTTTGGCGAGTGCATTTTTCAGGCGTTTCATTGCCTCTTCCAGATTTTCATCTGAATTGGCGAAGGAGATCCTGATGCAGTCAGGGGCTCCGAAAGCGGACCCTGGAACAGTGGCAATATGACCTGATTCCAGTAGGTACATGCAAAGATCACCGGAGTCTTTAATTTCCTGACCTTCGACTGACTTTCCAAAATACCGGCTTATATCCGGGAATACATAGAATGCACCCTCGGGCACAGAGCACTTTACGCCATCGATGGTATCGAGATGCCCCAGTATCAGGTCCCTCCGGCGCTTAAAGGCCTTGTTCATTTCCTCAGTGGGACCGTGATCTCCGGTCAATGCCGTAATGGAAGCTATCTGGGCAACAGCGGTTGCACCCGAAGTGAACTGTCCCTGTAATTTGGTAACCGCCTTGGCAATCCATAGGGGTGCGGCAATATATCCGAGCCTCCAGCCGGTCATTGCATAACCTTTTGAAACACCGTTCACCAGCACAACCCTGTCCTTGACATTGCTGAACTGGGCAATGCTTTCATGTTTGCCTATATAATTAATATGCTCATAGATCTCATCAGAGATGATGATGATCCGCTCATGTTCAGCCAGCACACCGGCAATGGCTTCCAGTTCATCCTTTGAATAAACGCTTCCAGTCGGATTGGATGGCGAGCAAAGCATAATGGCCCGGGTTTTGGGAGTGATGGCCTGCTGAACCTGCTCAGGTGTAACCTTAAAATCATCTTCTATGCCAGTGTCTATAATGACATTGGTGCCTTCAGAGATCTTAACCTGTTCTGCATAGCTTACCCAGTAAGGGGCCGGTATAATTACCTCATCTCCCTCATTGATGATGCATAGCAATACATTTACGATACTGTGTTTGGCGCCATTTGAAACGGTGATCTGATCAGCTGTATAATCAAGTCCGTTCTGATTCTTCAGTTTATCAACTATCGCCTTCCGCAATGCCGGATAACCGGCAACGGGCGGATAAAATGAGTAATTATCGTCAATCGCCTTTTTCGCTGCAGCTTTAATGTGATCGGGCGTATTGAAGTCCGGTTCCCCCACACTTAAATTAATAACATCGATCCCTTCTGCCTGAAGATCTTTGCTTCTTTGGTTCATGGCTATTGTTGCCGAAGCAGACAATTTTGCCAAACGATCAGATACCTGTTCCATAAAATATAAAAATTAATAAATTAAAACTAAATTGATTGATTTAATATGAATTTCCAAAAATACGCTTTTCATTATAATTTAATTAATATTGTATCAAAGATTATTGTAAATAATTATCAACATGGAAGTGTTCCTTGAAATACTAAAATATACCCTCCCTGCGCTGGTAGTGTTTGCGACTGCCTATGTCATGTTTCAGGGATTTCTCAGGCAGGAAGAGAACAGGGTCCGCAAAGAAATATCAGACAGGAACCGGAAGACCGTTTTGCCGATCCGGCTCCAGGCATACGAGAGGCTTGCCCTGCTGCTGGAGAGGATCTCCCCTGAATCCATCGTCATGCGGGTCAACAAACCCGGGATGACCGCAAAGCAATTACATTCTGAATTGCTCACTTCTATCCGGACCGAGTTTGATCATAATATGTCCCAGCAGGTCTATATCAGCAATGAGGCCTGGGATTTGATCATCAGTGCAAGGGGGAAGGTCATCAACCTGATTAATACGGCGGCAGACAAGGTCAAGGACGAAGCTACGGCCCTGACCCTCAGTCAGAAGATCTTCGAACAGACCATGGAACTAAAAACCCAGCCCACCAAGGAGGCCATGCAATTTCTCAAAAAAGAAATGGAACAATTCTATTAATTGTTCATTGCACTACAGGTTTGTAAATTATCCATCTACGCGGTAATCTGCATTTTGGCAAAATTTTCTGGGTGTCGTGGAATGATCTATTTTTTGGCTTCAGTTTTTGGCAAGAAATCTTCCATCAGCCAGAATTCCTTTTCACCTTCTTTCCAGCCTGCAAAAACAAATGTTTTCCCATCGGGAGACCAGTCAAGGTGAACGATATGTCGATCCACCAGGCCCGTTTCAATATCCTGAATGCTGCCATCATCAACCGATATAATTTTAATTAACTGACTTGGTTTATCAATAACAAACTCATTAAAGGCGATCCTCTTGCTGTCAGGGGACCAGGCCAGTTCAACGTGAGCATTTGCCTGAGGAACCTCTCCAACAATCCTTGAGGTACCACTGTCAACATCGATTACAATCAATTCTTTCTTATTCGGGGGTTCCTTTTCCTTTGTTAAATACGCAATAAGTTTCCCATCCGGTGACCAAACAATAGAATTAATCCATTTATCAAATTCCGATTTAATAAGTTTTGGTATTCCTCCCGATGAATTGATTGTGTAAATACCTGTTTCCCGGAGTTGATCCGACTGTGCTTCCTGTAATTTGGTTCTTCCAAATGCTATGGATTTTCCATCGGATGACCAGCAAGGACTAAAATCGGTGAATGGTACATCGGGTTCTGTGATTTTGGTCAGATTTTCTCCTTCAACGGTAGTTGTCCAGATTTGCATGGTCGGTTCATTATCAATTAAAACGGTATTATCATAACTTTCCGCTGCCATTACAATTTTTTTCCCGTCGGGGGATATCCTGATCCCTGCACTGTAAGGCCAAAAAAAGACTCTGTCTTCAGATCCTACGAGAATATCTCTTTCCTCACCACCCTCTGCCGAAATAACAGACAAAGCACGATTGGGAGGAATGGTATCCTGATTATAATTTTTTGTAAAAAAGATCCGTTTCCCGTCAGCTGACCACCGTGGCTGTGACCCATGACCATAGTGTATCATTGCCGCCTGTCCCCCTTGCTCGGGTAAAGTATATAGTGCTAATTCAGGCTTACTTAACATAAGGACCCCAATTTTATTATCCGTGCTCCAGCCTGTCAGCAGTCTTACTAATCTCCCCTCGGGTGCCTCGATTGTCCTTTTTTCTCCTGCCGGCTTTCCATCTTGATCTACAGTGATGATATTGATGTCTGACGTTTCATCAGACTCAAGAAAAGCGATTTTACTGGCATCAGGTGACCATACAGGACTGGATGCATTTTTGGATTCAGCCACCAAAGCTGGAGATCCGCCCGAAGCTGGTATGGTCCATAAACTTCCCCCAAATCTTCCTAAAAATTGATCTTCTACTAAAGCAATCATTTTTCCATCAGGAGAAAAAGACGGTTCCCTGGACTGAAAGTCAACCAATTGTTTCGGCTCACCTCCCTTCACCAGGATTGTATAAACATGAATTTTATTATCCTCAATGGAAGAAAATGCCAAGCTTTTTCCGTCAGGTGACAAACTAATCCTGTAATTAACCACCCTTACATCGCGGAAGTTTTTGATTACTTTTTTGGGTTGTCCACCCTTCGATGGAACTACATATATGCTCTGGTTCCAATTTTGCTTTTTAAGTGAATCCTTGGGGAGAATATCATTAAAGGTGATCCATTTGCCGTCAGCCGACCAGGCTAGCCCGGTCCATTCGACAGGCACATTTTCGGTACTTATATGTCTGGGCTTTCCCGGGAACTCCGGACCCAAATTACCCAAAAGCGGCATCATCCATAATTTTTTATCAGAAACCAGCAATAAATTTTGACCGTCGGGAGACAATGCTACACTCCAGGAGATCTTTGTTGGGATCCGGATTTTTCTGAAGGAAGGTTTGGTGGGGACCTCTTTCAAGGCAAGAAGCCGGTTAAGCCTTTCCGTAGCCAGAGCCACCTCACCCTGCCGGTCGGGGTATTTATTGATCACATCCTGATAGGTTGTTCGGGCCTGTTTTAAGCCCTGTTTTTCATAACAAATCCCCAGATGTAGCAGGGACTTTGCAGCAAATTCCCGGTTTTCAGGGAATTCTTCCAGTATCTGTTGAAACAAACCAATGGCCTGCTCCAGGTCACCGGTTGCTTCTTCCATGTAAAGCGCTTTTTCGAAAAGCTGTTCTGCAGTCTGCTGAGAAAGTGAGGAATTGGTAATAAATAACAGTGCTGCAATGGATAAAAGTAAAATGAAGATTGGTTTTGAAGTGTTTTTCATGACATCATCGATTTGATCAATAATATCAAACTTAAGGTTTCGCATCCGGGGATGTGTCAAGGAAATGTGATGATATGGTGAAAAATTGAGCCTGTAAAATTTTTTGTGTAAACAGGTAGCCGCTTAGTTGTTGTTTCCGATCTATCTGCAAATTATTGATAATATTTTTATCATTATTTGACTTAATCCAATAGTTTATTGGTCACGAAACGCATACAGATGTTTATCCGTTCTGATATACAACACATCATCTACAGCAACTGGTGATGCCCCGATCTTTTCCCTGAGTTTGTTATGTGCCAGCACACTGAAATCATCCGCAGACAGAACAGTCACCGTGCCATTATAGGAACATGTATAAACCCGGTTTCCTGCAAGCATGGGCGATGAGAGGTAAGCACCTGCAGCACCGACACGGTCTTTATGAACTACTTCCCCGGTTTTCTGGTTGATTACAGTCATGATTCCACCACTCTTGATAAACAGGACGTTTTCATTTACGATAAGCGGGGACGGAGTTTCAGGTGTATCCTCATTGAGTACTTTCCACTTAATATCTGTAACTGGTCTTTCACCAGTACCCTTAAGCGAAACAGCCAGCATGCCATGATCTTCCAAATTGGATTGCATTCTTTCCCACATGGCATTCCATTCGCTTTCCACAAAGGCTCCGTCCCCATCCTTATCAAACCCTGAAAAGAATGACTCATTATTGACTGCTCTCGAGGATTCTGGGGCATCCGGACTCTCGGGTCTCTGACGTACCTTGATATCGTCTGTGAACTCATTTCGTTCAATCTTCATGTTTCCATTGATGTCAAGCTCACTGACCAGCTCTTCAAATGTAGCCTGATTGCCCCTTAAACTCTTTTCTCCCTGAGTAGTCCAAGTATTCACAAATAAGATATTGTCCTGGATGACTGCGGTTCCAACAGCACTGGTGGAGATGGGCAACCACCACTCAGCTTTACCGGTCAGGAGGTTATAGGCAATGATCTCAAAATAATGGTGCAGTATGACCAGGTCATTCCAGACCACAGGGGTGGCCCTGCTCATGATGGATCCCCTTCGATGCTTCGTGTCTTTGTTGACCCACAGGGAATTCCCTGTCCTGCAATCAAGTGCCAATAGTCTGGGATCGTTATAGGCCGATACATCCATTAGAAGCATGCTGTCCAGAATAACGGGCGAAATGGATCCTGCCCACCTGGTCTCGCCAACCTTCTTAATGTGAAAATCCCAGCTTCTGGTCCCATTCAAATCGTAGGCTATTAATCCATAATTGGGGAAATAAGCGAAGATTCTCTCCCCATCGCTTGCCACAGTAGGATTGGCATAGCCATTGATCGGGTGAAGTTCATAATAACCAGCGGGTGATATGGAGTCTTTCCAGATGATCTCTCCATTCTTCCTGTGAATGGCCATGGTATAAAGCAGGCTGTCAACATCGTTGAAGCCTGTCAGGAAGATCTTCTCATCCACAATGCAGGGAGAGGACCATCCTGGCAAAATTTCAGTCTTCCAGAGCAGGTTTGTATCTGCACTGAAATGGACAGGTGGATCAGCATTTTCCGGGGCGATCCCTGAAGCATTTGGACCCCTGAACTGAAGCCAGTGCATGGATTCAGACTGGAATTTATACCGGCCTTTTGATAAATTATCAGCAGAACGCAGACTGGTGAGTAAAACAATGCATGAGGCAAGTGCCAAAAAGGAGGGAACAATGGGGGAGCAGAAATTAACACGAAGAATTGAACGATACCTTTTCATGATTGCCGAGATTTAATATGAATATTCAATTTACGAACATTTTGATAGTAAGTCAATTAAATGGTCACATTTCTCCATTTGCAATTATAGCCGACATTTATCATCAAACTTTATAATGAATTGATTCAATATTATTCCCCAGGACCGGATCTGCATAGTCCACTTCTGTTGGATATTATTGATAGCAAGGTAGACAGCTTTCATGGCTGATTGGTCATCCGAGAATGGAGTCTTGGTTTTGGTGTATTTTCTGATATTACTGTTCAGACTTTCGATGGCATTGGTGGTATAAATGATCTTCCTGATTTCCATCGGATAGTCAAAATATGTAGTCAGTTCCTCCCAGTTCTCCTTCCAGGATTTAATAGCGTAACCGTATTTAGAGCCCCATTTCTTTTCAAACTCCTGAAGGGCATCATAAGCTGCTTCTTTATTTATGACTCCAGAGCGTTTAGCCCTTAACGCAGCTACCTAACGTTTACACAAAAATCTTTACACTACCGAAAAATCGATGCAATTCTTTTTATTTCAACCATTTAATTTATAACCTACTCCTCTAATGCTTATTAATAATTTAGGATTTGAAGGATCATCTTCCAATTTTTTTCGAATATTGGCAATATGGCTGTCTATGGTACGTGAAGTAACAACCAGGTTATCTTCTCCCCAGATCAGATCGAGGAAATCATCCCTTGTGATTACCTCCCCTTTCTGCTTTATAAGAAGATGTAACATCTGAAATTCCAGAGGGGTATATTCTATTTTTTGTCCCTGCTTTATTGCCTCATACTTTTTAAAATCAAACTCCGTTTCACCGATACTGTAGGCCAGTATTTCTGCTGGATGGCCTTCGACCCTGCGTAAAATTGATTTTACACGGGCCAAGAGTTCACGAAGGCTGAAAGGCTTTGTTACATAATCATCCGCCCCGAACTCCAGTCCCAATACTTTATCAATTTCTTTATCTCTTACTGTCAACATAATAATGGGCGTATTATTACCTTCCTTTCTCAAGCTTTTACACACTTCATAACCATCAAGGCCGGGAAGCATTACATCCAGGATTACCAGGTCAGGATTCTTTTCCCTGATCATCTTTAAGCCATTCTCACCATCATTTGCTGCCAAGACCTGATAACCTTCGGATTCAAATTCATCTTTAAGGCTCAATTGAATGCCGGGATCGTCTTCAACAACTAGTATCTTTTTGTTCATTTATTAACCTCCTTCTGTTTTATTCTATATTGGCAATGATAAAGTAAAGGTACTCCCCTGGTTTATCTTGCTTTCAACTTTAACTTCTCCGCCATGGGATTCAATTGTGTGCCTTACCAATGTTAAACCAAGGCCAGTTCCTTTCGTTGAAAGTCTGGTAGCATTGCTCCCCTGATAGAACTTATCAAACACTTTATTTAATTCATTATGAGAAATACCAATTCCATAATCCTTGACCTTAATGAGAATATTATTTTCATCCTTTACAACAATTACATCGATTTCATTTTTTCCCGTTGAATACTTGATGGCATTATCCAGCAGGTTGCTGACAGCCAGTGCCATGGCATTTTTATCAATGCTTAGATGAGGGACATCATCAGGAACCCGGCTGCGGATCTCGATTTCTATTTGCAAATTTTCTTTTTTAAAGTTTTCTACCGTTTGGTCCAGCCAGTCAATCATATCTGTTTCCTCAAAATCATATTCTTTTTTCCCTTCCTCAATTTTTGCAAAATCTAAAATATTTCCTACCAGATGGGTTAATTTATTTGTATCCTGGGAGATCACTGAAAAATACTGGTTCATTTTAGCCTGGTCTTTTACCTTTCCTTCCAAAAGTCTTTCTGTTAATGCTTTTATGGATGTTAGCGGGGTTTTGAATTCATGAGAGACCGAAGAAACAAAATCTGACTTTATCCTGAGAACCTCCATTTCATGGGCAACGGTTCTTACAATGAGAACAACCCCAAAACTAAGTATGAGAAGCAGGGTGAGAATGGTCCAGAAAAAGAAACTTTTATGAAGACCTGTCAGTCCAGTTCCATTCGATGCTGCTGGGTAAGCTTCGATTCTCCAGGGAGGGAAATTATTGTCAAAGAATGCCGTAATATTTGATAATTCTTCATTGGGGTTCTTTGAGCCATATAAAATACGGCCATTGAGGTTTGATATGGTAAACTTGGCAATTTCATCGGAATAAATACCATTATTAATGATATCATTGAGAATATCGTTTTCTAAATAATCATTATTGATCTTGACACCCAGAATTCCCTGAGAATCCTTATTGTTCTCATCTGGGATCATGGTACTGATAATAAGAAAGTCATTGTTACCGATGGTTTTATAATCACGGGAAGGACTTTGTGTAATGGGACCGGATTGAGTGAGTCTCCCGTGAAATTCCGGAATAAGCTCTGTTTTAAGATCCCTGATAATCTGCCATTGTTCAATTCTACTATCATAATCGGCGGTTAACTGCTCGAGCTGTCTGATATATTCTTCCTCACCAGGAAGTTCTACTGGTTTATTTTGCCACATGTCCGTGCTAATTTCCTTGACCATGGAAGCATAGGTAATAAACTGGCTTTCACTTAAGATCCACGAATTCGATAGCAGTTTCTCGTATAGTTTTAGTGATTCATTCAGCGCATTTTCATACTCCCCTGACTTTCGAAAGCAATCGGATAACTGCAACCGGGCAATAATAACCAGGGGTAAGCCAGAGGAGGTTAAGCTCTCGGGATATTCATTTATAATTCTTGAATAGATGCTTATTGCCCGCTTATATTCTTTACTTTTTGTGAGGTTCCGGCCTATTCGGTTTAGCAGCTGAGCCTGGCCGTTCTTTTCCTTCACAACAGTCATCAGATCATTATAGATTGAAACAGCCGATTCGTATTTCTTCTGTGAAAATTCATACGTTTCAGCTTCTTTCATTTTTTCTTGCTGGGCATCGTTCAGTCTTAAGGTTGATTTTGGAACAGAATGGTCCATAACAGGCTGAAGTGGAGGGAACCACGGTCCGGCATCTCTGTAAACAATAAAAAATTGCTTCAACAGATTGTTTTCATCTATCCGGCTGTCGAGCAAAATATTTATTGCTTCATAATCCCGATTGATAAGCGATGGGGTTTGAACTAAATGCTGAAGTGTATTTTCAACTTCATTTACTTGGGAAAGGATCTGGGTCCTGAAAAGATCTACAATTCTTATTTGTTCCTCTTCCAACTGGTTTGCCAGTCTGAACCTCTCATTTCTGATGGCCCTGACCCCTAATACACTGAGTAAAACCGAAGGAACAAAAATGGTCAACAAGAATATTACGATTACTCTTTTATGCCTTCTAAGAGCTATTAGAAGATCCTTTTTCATGTATCATGATGCCTGGTAAAATTTACGACAAAATACTTTAATTAACAATATTTTGTAGTGGTTTGGAAGTATATTAAGACCTTCTAGACATCGTGACAAGGAATGACTAACAGCGGATTTTAGTTAGGGGCACCTCTAAAAACCCAATGTTGATATAATTACCTGATTGTTAATATGTTAATCGATATAAATCCGATTAATTGCTTAGTTTTACAGTATAAAATTAAGCAATAATGAAAAACATAAACCC
>SDBT01014185.1_pt1 | contig 12718 bp, 14 predicted proteins | sample 2277101 | NCBI WGS metagenome assembly SDBT01 (sample SAMN10404973, study PRJNA504765) | marine sediment metagenome | isolation source: marine sediment core GS10_PC15, 103 cmbsf | place: Arctic Ocean: Southern Knipovich Ridge | collected 2010 | reverse complement strand
AAGCTCGTCGTAGTTTTCACCGAACCCAGTGGCGAAGAAGTCCTTCTTGATGCAATAGCCCTTCGCGAATTACCATTAGAGAACTTCTACTATCGTTATGTCCCTTTCGCTTCCACATCATGGGACGCCCTTAAAGATTTAGTAACCAAAGTCGGCATTATGTCTTATAAGGACATTACAGGTCTACCCGGTGTCTCCAAGACCGAATTCCGCCAGATGATCGACCTTCATGCAGTCCTCTCAGATTTCACATGCCAACGCTCTGGGACACATCTTGGCCCCGTCGACGAGCTAGACGATACCTATGCCTTTGCATTTGACTCTCTATCCGGTCTTAACCAAATGAACCGCGACCTCGTCGTAGGAGCTAGACCCTCCATGTCTCAAGGTGAGTGGGGAATTGGCATGAACATTCAAATGCGCTTCATTAACAAGCTCACATCAGACCTTAAATGTTTCTTCTGCCTCACAGCTCATGTTCACAAGCTCTACGTAGAGGCCGAAGGCCGTAATATGTTCACTCCGGTTTTCCTTACGCGATCGCTCGCCGCCGATGGTCCTAGAATGTTCAGCGATGTAATCTTGACCGTGCGCAAAGGTGTCGACTTTACGTGGTCCGTCCTCGATGAGAACACCGATGCTAAATTCCGCAACGTCCAACCATCAGCATCTCTCGATCCTACCTTTGTCCAAATCGTCGAGCGTTACCACGCTCGCAAAGAAATCGTGGAAGCGTCAGCGTGACAACTCCACGATATCGCGCCCAACACGGAGGACTCGACATGACTTGGCCCTAGCTATCCTGCCTAAACCGCTCTCTGCGAAAGGGAGGTGATTTTGTCGCAACCTGAGTCACCTCCCGACCCAACACCACAAGAGGAACCCGTGCTACGCGCAAGGAGACTACATCATGTCTACATTTGACCCTGCACTTCTCGAAGAAACTGTCATCGACGGAGCGAACGCTGTCCTGGTGGAGCCTGTGCCTGAAGGTGAACACCTCGGGCTAATCGACGACTTCAAAATCCGCGCAGTGACAACGGAACGTGGCGAAGTCCCCGTTATGGATATCTACTGGATGGTCCCTGACGAAGATCTGAAGAAGCAACTGCACCGCGATAAGGTCATCGTGAAGCAGAGCATCTGGATAGACTTGAATGACGATGGCTCTATCGCAGTCGGCCCGAACCAAAACGTCGGTCTCGGCCGTCTTCGTGCTGCTCTTGGCATGAATGGCAAGGGCTTTTCGTTCCAGAAGCTTCGCGGCGCCGGCCCTGCTCGCATCTTCGTCACTCACGAAAGGGACAAGAAGAACCCAGATGACGTATACGGCAAGGTGATGAGAGTCGTCCCCGCCGAGTGATTACGAACTAACGGCGGGAGAGAGCACAACTCCCTCCCGTCTCTTGCTCGTCTAGCTTAACGGTAGAGCGTCAGCCGTAGGAGGTCACTGAAGGTCCCGGTTCAAGTCCGGGGACGAGCGCCTCACACACAAGGAGCCATGCTATGAGCCTGCCTGAAGGAACATACGGAGTCCGCTGCGAGTTCACGCCCGGAGGCCAGCAGTATACCTACCTCGTTGACCGCACAACACAAGGAGAGATAAACAAAGGCACCGATGTCGTAGTTGCTGCCCCAAAAGGCGGTTACAAGGTTATCTTTGTCTGCGGCCAAGCTACCAATCTCGCCCCCGTCGACCTGAAATACATGAAGTATATCGTTCAGAGAGTCGATCGAGTTCTTTACGACATACTAATGAAAAATCTCTTAGCCGGAGACGAGAAGCCCGAAGACGACGAACTCATAGAGGCAGAAGGTGAGGAAGCAATCCGATCGTGAAACCTCGCTACACCATGAAGCGTTGTCGTAATTGTCTACACTTCGTGCGCTTCACAGAAGAGGATCACCTCCCCCGCGCTGGTGTTTCAAAAACAGCGCAGGGGTGGTGCTACGTTTCTCAACGTGACTTCCACCGCCAACCACGTCACTCAGCTGATTGGTGCAACAAACACACGAGGAAGAAATGACTGTCAATTATATCAACATGACTGCCATCACGACTGGAGAGCGTCACCGTAAGAAGTTTTCTCCTCGTCCCCTCAAGGATCTCGAAGACAGTATTCTTCTCCCTATGGGTCTTCTTCACCCTATCATAGTCCGCCAAGTCGCGCCAGACGAATACGCACTTGTTGTAGGAGAGCGTCGCCTTCGTGCCATACGAAACATCCATGATGCCGAGAAGTCATTCTTTTTTGCTGGTCATGAAGTCGACCACGAGATGATCCCTTGCATAGTTGCCGATCCCTCTCTGTCTGACTCTGACATATACGAAGCCGAACTAGATGAGAACATTCGTCGTGAAGACCTCACGTGGCAAGAGCGTGTATCCGCCATCTCTGAACTCCATGCTCTCCGAACCAAAGCCAATCCTCTCCATACCTTTGCAGATACCGCTCGAGAATTACAAACCCCTGCCGAATTAGAACCGGGCCAACTCCCACCTACTACCCGCCCCCGTTCTACTCACACAGCAAATTCAGTCCTAATTGCTGAACACCTACACGACGAGGATGTAGCTAACGCACCATCTGAACGCGATGCTCTCCGCATCATAACTCGAAAGATGGAACTCTTATTTGCAGCTGCAACACCTCGTCCCACTTCCCCACACACTCTTCACTACGGAGACTTTCAATCTATCCATTTTGAGGCTGGACAATTCGACACTGTAATAACTGACCCTCCCTACGGAGTTGGTGTTAAACATTTTGGTAATGCTGCTAGACTACGGCACGAATACGATGAGGAAGACTCCGAGCCATTACACCAACACCTTGTTGAGTTACTAACTCGTTCATGTGCTCCAGATGCCCACGTTTTTATATTTTGTGACTTTGATTTCTTCCTTACTCTCAAGTATATGTTTACCGAGTATGGATGGAAGGTCCGTCGGACCCCTCTCATCTGGTCTAAAGGAAACATGGGCCATCTACCCGAGGGTGATGTCTATGGTTTCAAACGCTCATACGAGTTAATCCTTGTCGCCTCCCGTGGAGACAAGTCCTACAAGTCTCTAATTACAGACATACTCCACAGCGAGGCTCCACGTAACAAAATACACGCTGCTCAGAAACCAATCGAACTTTACACAGCCCTTTTACAAATATCTACTTACGCCGGCGAGTTTGTATTTGACCCATTCGCCGGCTCAGGTCCAATCTTTGCCGCCGCTACCGAAGTCGGCGCAATTGCTACCGGATGCGAGATATCAGAGAAATTCATCACCCACATGGAAGCCACATACAACTTGAGGAGAACTTCATGATCGACATCTCCAAGTTAACTAAAACTGATAAAGAACGTGGTGTAATCTTTCATCACCATCACGGCACACGAGAACGAGGAGTTCTGTCATCGTGGAACGAACACTACATCTTCGCACGTTTCACGAGCGGATCAACAGCTGCAGCTTGCGATCCAGCACAACTCGAGTTTGAACACTAAAGGAGAAAGTCATGAAGAGGATTTTCGTCTTCGGTTCCAATTTAGCAGGTAGACATGGAAAAGGAGCTGCCCTCCATGCAAGAACTTGTTGGGGAGCCAAACATGGAATAGGGGAAGGTCTAACTGGTGAGAGCTATGCTATACCTACTAAAGACGAAAACTTGCACAGTAGGAGTCTTGAAGAAGTAGGTGCCAGCATCTTAAGGTTCCACAAGTTCACCCTCGCCAACCCTTCATACCTATTTCTATTGACTCCAATTGGTTGTGGTTTAGCAGGGTTTAACAAGAAAGAGATCACACAAGAACTGAACAAACACATCTGGAACTCTAATGTAGTTCTTACTCTCAGCTGGATAGAGACATGACTCTCGAACGTGAAATATTCCGTGGAACTCGAGGCCCTCACGACGCTACCTACATGATCGTAGGCGAAGCCTGGGGTAGCGACGAGCACTACCAAGGTGAGGCATTCGTTGGCCAGTCTTATCAAGAACTCTCCCGTCTCCTGACCGAGACTAAGATACCTGAAGTTGATTGTTTCTTCACAAACGTCGTGAATGCTCAACCTCCTCGCAACGACATGACTCAATTCTTCTATGAGACTGCAGTCGCCCGAGCTGAACGGCGAACCTCCTTACGTGGACTCTACCCCAAGATAAACGTAGTCGAAGGCCTCACCCGCCTCCATCAACAAATTGAACGAGTCAAGCCTAAGTTAATAATCTGTTTTGGAAACTACGCTCTCTGGGCCCTCACTGACGACAACTTCAGTATCGGCGATAAATACAAGCGAAAAATACCAACTGGTATAGGTAATTGGCGTGGCTCTCAACTCCACACCCGCGACGGTATTCCACTCCTCCCCACTTACCACCCCGCAGCCGCACTACGTAACTGGCCGTGGCGTTATCTCATTAAACACGATCTTGCTGCACGATCACCCAAAGTTTCTAATAACACATGGAACGAGCCTCGTCGTAACTTCCTAATTCGTCCCTCTTACGAACAAGCTCTCCATCGTTTAAACACTCTAATCACTACGTTATCCTCTAAACCTACTCCCATCGCCGTAGACATCGAAACGCGAGTCGGACATATTTCCTGTATCGGGTTTGCATCAAGCCGAATTCATGCCTTCTGTATACCCTTCATGATTGCCTCATCTGAAGATGGCTACTGGTCTGTCACTGAAGAAATCGCAATTATCCACCTCATCCGTAACATCCTCACGCACCCCAACATTATTATACGAGGTCAACATTTCCTGTATGATGCTCAGTATATAGCAGCACACTGGCACATTATGCCCTACATTGCCGAGGACACTCGCATCATGCATCACTTGTGTTTCCCCGGCACCGGAAGTGCAGACCCTTCCGCCAAGAAAACATCTGCCAAGAATGAAGGGGCACAAAACCTGAACTACATCTCCTCGATGTATTGTGACTACCATCGTTACTGGAAGGAGGAAGGTCGCAACTGGAATGTCTCAATGGACGAAGATCAATATTGGGCTTACAACTGCAAGGATTGTGCAATCACATTCGAAGCGGCTGAGGAGTTACTTAAAGTCATCTCCTACTTCAAACAGGAAGAGCAATTCAAATGGCAGACTCGCCAATTACAATCAATCCTCCGCATGATGCTTCGAGGTATAGCCGTTGATCCGCAACGTAAAGCTCGCGCCGCTATCGAACTTGAGTCAGTAACAAAAGCATTTGAACGTCGCCTTGATTTACTATTACCTGAAGACATATACCCTCGTCCAAAGAAAGTTTCCTCATGGTATCGTTCTAATAAACAGACTGCGCATATTCTTTATGACATATTACTAATGCCAGAACAAATAGCTTGGAAGTCTAAAAACCGCACAGTTGACGACGCCGCTCTCGAAATGTTAATTATCAAAGAGCCCATGTTTTATCTATTACTCACTACTCTGCAACAATACCGCAGCCTCACAGCGTTTAAGAAATTCACAGACATGTCTCTCCGCAGTGATAATCGTATGCACTCATCTTACTCGCCTACTGCAGAAACCTTCCGATGGACCTCGTCGAAAGACGCATGGGGTTTAGGTGGTAACTTACAGAACCTACCCAAGGGAGTTGAAGAATGAACATGAGCGAACCTAAATACGAAATAGGTATGGTGCTTCAACGATACAAGCCCAACTTGGTAGAAGAGTGGAATAGACTTCAAACCTTTCCAGAAGGGGCTCTGTTCCTCAACAAATACTTCCCTCGTAGTTTAAGTTGGAGCTTCGAGGATGTAGCCAAATCTGCTTGCATACTAGAAAACATGCTGAAAGAGGAGTAACTCGCCATGTATACCCACTTCTTCGAAGTTCGAATGCATCGTCTTGACCATCACTACTGGACTATGGGACTTAAAATTGAAGCTGCCAGTTTCAAGACAGCTATCGATCAGGCTTATGCATGGGGAGCTGCTGTAGAGACTTTCTCTACACTCAAAGTTCATTGGATAAGTATACTTACTATTGCAAATCCAGAAAGAGGTTACTTTGCACTTAAAGAAACAGAAGAGATAGCTAAAGAACTTCAACTGTTTGAAGCCGGATCACAACACCAACGCATGACACCAACCAAGGAGAACTCGCCATGACTGACAAACTCAAACTCGTTCGCATGACTCTCTTCAGGAAAGATGATGGGAGAATATCAACCAATGTTACCTTCTCAGGATTTGGCAACACACTTGAGATGAAACTCGACGAGGAACTCGGTGCGAAAATTGTAGATCTCTGCTTTGATGAGATCATAAAGTCGGTAGCAATGGCACAAGAAACTTTTGTATCGGAAGCACTTGCTCTGGTCGCTGCCGACAATGCTCTCGTAATCGAAGATGCCAAGCCTGTTGATCCCAACTGGGATATCCCATTCTGAAAGGATATGACTACATGGTAGCCCAGAACATCATCCTTCCAAACATCCGCAAGTTCTTCGTGCCCGATCCCGGTTACCTCATCGTGGATGCTGACCTCTCAGGCGCCGATGCCCAAGTTGTCGCTTGGGAAGCCGAAGATGAAGATCTCAAGGCTGCGTTCCGCGCCGGTGTCAAAATTCATCTGAAAAATGCCCGCGATATGTTTCCCTCGGAAACGAAAAACATGACAGACGAGGATATCAAAAAGACCGACTATCCCGGAGGGATCTACTACACAAACAAACGCGCCGTCCACGGAACTAACTACTTTGGAAGCGCGAGAGGGATGGCTCCCAAGCTTAAAATAACCTTTGCTGCGATGACCAACTTCCAATACAAGTGGTTCAAACTCCACCCCGGTATCCTTGAATGGCATGATCGCACTCTTCGCCATCTCGATGGAACGGAGTGTTGGAACTGTCAAGAACTAACTACCATCCTCGGTATTCGCTGTGAAGTATGTAATGCTGCTCTAGGCCGAACTGTCCGCAACAAATTTGGGTATCGTCGTATTTACTTCGATCGTGTTGATGACTCAATGCTTCGAGAAGCTCTCGCATGGATACCTCAATCAACCATCGCAATCTTAACCGAGCGGGGACTCCTCCTTCTTGAAGAAACCTACCCATTCATTCAGATGCTCTTACAAGTCCATGACTCTCTCGCGTTTCAAATACCTCTTTCCGAGGAGAGCACACTACCAGAAATCCGCACCACTTTAAACTCAATCGTCGTTCCCTACAAGGACCCTCTCTATATACCGTGGGGTCTTAAGTGGAGCGATGTATCATGGGGAGACTGTGAATGACCATGACAAAAGAAGGTATCCACCAGGAAGTAGAGCGTCGAATAGAAGCCCTTTCTCATAATGATAAAGGTGACGACTATTCTCTACAACTCTGTATATTGCTTCTAGCAGGTGCTGTTCTCACTTCAGGAAGCGAGCTTTCAAAAGATATAGAAACCACTGCTTGGAACTTATACGGAGAAATGATGAGACTGTGAATGAAACGGGCGGTATGTAATCGCGATACCGCCCTTTATAAAAGGAGCACCTGATGAACACCATTCTCGTCACGGTAAAAGGACCGCCAGGTTCAGGAAAATCTACTCTGTGCAGAATTTTCCACAAAGCTCTCAAAGCTCACTTTGACATGCCAGGTGTGCTTGTAAGAGTAGAAGAAGAAACACCAGCAGGTATGCATCTTTCAGCAGCTATGCCTCAAACAATCCCCCTAATCTACATCATGTCACCTTACTCAGACCCATCCGAGCGCGTCAGGAGGAACCGCTATCGGACAGTAGAATTCTACACAGGAAGACTCATGTGTAAGTTTCCTCACGCAATGTTCTACTCTCCAATCGCCTACTGCCACCCTATCGCTGTCGATTTTGGCCTTCCAACTGACGCAACATTTTGGGAAGAACACAATAACTGCATAATGGCACGTTCCCAGCTCGGCATTGTTCTCCGCGACAGCGGTTGGCAAGGCAGTGAAGGTATCTCGAAAGAACTCACGATGCTCGATACCCTCAAAATCCCTCACGTCCACGACGATATTGACTCGGAGCATGAAGTAGTTGGAGAGGCATTACAGAAATTGGCTTGACGCTTACCTGGAATATACGAAACACAGTGAAGCGCCTACGCCATTACACTTCTGGACTGGAGTCTCTACAATCGCCGGAGCTCTCCGTCGTCGTGTGTGGATTGACCAGCGACAGTTCCAATGGACCCCTAACTTCTATATAGTGTTCGTCGGCCCTCCAGGTGTCATAACCAAATCAACTTCCATCCGCATTGGAGCACAACTCCTACGTGAGGTGGACAATATACACTTCGGCCCCAACTCTCTAACATGGCAGGCGTTAACAGTCGCTCTTGAAGATGCTGCAGAGATCATCCCTTTCGGAGATCCCACTGATGAAAATACACCTATGCTCTCCATGGCCTGCATCACGTGTTCCATTAAGGAACTAGGAACACTCATAGATCCTTCAGACCGTAAGCTAGTCGATGTGTTCACTGACCTTTGGGACGGACAAATAGAAACATGGACTCACTCTACCAAAACGCAAGGCACATCAACAATCGAAAACCCTTGGATTAACATTATCTCCGCAGTTACTCCTGCCTGGCTTAAGAAAAATATGCCAGATGAAATGATTGGCGGAGGTCTCACCTCTCGCATCATCTTCATTTACGGAGATCGCAAGCGTGAATTGATCCCTTACCCTTCCGATTTAACCTTACCAAACGACTACCTGGAAACGCAAGGCAAGTTAATCTCTGACCTTCGTGAAATATCGACTTTACTCGGAGAATATACACTTACCCAAGAGGCTAAAGATTATGGTGCTCATTGGTATAAAACCGACTTGTGGGGAAAGCGTTCTCCACGCCTTGCCTCTGAACGCTATGATGGTTACATCGCTCGTAAGCAAACTCACGTTCACAAACTCGCAATGGTTCTCGCTGCTGCCCAACGATCCGAATTAACAATAACTCTCAATGATTTACAAACGAGTATCCATATAATTACTTCTCTTGAAGATGACATGCTCACTGTATTCCAGTCTATTGGTGTCAGCGAAGACTCCCAATATCTACGAGAGATCCTTTCATACCTCAAAGTGTTTAAGAAAATTCGCGTGCAGGATCTCTGGCGCGAGAGTTATAACGTAATGAACCGCCAGCAATTCAGCGAAGCCCTCGATGGAGGCATCAAAGCTGGCTTCCTAAAAATCATCAACCACGGAGGAGAAGAAGGCGATACCGTCTACATCACTCCCGACGGACTTAACTTCAAGAAACGGAAGGACTCCAAAGATGCCCCTGCCAATAAAACAAGCGCAAAATAGCACTTCTCGCTGCACTACATGCGGAGCTGCCACCTGTGTAGTAGACTCTCGACTTGCAACCTTTGACGATCTTACAGTCCGCAAGCGAAGGCGTGAATGCACTCGGTGTGGTTGTCGTTTCAGCACTCACGAAGTGCCACAAGACTATCTTCGAGGGTTGATCGAAGATCGCCAGAAACACAGGACACTCGCACACATGCTCCACAAGTCTCTAACGGATGCGGGATACATCTTGGACATCTACCACACCCCCCTTGTCACTCGGGAAGAGCCGGTTCAAGTCTTGACTTAACGGCTGGAACATCTTAGTCTGCGAGATGCCAGCTTCTTCCAAGCGCCTACGTCTCAGCCGTTCTTTCCGACCCTTCCGCAACGTCTCTCGTGTGATCGCCATTGTTCTGAAAGGCACATCATTATTATATCTCTTGATGGCCTCTATCATGTCAGCTGCTGCTTCCTTATCCCCAGCCAAAGCAGCAATCCCAAACTGCTTCATGAGAATACCACGTCTTAATGTCCAATAGGTCTCGGCCTCCCTCTTAGCCGCTACACGATCCCACTCTCTCGTTAGTTTACGAGGTTGGAACCCAGCACCTGCCAACAGTATCTCGCCAATATCTTCGAACTCGTCCGTGTCGAACTCTACAAAGGTAGACCCACTTCGAGTTCTCTCTTTACCTTCCAGCCCATATCTTCCCGCCTTAATCACATTCTTAAGTGCTCTTGGCATCCCCCTCTCCCACCGCTTGGGATCAGTCCACGGCAACTCGGCATCATTCATCATCTTCAAGAAGTTAATACCGATCCCAAATGTAGCACCAGCCACATCCGTGCTAATCTTGCTAAACCTCCGGTCGAAATCTCTACCTGGCGGGCCCAACTCAGAGACACCCGGTATCAACCTTCCCATACTAATCGAAGCAGACATGTCAAACACCGGAAGCGGTATCCCTATCATATCAGCCGCAGCTGGAATACCAAAACCAAACCTCGACGCACCGTGCAGTAGCAAATCTGGTGGCACGTCTCCTCCAAAGTTGTCTACGACAAACCGACTTACTTCCTCCTCGACGTTCAACCGCATCCCCAAGCGCCGCGCAATAAACTGTGCAATCGCTGCCATGTCCTCGGCACCCGGCAAGCCCATCACCCCAGCCATTGTCATGAGCATTAACATATAGCGGAGCCGACCGGGCTCGTGAACGGCGAAGAACAAGGAGTTCTGCACGAACATAAAGAACATGAAGAGCACACCTAAGCGACCACGCATAAAGCGAGGACGAGCCCACGACGCATATTCAAACTGCGAACGATCCACAGCATCCCTTCCAGCAAGAAACGCTTTCGCCTCTGTCTCGGAAAAACCTTCATCCTTCACCAACGAGTCAAATTCAGTCTTTTGCACTCTCACCAATTCCTGTAGATATGCAGAGTTCGGATCGGCACGGGCCAATTCAATTGCAGCTCGGAACACAACACGCCTATTAACTTTTGCCTCCGAAGCTTGAAACATCCACGCAGCTGCATGCCCTACGCCACCAATCACTCGTGCTGTTTGACTACCATGTTTCATCCTTGTCAAGTTACCACTTGTAGCTGTAGCAGCAATCTCTGTTGCCCACGACTCATCTATAAAGCCTTGCTTCATGGCAAGCCCTAAATGCTTGAAGTCGATATCTCCAGTTTCCTCCAGCGCTTTAACTGGATCCCTATTCAGTTTAACAATATCCGCATACGCTTTTCTCAGAGCGTTTAGCGTCTTTACCGTGCCAAACTGTGTCGAGAGGAATGGTAACGCAACCATTGGGACTTGCGTTAAGTTCAAAATGGCGCTAGCCGGGACAAATCCAAGCCACCACGAGAACGACGCACTTCGTAGCTGAGCCCAATCTGGTCCAGGGTTCATGATGTTCGTAAAGTGATCCTGAAGATATTCCAAAATCTGCCGACGCTTCACTGTATCAATACCAGCCTTAACTCGATCTGACAAATCCTTTTCACCTGCAATAAGTGTATCCTGCATCGCAAGCCCATGCGTCAATCTCGCTAAGAAGTTAGACCCATGCCAGAAGTAATCAGCATAAGCCCGCATCGCATCTCGACTGTAACCAGGAATGTTCTCTCTCTTCCCAAGTCGCTTACGGAACGAGTTGGTAGGAGACATATCCACAATTAGTTCCTTGAGCCAGATACGCTGTTCATCAGTCAGCGTTAACTTGTCCTCGATCATCTTTAACATTGTTGGAGGAAGACCACGGAAAGGTTGTGCCGCTTCCGGTATTTTAACGACACTGATCTTGAAACCGTCCGTCACTTGTAGTTCTTCTTGCAGCGTCTCGCTTGCATTCAGCTTTCTTGTCAACTCGCGAGCACGACGGGTCGCCAGCTTAACACTGATAGAGAACAAAGGTCCTTCGACCTGTTCCATATATTGCGTTTTACCGTTATTATCCTTAATGACGACAGCCGTTTGTCCAAAGCGTGCGTGTGGGAAATATGGACGCTTCCGCAGCCGATTAAATTCCTTCGTGACTTTATCAAGTTGAGACTGTAAGTTCGGCGATCCAGCGAACTCTTTCCGTATTCTATCCTGCTCGACAGTCTCCACAACTTTGAGGAAATCATCGAAGTCCTTAACAATCAGTTGATACACATCCTTCGACTGCTCTACCAACCCATGACGAGCAGCGATAGAGTTCAACTCATCAGCCGTCGGCCTTCTAAACTTCCCATCTTTATGCTCCTGTTCAGTAAGAAATGTCATCTGTTCTATCTCAAAGATGAACCTTCCAAGAGCATCAGCCTGCACTTTCCCTAACCGCTCCCACTTACGAATATTCTCACTTACTCGTGCTTTCCATTGAGTGCTCTCGATATGCCACTGCCTCGTCTGTGCAATATAATCCTGAAGGGTTTGATTATCCGGGTTAAGCCTCCCAGTCTGAAGAATATTATACCCCCACTTCATCAAGCCGTTAAAGTAATCAGCCGCCGTGGCTGTCTCCAACAATTTCGTTTTCTGCTCCGGAGTGATATTCTTCGTCTTCTTTATTACGAAGTCGACGAGGCTCCGGGATGGATTAATAGCGGCGGTGCGCTCGTAAGGACTATTCAGAGACTTCGCGAACTTCACCTCCTGTTGACCCTGCGCGGGCAGCATCTGAGAGACTGGCTTTCCTGTCTCACTTTGCTTCTCAATGATCCGATCAATAAATTTCTTGAATTCAATATCTGGAGCGAAGTCCTCTACTCCACTAAACAACTTCGCTCTTATACCTACAATCGCAGCAAAGTATTTCTTCAATAACCTCGCGATACGCTGCAACGATTTTTCGAGAGGAGTAGTGGGTTCCAAATTACTATCCAACGCCCACTTCGCCATATTCTGAGCGAACCATTCATCAAA
>SDBT01014184.1_pt1 | contig 12719 bp, 12 predicted proteins | sample 2277101 | NCBI WGS metagenome assembly SDBT01 (sample SAMN10404973, study PRJNA504765) | marine sediment metagenome | isolation source: marine sediment core GS10_PC15, 103 cmbsf | place: Arctic Ocean: Southern Knipovich Ridge | collected 2010 | reverse complement strand
TTCTCCGACAGGAATACGCCTCGGGAACCGGGAGCCGATCGATCGTCCATCCGCTGCTGCAGCGTTGTTGTTGATCGTGAACTCCGCGCTCTTGATCAGCACACTCTGGTCGGCACCGTCCAGAGATGCGGTCATCTCGTGAAAGGCCAACGGATAAGACGTAGGCAGGAGTAGATCCGTGATCGCCAAGATGTCTGCCCTGCTGTCTCGCGCTGCTTGGATGTCGAGAGTTGCCTCTGCCAAAGCGTCGCTAACAGCGACCTGCAATTGGCTGAGAGTGCAACCCGAGAAGACGTGCTCGAAGTTCGTCGCGTCAGCCAGGATGTCCTTGCCCAGTCGCGCTACAAACGATGGCAAGGTTGCACTTGCATCGCCGTAGAACTCATGGGTGTTGAGCCCGGCCTCCGGGTCGTCCAAGGTGAACACGTAGCCACCCAGGACATACCGCAGGTATTCGCCGATACTGTCGATATCGAACGCATACACGATGTTGCCGGCAGGCGAGTAGAACCCTGGTCGTCTTGTCTGAGCTGTCCTTTGCAGCCCTCCTGCATAGATGATGTCTGGCTCCGCGGGAGTGTCCAAACTCGCCGAGGCGATATCCACGTGTGCAGTTGCCACAGGTGGAGTCGCTTCGTTGAACGAGGCCTCCTTGACGGAACCGAAGTATCTGAGTCGTTGTACCATTTGCCTTTCTCCTTTACTCTTGCACGATCGTGTAGGTCACCTGGATCACGTCCACAGAGCCGACTCGTCTTCCCTCTGTATGTGGGCCAGATACTGGGATGGACCGCATCAACTTCGCGTCGTTCACGAACTTCAGCCCGAGGCTTCGCGGTTCTTTTGTCGCTATGAACGAGGCTTCCGCGGCCCAGTGCTCCGCTTCATCAAGCCCTTCGTCCGGTTCATCGGCGGCCACTATTGCCAGCAGAGACAGCTCATATTCGAACGTCTGATGTATTCGCTGCTGGGAAACGAGCTCATCCTCTCGAACGAGGAAAACGCACGGAAACTCCGGCGCAAGACGAACACGTTCGCCGTCATAGATGCCCTTAAGCCCGGTCAAACGACCGCCACCTGTGAGCTCAGCGCGCAACCTCTTGAGTATGGCCTCACGGATCTGTTTCTTCGCTAGAGACCGCCTCATGGTGATCATGCGAACTCCTCCCGGATTGCAATGTCCGCGAAGTCCTGCGCCCTTCCGGAGGCCTTGTCGACCGCCCGGTCGGCGTACGGATTCGCCTGCTGTCCCTTGACAGAACGACGGAACCAAGTTTGACCCATCCATTGGAACACCAGTACAGCAGCCCTTTGCGGGGTTATACGACGACCGGCTGGGCCGTAGATACCTGTACCGTCGTTCACGAAGGAGGCGTACTTGACGCGAGTAGCCACGCTCCAGGTACGCGGGCCTTTACGGGTTAATTGCCACGATCCGGCCAGCCGACCCTCGTCCGTCGGCGCTTCTCGTGCCATATTGCCCCAGACCTCTGTGGCAACGAGCTCGACCGCCTTGTTGATGGCCCGAGTTCCTCGCTCAGACAGCTGAACTGTCTCGTTCCCGACGAGGATCTCGAAGTCGAGTATCTTGCTCAAAAGCCCGTCGCATTCTCCGGGGCCGCCTTGACGACTCCCGACTCAAATACGAACCTCTTCGTGATAAGCCGCGGTATTCGCCGCAAATCGGTCCAGATCGCTTCCCCAGGCACCTCGTCTTGCAGCATTTCGACTGCAAAGTCGTCCACCCGAACTATGGGTGTATCCCGGTTGGCCATGACGAAGCGGACGAACGCCGCACCCCAACGGTCTGCTATACCGTCGATTATCAGTTCCCAGCCTTCAGCGGCGAAATCGGTTCGGTTGCGATCCCTTTCGATCGACTGCGCGATTTCGTCCATCTTCACTGTGAGCCAAGTATCGAGTTCATCAGTCGTATCGAACCCGAAGTCCGATGGTCTGATACCCGTAATGATGCGGACGTTCGCCACACTTCCATACATCGGCTACTCCTCTTCGTCGGTATCGGCGCTGTCTTCGTCGTCCTCTTCCAGACGCGCAATGAGCACGTCTTTCGCGCCGGAAACCGGCAGACCTCGGTTCCGTAGAGCCTCCTTGAGCTGTTCGACGCTCTTGTCAGCCCATGCCGTACCTTCACCGAGTTCCGCTGCGACTTCTTCGCTGGCCTCCTCGATGCCTTCGATCAGTTCCGTTCTGCTCGCCTTCCTCGCTCCCGGGACTTCGAGAAAGTGAGCCAGTTCCCGGAGTTCTACGTCGTAAAACGCCTCCAGGTCAACTGGCTCATCTTCCCCGTCCCAGTCTTCGCCTTCGACCCAGAGCCACGGGTTTCCGCGCACCACATTCAGCTGGTTGTCCAGCAGGTTGAGGTAACGCGGAATCCCGGGCCTGAACCGTCGTCCGATGGAGCGAACCGCAGCTCTGTTGCGGTTTGTGATAGTGACTTGCGTCCTATTCACGGTGCCAGCTCCTCTCTTAACCGACGTAACCGGTCGCGTGAACCGCGCCGTTCTCGTCTTCGTAGTTCGCATCCGTGCGGAAGGTCACCACGAAGTCGGTACGTCCTGACCGTGGGAGACGGTCGGGCTCCAACCGGATATCACGGCGAATGCCGTAGACCAGGTTGTCATTGTGCGCCAGGAGGGTGTCCCCTGCCGGCATGTTGAACACCGGACTGACCGGAATTCCCTTGTAGGCCAACGGACGATTCGTCGTCTGCACTGCATCGCCGAGGTCCGTACCCCGTGCCCGCAGCACCTCGCGGTAGTCGTTCTCGGCCTTCCACGACGTCCAGAACACCATCTGTGCCCGCAGGCGCAGGAACACCGGGTTGTTCGTGATGATGTCGACCAGCATGGACTCGAACATCGACTCAACATCGTTGTCGTCGAAGTCCGCGTCCCCAACTCCCGTGAGCTGCGTGCCAGCCAGCACGTTCCAGCCGTCGATCAACGCGAGGTAGGGGTCTCCTGAGCCCGTATCCCCGTTGATGTACAGCTCCTCGAGGTCGATGCCCGCTTGACCGCCGATCATCGCAATCAGCGTGTCTTCGAACCCTTCTCGCTCGATGTTGTCTTCCAGGGCTTCATCGCCGAGTTCCACGACTCCAACTGCCTTTACGACCGACAGTTGATTGCTCGTGAACACCGGCTCTGTGTCCGTGGCGATGGGTTCGCCCTCTGCCGGGGCAACGTTCATCAGACGAGCGGCGAAACCGACCCGGTCGATATCCCTCTTGTCTGATCGCATAGCCATACGCCGAGTTGCTCCGAGCATGGGAGTGGAGAACTCCAACTCTCGAATCAGCTGCGCCGCTTTCTCCGGGTGGAGTGCGGTGTTGCCGAGCTCGGTGATCGTGATGCGCTTTACGACCGCATCGACCATCTGCTCAATGGTTAACGCCATTTATGTCTCCTTTCTTCCTGTCCCTACGACGCGAGGGCCCGACCGAAGGCGTCTCTCTTGACTCCTTCGCGGCCCTTCGTCGCGGTTCCATCGCCGTCCTGGCCGCGGAGGCTCTCCGCGAGCGACTTCGCCGAGGCCACCGGGATGTTCTCGATGTGCTCCTCGAACTTGACGAGCACTTCCGCGACGGCCTCCTTGGCGGCTGTCTTGGAGGCGTTCTCCACGGCCTCAGCGATCTGCTCTTCCGTGAGAGAGACCGTCTTTGGCCCGCCTTCCGCCTTCTCCTTCGCCGCCTTTGCGTCTTTCTCCTTCTTCTCTGCCAACTCCTTGCCCGCCGCCTCGATAACGTCGAGCCTGTCGGTCACCGGGCTGAGTGCCTCGGTAACTGCACTGCCTACGAGGGCAGCAATCTCCTTCTCGTCCATATCGTCACTTCCTTTCTTCCGACTCTCATCCTCGGCGGATTCGAGCAGATCTTGTACGTCTTTCGACGAGAATTGCGCCTTGACCTTGTCCCAAACGCTGGGTTCCGCGCTCTTGACTGCGGTCCACTTCGCCAGCCGAATGGCGGGCTCATCCACGAGGCCGACCGCGATGACCTCCCAGTCTTGCCCGGATTCCTCGATCTGCGCCAAAGTCAGCTTTTTCTCCGCGGTCTGGCCCTTCATGGCCCCGGAAGGCACAGCTACCACGGAAAAGCCCTTCAACTTGCCCGACTTCACCTCGCCCCAGGCGTCATCATCGACGACTCTTGCACCCATGACCCATGATCCCTTCGGGACGCGGGTTCCGCCGAGATTCAGGTCAGCAGGTGCGATGTAGCTCTCTACAGGGCGAGCCACGGACTTGAGTGTGTGCATGTGTTCCATCAACCGGTACTCCTCCATGAACCGGTGCGCTACACGCTCGACTTTGTCGGCAGAAACGACGTCGCCGTCAGTATCGGGCAGATCCGGTATGAGAACCGGGCCGTAAACGATGCGTCTGTCGGCGTCCTTCATCACGATTTGGGCTGTTAGCTCCATCTTTCTCCTCTCCTACAGCATTTCTAGGATCTCTAGCTGGAAGTAGTGGTCGAACGGGACCGGCTCTATGAGCCCGGAATCGTACGTGATCACGATGTGAACTAGCACGAATCCGACCGTTAACGCCGCTGCCTCCGGGGTTGTTAGCACGTATTCCCACTCACCTACGGAAGCGTTCGTGAAAGTCGCGGCACTGTCGATTATGGGCGTTTGGCCCGGGGTTCCCAGCTTGAACTGGAGGCTGGTCACGCCAGTGCTGAGGTCAGAGGGGGTCCCGTCCAGTTCCGTGATGACCCCCGTAAACGGCGGCTCTGTCGCGGTTCTCTTGCGTTGACCGAGCATTTCGAGTAAGTGCATTACGTTCCCTTGTCGATTATGACGAGCTTGCCTGCTGAAATCAGCGAAGTCCTCTGCCCTTGCTGCGTTATGGTCGTCCTCCGGAAGTGAGTCGCGATCGTTACGGTGACCAGAACGTCGATCGGGACTAATGCGTTGAGCTCAGCGAGTATGCCGAGGTGCACCAGGTTGCGGGGCTCAATAAGAACAAGCGCAGTTATCTCGGTGATAGTACCGATTGCAGGGAAAAGAGTAGGACGAATCTCTACTGGCAAGTCCAACTCGCTCAACGTTCCGATTGCAGCGGTTTTCTCAGGGGATATAACCCTGTCGGAAAACAGCGACGGCAAGTTGAGTTCCTCCCATATCTGTATGTCTATGACCTGCGGGTCACCAATAGGAAGAACCTCTACTAGCGGGTTCAACTCGCTCAACGTTCCGATTGCAGCGGTCTTCTCAGGCGATATGATCGTTTCGTCAAACTCCGATGGCAGGTTGAATTCCTCCCATACCTGTATGTCTATTACTTGCGGGTCACCAATAGGAAGAATCTCTACTAGCGGGTTCAATTCGCTCAATGTTCCGATCGCAACAGTCTTTTCAGGCGATATGACTCTGTCGGAAAACTGCGACGGTAGGTTGAACTCCTCCCATACCTGTATGTCCACGGTAATCGGCTTCACCGGTTGCACCGTTATAAGCGAGTCAATCTCGCTGAGTACGCCAATACTCGCAACCTTGCCCGCTTGCACCGCTATAAGCGAGTCAATTGTGGCTAGGACCCCTACAGGGATGTCCTGCCCGCCTCCTTGCACAACAGCAACGAGGATCAGCGCATCGATCTCAGGCAGAGTGCCGACAGCCGCAATCTTGCGGGCTTGTACGGGGATTAGCACGTCCGACTGGGCAAGGGTCCCAATGGTCGCCGTTTTAACGGGGGAGATCACATTCAGCGCGTCCACCCCGGGGAGGGTCCCAACACCTGTTACAATCGGCTTTACTGCGGGGATAGGCAAGAGGCTGTCCGCCTGCGCCAGCGTCCCAACGGGGGCAACCTTGACCGGAGCCGCAGCTATCAGCGTATCCGTCCCCCCTAGCACGCCTATCGGAGCTTCCTTGATGGGTGCCGACGAGATCAACGAGTCGCTCTGCGCGAGAACCCCGATGGAAGCGACCTTTATCGGTGGTGCACCGACCAGAACGTCCGATCCTGCCAGCGTTCCCACGGCAACGGTCTGTCCAGCGGCTGAGGTATCGACAAGGTAGTACTCCAAGGCGTAGCGGGTGCCGATCACGTTGTCGTCGCCACGTTCCACGAATATGACGGCGTTGTCGGGGTCGAGGACCAGCACGCTCATGTTGTCGAAGTTGCCCTTGGCCCCCGTCATCAGTTCCGTGGGGTCGGTGTCCCAAGTGCCGGAGTCGCCGCCAGCCGTGTACTTCAGATACGAAAGCTGAGTGTCCTCACCGCCCACATCATCCGTGGCGAAGATCGCATAGAACAGGCCGTCAGCGCCCATATGACCAATCAGGCCGTCGCTGTTGGTGTCCTCAGCGGTGTTGGCCGGGCTGGTGCCGGTCGTCCACGAATCGCCGGATATCGAGTAGACCTTCAGTTCCATCGGACCGGCCGGAATGATGCCTTGGATCAGCATGGCGTAGACCACCCCGGCAGCGCTGTCGAGGGTCAGGGACCAGTCGCTGTCCTCGGCGTCGGTAGTAGTCTGGATCGTCGTCGGCGACCCCATAGCGGACGGGGTGACGAGCCGAGAGCGGAGGTTGGCGGTACTCGAGGCGAAGTACAGGATGAGAATGTCTGCCGAGTTGACTGGTACTGCATTGATGGGATCTCGAGATTCTCCGGTGATGCCCGACTCAGAGGCCGATAACGCCGTCCCGGTGAAGGAGTGATAGGAGGCATTGTCGAGTGTGTTGTCGGAACGCTCGGCCCATATCTCGTTACCAGCGGCGTTGCCTTTACCCATGAACCAGATCCGGTCATCGGCGGCGATTATGAACTCGGGTGTCCCTCGGGAGTCGGTGAAGAACGGAGTCTGGAAGGTTCGCTCGGTGCCGTCCCAGGTGATCGTGCCACCCGAGATGGTGCCTCGTCTGAACGCCCAATCAGGAGTATCACCGTCGCCCCGTCCGACCACCAGCAGCACGTATTTGGTGCCGCCGATCTCTTTGAACCGAACGTGGTAATTGTCGTTCTCGTCAATATCGGTCATCGCGATCGTGGCTTCCGACGACCATGCCGCTGCGAGGTCGGTCGAATTCCGGTACTTGACGACGGTATTGCCTGGTGTTGAGGGGTCGCCTTCGTCGCAAATGAAGATCCACCACCGGTCGCCGTCGAAGAACGACTGTTCCTTGTGGCCGTTGGACAGGGTGCGGATTTCGCTGTTCGCGACCTGGTCCATGAGCGTGACCGTGTTCAGGATGGAACCGGCGCCGTCGTCATAGGCGCGTGTCGCCGCGGTGGATCCTCGTATTTGGATGACCGAAGACCCCGACTTGACAGGGACAGCCGTTCCGTCCCATATGACTCGGATATCGTAGTCAGCATCGGGGATAATGCAGGTCGACAGGATGGCGAAGTCGATCTCCAGCCCTGTTTCATCGGCAGCTAACGAGTCGGTACCGGCATCGTCCTCGTGATACTCGCCTGCGGTGTTGGCATTGACTAGCCGAGTTGTCGCGATAATGGTTCCGTTAACAGCCTGCCCATCGCCGTATGTCAGGTGGTCCAGGCCGCTGCCGCCGTCGCTGTCAAGCATCACGAACCGAGTTGTCCCGCCATCTCCCGAGAAGTCAAGCCCGACCACCTTGGTCGCGTCCGCCAGCCCACCGTTCTCTTGCAGCAATACACGGAGGCGGATGACTTTGTAGTTCTGAGTGCCGGGGAGGGTAGGCTTGGTGTTCTCAGCGGCGAAAGCGTCGCCGGTGGCTGGGTCTGCAGCGGTGTCTTCGAACCATCGCCAGTCTGTCTGCTCTATGAGCAGCGAGGCGATGATTTCTAGCTCAACGAAATCGACTTGTAGCTGCCTGTTACCGGCTACACCCATGACCCGTATTTGCAGGTCGGCGTAATCGGTTATTGCGTCGGCTTCCGCCCCCGAGAGGATGGTCGAGTCCGTCCTGAGGGTGGTCGAGTTGATCGCATAATCGTCCGTGGCGATCAGCGTCCCTTGGGAGCCCTCATTCGTGTACCCTTGTCGCAGTTCTATGCGGATCGTCTTATTGCCGCCCCCACCTGCGTTCTTCGCCCAACGGATCTTCAGAGAATGCGCGTCTGAACGGAGAGGGTCGGTGATAGTGGAAAGATCGACCGTGAAAGGCTCGGCAGTAGTCGGATTGGTGTCAGAAAGCACGACCGTGCCGTCCCCACCGCCGCCTTCTTCGATTTTGGACCACAGAGGCGTGGTAGTCCAGCCTCCAGTGTTATCTAGGTCCGCAATCGGCGCTGCAACTACCATCGTCTGCTTTTGCTTCCTAGTCTTCTTGGGCTTCTTCGGCTTCTTCGGTTTCTTGGGCTTTCTAGGCATCGTGTTACCTGTATTGCCTGGCTCCTAGCGCAAACAGGCACCCACTCGATCCTGATGACCGAGCGGGGACCGTTTGCGTGCAGGAGCTGCCTCATGGGCTAGCCGGCCGTCCAGACTCCGAGTGTCTGGTCGTAGTTGGCGGTCACGTCGTTACCGTCCGTGGTAACTGCGAAGTCCCACTTGCCGATCACCCTTCTCACCGCATCCGACGCCCCATCTTCCGCGATGATTAGGGCAACTGTGTTGTTACCGGCGAGAACGGCCGTGAAAAGGTCATCCACGTCGAGGATAATCCGGAATAGGTTCGCCGCATCATCAGCCGTCGACGTAATGGCCGCGTTGAGGTGCACCTTGCGCACCCAAGTCGACCCAGCCTGCTCCGTGTTACCAGCCGCCGCGAGAACGGTGTCCAGAAACGCGTCCGCATAACCGTCCCTGAATACAGCGTCCGAATCTATCACTTCCATCGGGACGACAATGAGGTCACCACCGTCGCCGATGATCTCGGCAAGGCGACCGTTCATGTCTGTAAGTGCTGTGTCTACCATCAGCTCACCGACCCGATCTTGTTGCCTTCTTCGAGCGTTCCGACGTTCACCGCGTCGTGAACCGCGTCAGAACGCACATCATTGAGCGCTCTCGTGAACGCTCTGTTTGCCTTCGTCACTGCAGCTTCCACAGCAAGCTGTTCGTCACGAGAAGCCTCGTTATACGCGATAAACGCGCTCTTGCTCATCGACTCGCGGTGACTTTGGCGAAGTGCGATCAACTCGCTCTTCACCGTCTCCGCTTCTACGCAGGCTGCCTGTAGGGCAGCTATGTCTGCATCAGCCATCGCCTTGTCCTTTCTCTAGACGTCTCTTTTTTGCCAGAGCCGCTCCCAACGAGGAAACGACACCCGGCCGAACACGACCGGCTGGGAGATCGCGGGAGCGGCCCCGACATCATGACTCCCTCACGCGGGAACGCTCATAACCGTTGGACCAATCGCGGTACTTGTTCATGATCTTTGCATCACTCAACGGAAACCGCGAAGGACGCTGGTTTGACTGAAGAACGGTACGACCTGCGCCGGTGGCCTTGATTCCCGTCAGGGTCGTTTCGATGGTCCCTATAACTTCGTCGTCTATGTCGAGGAATTCAACGATCATTTGTTCAAACTCCGACCAAAGCCCTCGGACGTTCTCGGACCTTCGATTGAAACCTCTCCTGTTCTCAATATCTCGACTCTCGACACCACTTGCAGTATGAAGTCCTCCGGCATATCCGTATTCAAGGCGGAGTCAAGTACAGCGTCCAATTCCTCTATCGTATAGTCATGATCAACGATGCCCACGAGTTCCCCAAAACGGTTCGTTTCCGTCTCTATATACGCGCGAGAGAACGGCGAATCGCCGTCCCTTATCCGACCAGTGGCCTCAAAGTATTGCTTGTCACCGAAAACGCCCGGAGATCCGTGATCAATTCCGATGACGGTCCCATCCTCCGTGATTCGTGCGTTCAGGCCGTGTCTATCTGGGTTCCCAATGACGAAGTCGAACAAACCGAGTTTGCGGGCGCCAGGCAAGTCCGTGACCTCTTCGGGAATCTCGTAGCTCAGGTGACCTGCAGCCTCACCCGGTATGAACTGGAAGATGAGCTCATCTTCCGCGCCCAAACGACGCACTGGCGCTATAGAAGCGTCCATGAACAGGCCGAACTCCCCGGCGCCCAGCTCACGTTCTAACGTTCGCGGATCCTCGTACCTCTTGCGAACCAGTTGGGACCCGTCCTCCATGGTAAGCAGCTCGACCGTATCCCCGCTGAACCCGGCTGACAACGAACTGACTTCCGTGACCTTAAGGCCGTCGATGGGCGGTTCCTTTTCTAACCGAAGAGCGGCTACCCGTTCATCCCGAGGCCTGGTGTCGAATAAGGGATTAAAGTCGATCGCTTCCTGCTCAGTCATAGGACCGAACCCGGGTTCTAGCGCTTCCGCAGTAGTCACACGTTCAGGGTCTAATGCTCCGCCAAGTGGCACGATCTCACCCGGGAAGAACGACTTGAACGCCACTCGATACCGAGATGGGCTGGCTGACTTGCCCGTTGGAGCCCGGAAGCCTGCCGGCATGATCCATGGTGCGATTCTACAGCGACAATTCACGACCTCGCTCAAAGATGCGCCGGCCTCGAGGGGTCTTCGCAGCCCGTTGCTGAATTCCGCGCCAACTCTGGCGATTTCGTTGTGCTGATTGCGGTGAGAACTGCGAACTCGCTCATCCCCGCCCGTGATCCACTGATGAAACTCGATTCCCAGCTCTTCTTCCGTGAGCATCGCAGCATCCTGCTGAGCTCGGTTGATTTCGGTACGAGCAATACGACGAAGCTCGAATTCTCGCATGCCCACGAACTCTTTCCGTAGTCTCCCGGCCGCGTCCTTGATGCCCAACCCATCACCGGCGGACTTCTCGAGGTTTCCCAGGGCATTCCCGACCAAACGCTGCATAGTATCTAGGCTAGCCTCAAAAACTCGGTCTCTAATGGCGTTTGCAACGAAGTCGGGGAATGGGGCCGGGCTGGCAGGGGCTCCCGCGAATTGTGCCGGTATAGCACGGGTTCCTGCCTCGGCGGCTGCTCGTCTCTCCGCTATTTCCTCGAAAACCTGCTGTCGCCCTCCCTCAGCGGCGTCAACTGCGGCGTTCGCTATTTCTTCACGCATCACCGTCTCCACCGCCGTTGTTAGAGGCTGCAATAGCTCTCTGAATTGCACGGTCCCTCTTGGCAGCACGCGAAGCTGTTCCAATCGACCCAAGACCTCCCGTTCCACCTGGCGCATGGCTTCCCTCAGGGTCCCCGTTAGACGCTCCTCCGTTTCCGAGGGCTCCGGCTCCTGCTTCAAGGCTTGCAAGGATTCCAAAGAGCTGTGAACTAATAGTGCCATCTTCATCGCTGGACTCGGCATGTTTGCTCGCAATCTCTAGTAGTCCGGCCCGGAGGCTCAGCATGATCGACTCGACTTCCGTGGATACTGCCGCATCTATCGCGACTCCGTTGATGTAATGCGCGTCTAACGCCATATTTGACTGGGCGACGATGTCATAACGCCCGCCAAACGTGCGAATGAGGTCGTTGGGCGTGAGGCCGCCGTGATCGAAGAGGGCAATCGCCAGTTCCATCTCCAGTATCTCGTCTTCTACGTCTATAGCGAGCAAAGAGAACGACCAATCCTCGCCTTCGTAGGTGGACAGCACGAAACGGTTCATTAGCCGCTCAAGCATGGACTGCCTGGGTGCAATCACCGAGTCCCGGTAGATTTTGTCGGTCTGTTCCGCGACGTTCCCACCCAGCGAGCCTTGCTCCGCTATACCCGCACGATATGGCGGAACGGCGTGGGCTGACAGCACCTCTCGTGCGTTGTCCAGGCGATACAACCGGAACGAGGCCTCTTTCACCTCTACAGCCAGCTTTTCGAACGTGATCTCTACTTCCCCGCCCTCATTCGACGGGATTCCAAGGAGAAGAACACTGTGCGGGTTGGCCGCGATCTCCTGCAGGTGTCCTTCGATCTGTCTGTGCAACGGAGTCTTGAGATCGCCGACTTGCTCGACTATCGGGGGTCCAGTGAGGACGAGCTGCGTATTGCCGTTATCATCGATGGGTTCGCCCGGATCGTAGTCACCGGAAATCATCACCGCATAAGCGGGCACGCCGAAATTCTCGAAGAACACGATGTTGTAATCCCGGCGAGCAATGTCTCCGAGAATAGCACCGATTGCCGGGATATGGTCCGGGACGCCATAAACGTCGCTGCGAGCAGTGTATATGTTGTTCCATAGCACCTCATTCGCGCGGTCCTCGGCGTCTAGTTCACCGGACTTGAATACGAGACCGGTGTTCTTGTCGACATCGATGCCTGTTAGCCCAGCCGTCTTGAACCAGACCTTGCGAGTACCCCGTACTTGCACGTACTTCTCGCCGTCCTTGTGAGCCCGCATGGTATGTGCAGGAATGTTCCGCAGGAACACAATCGGCCCATCCGGAGCCTTGTCTTTGCGCACCAACTCGATAGAAAGCCAGCCGACCGACTCGCGATCCGTCATTGCCTGAATCAGGATCTGCGAAAGGTCCTCTTCCAGCGAGTCGAAAAAATTGAGCAGGCTTTCCCGCTCCTCTTCGGAAGGATTGTCCACGAGCGGGAGTAATTCCCAGCCCTGGCCGGCAACATCCTGGGCCTTCGTCTTGACAGCCCTGGCATGGTACGTATTCGCCTCCATGTGCAGCGCCAAGTTCGCCGGATCGAACAAAGGCTCGACGAGGCCCTGCAAACCCGCGAAGTCCTGCGTTTGTGTCAGCTGTTGCGAGGTCTGTTTCCCAGCAAACAGGTCCAGGACGTCCGCCGGCACGAATGCGC
>SDBT01014183.1_pt1 | contig 12719 bp, 11 predicted proteins | sample 2277101 | NCBI WGS metagenome assembly SDBT01 (sample SAMN10404973, study PRJNA504765) | marine sediment metagenome | isolation source: marine sediment core GS10_PC15, 103 cmbsf | place: Arctic Ocean: Southern Knipovich Ridge | collected 2010 | reverse complement strand
CCTTTAAACCTGTCGCGTAATTCCATGGATCAATAAAAAACCCCTTTTTTCTTTCCTTCGAATAAACACAACTGGAGTTGGGCCTCAAGAATATATGGGAGCCTGCCCCCCATCAAGCGGGCACTCGGAGCACCTGGGTTTTTTAGGGCGGCAGTAGTTCTTGCCCACTGCCACCAACAGGGCGTGGAACTCGTTGAACATTTTAAGGTCATGGTCGAGGTTGTCCTCAAAGAGCGAGCGGAAGGCCTCGTAGCCCTCCCCCGCCTCCATGATACCGTGGCGTGAGAGCACGCGCTTTGTGTAGGCGTCTACCACAAATACGGGCTTCTCTAACGCGTAGAGCATTATGGAGTCAGCCGTCTCAGGACCGATCCCGTGCACCTGAAGCAGCTCATCGCGCAGATCTAAAAACCCCTTGCGCGAAAGCCTCTTCATGCTCCCGCCGTATCCGCTTACAAGGAAATCCACGAAGCTCTTGAGCCTTTTGGCTTTTACGTTAAAGTACCCTGCCGGTCTGATTAATTCCGCAAGCTCTGCGTTGTCCATAGTGTGGATGGCCCTTGCGCCAAGCTTGCCAGAGCGCTTGAGGTTGCCGATCGCGCGTTCAACATTGGACCAGTTCGTGTTCTGCGTGAGTATAGCCCCAACAGCAACCTCAAAAGGGGTGTCGCCGGGCCACCAGTGCTGGGGGCCGAACTCATCATGGAGTCTTTTATATATGGACTTGAGCCTGGTCCGCTCGCCTTTGCTGCTCACTTCTATTTTCCCTTCAAAAGGATATAGGTGGCCCCGAGGCCACCGTCTCTTGGGGGCGCGGTGGCAAAGGCCCTTACGTATTTACTTAGCGCGCCCTTTAATAGCCTGGCAACCATGAGCTTGAGCACAGGCTCCCCCGGGCTCCTCAAGCCCCTGCCGTGTATGACCTTCACGCAGCTAAACCCCCTGCGCCTGGACTCCTCAAGGAACTCCACGAGTTCGGCCTCAGCCTCGTCCTCTATAAAGCCGTGCAGGTCTATAAAATCCTGTATAGCGCACTCGCCCTTATGGAGCTTTCGTGCTAGCCTCGCGCTTTGCCCGGGGGGGACCCACTCGTCGTACTCGTCGGTGTCGGAGATATTAATATCAGCCCTGTGCTCGACAATATCCTTAAGCTCATCAAGGGAGGCGTCAGCACTACCCTTGCCCTTGAACTTGCCGGCTTTGGATTCCGTCGGGAGGTCACGGTACGAGGGAATTTCACGTGTGCCGTTCATTGCCTCAAGGAATATCTCCTCGTCCGATCTCGGGTCTTTTTCTTGAGGGGCGGACATATTCAGCCCGGACACATCGGTGGGCACACCGGGCTTTCCAGTAAAACCCTTTGCCTCCAGGGCCTTCCTGAGCCCCTTTAAGGGGTTATTGAACCACTTGCCAATTTTGGCCATGACAGGCCTCCGGGGTTTATTTTGATGAGCCGTTATAATATTATACATAACAGTCCATATCGGCCATATAGGCCATATCGCATTGCCATGTCTGGAGGACACATGCTTGATATCAAGTTCGTAAGGGAAAACATTGAGGTAGTTCAAGATACTCTCAAAAAAAGGGGGGTGCCGCTGTCTTTTGACGAGTTCATGGGCTCTGAGCAGAGGCGCAGGGAGATACTCCTTGAGGTTGAGGAGCTCAGAGGACGCAGGAACGTGGTCTCAAAAGAAGTGGGCGCCCTGAAAAAGGACGGCCAGGACGCCTCCGTACAGATGGAAGAGATGAAGGGCGTTGGGGAAAAGATAAAAGCGCTTGACGAGGAATTGAAGGCCCACGAGGACCGGATGCAGGACTTCCTCCTGAACGTCCCCAACATGCTCCACGAGTCAGTGCCCGAGGGCGCTGACGAGGACGCTAACGTGGAGGTCCGCAAGTGGGGCACACCCCGCAAGTTCGACTATAAACCCCTGAACCACTGGGACATCGCCGAGCGCCACGACATAATAGACTTTGAGCGCGCAACTAAAATTACGGGATCGAGGTTCGCCCTCTTAAAGGGCGCTGGCGCAAGGCTTGAGCGGGCGCTCATGAACTTCATGCTCGACCACAACGGGGAGGCCGGGTACACGGAGGTATTCCCTCCCATACTCGTAAACCGCCAGTCCATGACCGGCACCGGCCAACTCCCGAAGTTCGAAGATGACCTTTTCCGCGTGGCTGACTCCGACTTCTTCCTCATCCCAACGGCAGAGGTCCCAGTGACCAACATCCACGCAGGAGAGATATTAAAGGAAGAGGACCTGCCAATTTACTACACGGCCTACACCCCGTGCTTCCGGCGTGAGGCCGGCTCCCATGGAAAAGACACGCGCGGGCTCATCCGCCAGCACCAGTTCAACAAGGTGGAGATGGTGAAGTTTGTAAAGCCCGAGGACTCCTACGAGGAGCTTGAGAAACTTACCGCCAACGCGGAGGACATACTCCAGAGACTGGGGCTCCCGTACAGGACTGTGGTCCTGTGTTCCGGTGACACAGGGTTTTCAGCCTCAAAGACCTACGACATAGAGGTATGGCTCCCGGGGCAGGACAAGTACAGGGAGATATCCTCATGCTCGAACTTCGTTGACTACCAGGCCCGGCGCGCTGGCATCCGCTTCAAGCGGGAGGGCAAGAAGAAGACCGAGTTCGTCCATACCATAAACGGCTCCGGGCTTGCCATGGGCCGCACCCTGGTGGCCATACTGGAGAACTACCAGCAGAGCGACGGGAGCGTGGACATACCCGAGGCCCTCAGGCAGTACATGGGCATGGAGCGGATAGGATAAGTTATCTGTTTGAGATGGCCTTTATGGCAGGTTTATCAACTGGGGGATCGTTTCCTGGATATTGTACACGTCCAGCTGCATCTGCCTCTTGGCAACGATCTTGTCGATGCTTCCGTCAGGCTTTAAAAGCTCGGTGGCTATTTTGCCGTTTATCTCGCGCGGAGATATGTCGCTCAGCTCCGGCACCACGTATATCCCCTCGCTGCCGTACTCGCGAGTAAGGATCGTGTAGAAGTCCTCGAGGCACCTTCCCACGTAGCTTCCTCCCACGTAGACTGTCTTTGCGTTCACGCTCAGGAGGAACTCCACAAGCCTCATGGAGTCGGCCTCCGTGATAGAGCCGCGGTTTGGGGAGCGGCTCTCAATAAACAGCACGCTCTCGGAGAAGTTGGTTATCTCGTTCAAGTAACGCATGTACTCGTCACGGCTCTTCCTGTATGTATAGCCTGCGTACTCCTGGTAGTCCTGAGGGATTATGAATATGATCAGCTTCTTCTGGGCAGTCTTGAACTCAAAGAAATCCCTTGTCCTTCTCTCCTGGGCCTGGAGCAGCGCGAACTCAGCGGTCTTTGGCCTGCGTTTTAGAAGAAGCTCTACAATGCTGTACTCCGAGACCGCTTCGTCAACGCTGCTGCGCAGCTTTCTCGGATAATGGAAGAATGAGAAGAACCCAGGGTGAACCAGGATGTAGACCGCGCCGTTGTCGAGATATTTCTCGTACTTTGCGTACTCGCGCTCCGAGACATTGTTGAGCCTCCTTACCATCAGCCCTTCGTAGGACTTCTTTATCCATTCAGGGTCGTCCTCCACTTCCCTGTTCCGGGTCTCCACCTTGCGGAGGATGTCATTGATCTCGGAGGGCATAAGTCCGGAGGTCCCCACTGGCGGCAGGATCATGTCCACCTCGAAATACACAAGGTCGGGCCTCTTCTCCTCTATGGCGCAGCCTGACAGGAAGGCAGCCGCAAGGACGATGGCAAAACATATGGTCAGATATCTTCGGTGCATTTCAATTTCCTACACTATTATTATAACAGGAACCGAACTGTGGACTTCAAGGTGGACCATATGGACTTCTTACCCTTTAGGGCATTCCGGCATTAGTAACCATCGCGACAAGCATATACCTTAAAACCTCTTCAGCCAATTCACCGCAGGAGGACCTGAGCACCGGAGGCTGGTATGAAAACCCCGGATCTGCCTGGATATCCTGTATGCCACAGCCCGCCCTGCCTGCGCTAATAAGTAAAAACCCACCCATGGCCATGGCATGCCCAACATGGGGGTTATAGTCACTCCTGAAGACACCCGCCTCTTTGCCCTCTATTACAATGCCCCGGAATATGGAAAAAAGCCCCTTTAACCTTATTACCACCTCCTCGGGCATGCTCTTAAAGCCGCGGGCCAACTCACTTAGCAGTATCTTTGAGATGCTCTCCCTGAGGGCGATGGTATCGGCCAGCATCCTTATAAAGACCGCCATACGCTCACTTGCTCCTTGAGCTGCCTCAAGCTCGTCCGTCATCGACCCCTTAAGGTCCGGGAGGATATCCATGAGCACTTTTTTATACAGGGCTTGCTTGCCCCCGACGTGGTAATAGAGGGAGGCCTTGTTCACACCTGCGCGACGGGCAATGCGCTCCATCCTGGCCCCGGCAAAACCATGCTCTGCAAACTCGCCTTCTGCCGCCTCAAGTATGCGCTTCAGGGTCCTCGTGGATGATTCCTCTCTTCTCATATGTTCAGGCCATATGCTCAGGCACTTGTATCACCCTTGCCGCAGACTTATTTAACCATATGGTTAATTTAACCATTTGGTTAATTTTACTCCTCTACACTCTCGCATGTCAACCCCGGGCGAATCGCGCCTACCTCCTTCCAAAAAGTGCATGCATGCCAGGCAATCCGCCCCCATGCAAATAATTTCGGCCATAATTTCCTGTTTTTCAGTCACTTGCACTTTGGCACTGATACTGCTCCTTGGGATGGGGGAGAGGGGCTAAAGGAGGTAACGGAGATGAAAACAAAGAACGCGAAGAGTTGAGCCGGAAATACAAAACGCGCGACGGGACGCCGCCTTATCAAGAGGTGGCGGCCCTTTCCTTTTCATCGTCCGAACTATCTGAACTGGCCGCCACAGCTCCGCCTGATAAAAGCGCTATGGCCGCCTTAACCTTCTCTATCTCCACCTTGGTGTTAAGGCACGGCCCGAAGGGGCGCAGGTTCGAGACCCCGTAGACAGGCATGGGATACACGTCCACGATACCGCTTGACAGGTCACGCTCGCATGCCACGGCCACAATGGCCTCCGGCCGCACGTCGCTCACCACCCTCCTTGCGAGGTTCCCCCCGGTTGCCACGTGCAGGTCAAGGCCAAAGTCGTCGGCAATGCTCACCAGGTCCTTTATCTCGCACCTGCCGCAGCCCTTGCACTTGTGCACATCAGTAGTGATGCGTATCTCGCACTTGTCCACTTGCAGGCAGTGCGGCATCAGAAGCAGGAGCTTCTTCGTGTTCAGGTGGGCGCGCTCGATGAGCGAGTTGTTCATCCTGATTATACCTGCCTGGAGCGCCTCCTTCTTTGAAGGCACAAAGGCCCCCACAAGCATGTACAGCGGGTAGAGCACCTTTAGTACGAACCCTCTGGTGAACTTATACCTGTACCTGTAGTTCATTGAATGGCTCATTCGAAAAACTCTCCCCCAGTGATCCCGTACCCCCGCAGGAAATTTTCCCCTGGCATGGGCCTCTTGCCCTCGGGCTGGACTTGGGTTAGCTCAACGCACCCGCCTTCGCAGGCCACCACCAGCCTCTTATCGGTTAGCAGGGCAGCCCCCGGCCTCACGTCGCTGCCGCAGGAGTCCACCGGCCTTGCCCCGAGCACCTTGAGCTTCCTTTGGCTAATATAGCAGAACGCCCCGGGCCAGGGGTACATGCCCCTTACGCGGTTGCAAAGCTCGCGCGCCGTCATCTCCCAGTCGATCCGTCCGTCGTCCTTGCCGAGCATGCGGGCATATGTGGGCTCGCCCTCCTGTGGAACGGGCTTGATACTGCCGTCTCTTAGCCCCGCAAGGGTCCTCACAAGCAGCGGCCCTCCGGCCCCGGCCATCTTCTGCCCGAGCGTTGCCGCGGTATCGTCCTCAGTTATCACAATGCGCTCTGTCATCAATATATCGCCCTCGTCAAGCCGCTGGCTCATGAACATGGTAGTTATGCCTGTCTCGGTCTGCCCGTCTATTATGGCCCAGTTGATGGGTGCGGCTCCCCTGTACTTCGGAAGCAGCGAGGCGTGCAGGTTCACGGCCGCCAAGCCTGGAACCTCAAGCACCTCTCGTGGCAGGATCTTCCCGTATGCCACCACCACCAGGAACTCAGGTCTCAAGGAGCGTATCTCATCAAGAAACGCTCCGTCCCCCATGCCGAGCGGCTCTAACGGTTTCACCCCGGCCTCAAGCGCTGCCGCATTACCGGAGATGGGCACATCTTCCCTCCCCGCCCTCGCCTTGCGTCAGGCTGGGTGACCACGGCGGCCACCACCTCCCCCGCCTCTATAAGGGCGAGTAAGGGCGGCACTGCCAGGGCCGGAGAGCCAAAATAGATTATCGCCATGGGGGTGTCCCTTTGAGGAGCCTTTTAAAACTGCTCGGCCCGAGCCATCTGCTTCTTCAGACGCTTTGAGTAGAAGGCCTTCTTGATCGGGCTTGCGCTGTCTATGATGAGCTTGCCGTCCAGGTGGTCTATCTCGTGCTGGAGCGCCACCGCAAACAACCCGTCCACCTCCAGCGTGACCTCCTTGCCGTCGCGGTCCAGGCCCCTGACCTTCAGTTGACGGTGCCTGCAAATGTACACGAGGAACTCCGGCAGGCTCAGGCAGCCCTCTTCGAACTCCATCTCCCCGGAGGCCTCGATGATCTCCGGGTTGGCAAGCACGGTAAGGGGGCAGTCCAGGTCGTCGACCTTCACGTGGAGCGCTATGACCCGCCTGGACACGCCCACCTGTGGGGCAGCAAGCCCGATGCCCACTCTTGAGTGCATGGTCTCCACCAGGTCGTCCATGAGCCGGCGCACCTCGTCGTCCACCGCCTCCACGGGCTCGGCCTTCGTCCTCAGTACCTCGTCAGGGTATGTCCTTATCTCCAGAACCGCCATAACTTATTATAATCCTTTATTCTCCGGTAATGCGTTTAACGAATATGTACTTTGGGGAGCGGTCCATCCTCCCGGCATCCCCCAGCAGGAACTTGGCCACCTTGGGGTTGAACCTCACCACCGCCTCCTCGTAGGAGCCTTCCTCGGCGCTTATCGCCGCGTCAAAGTCCCAGTCGAATGCGTAAGCCAGGGTGTCCATGTAGAGCTCGCCCTGGTTCTTGCCCGTGTGGTCCACGGAGAATACCGCCCCGCAGGAGGAGCACTTGCCGCCTTCCAGGGTGGCCCCGAAGGGCGTGTCCATGTCCGAGATATCCAGTATGTCGGCCAGGCAGAATGGGCACCTGAATACCTTGCCGCGGTATTCTTTATCGTCTACTACAGGCATCCTTTTATTATCACACATATGCGTTCGGGGGGACAATCTTGAATGGGCTTCGCCCCCCTTTTCTTTTATGTGTTCGAGGTTTGGGGTCTGGATCGCTGTAAGCGTTTGATATTCCAGTGAAAATGGGGCCTTGCCCCTGTTCGAGGTTGTTCGAGGTTTTGTTTGGGTTAGGAGGGGGTTTTGCGCGTGGAGCGCCGGGTGCTGTCTGATTAACTCAAGTTCATACTCACCCATAACGTCAAAAACCGCCCTTGGGCGGTCTATCCAGTAAGTATATATAAGCGTAAATTACCCTGTCAAATTACTTTTAGTTAGTCAAGTAGATATTACTCTTGATCCTACATGCAAGGTCACAGGGATTGGAAATGAAACTCCGAGGATTTGCGGTTGAAGTCAAGTGTGCATACTCCTTTATAGATATAAATAAATTCTAATCTTAGATCAGGCTTTTGGGTTATAATTCTAATGTTAATTGCATTAATTGCCAGGAGAGGGTTATGGAAGAGAATAGCAGTTCTAAAACTGTAAATGAGTGCCTTGATAAACTCAGACAAAAACTTCTAGATCTCTCCCTACGGAACAACTTGCTTAATTATAAAGTCAATAAACGTTGTATCAGAATTATTGACGAGTTGCCAGATGTAACATTTGATAAATTAGTCTCCAAAGAAATTCTAATGACTTTACTTCCAATGAGCAGTGACGTTCAACAACAACTACCTATCAAATCAGATGAGCAACACCCTGAGGATTACGTCATCTCGCTTATTGAACGTAGCGGTGGTTCTGCTAAATCAATTAATACTATTGAATCTGGGCTTGATAGTGGATTTAGATCAAAATATGGTAGAGATTGCATTAACACCCTGCTTCTAATGAAGAATGAAGGCGTTATAGACATAGAAAGCGACAATATTGGCTTGCGGATAACTTTAAAGGGTGGCGTTAAAAGAGAAAAATCATCAAACGATGAAGTGAATAATTATGCACTGCCTAATAATGGAGCAACTAAGGAAAAAAGATATTTTGATGACCGACTCCAAACCACACTAACTACTAGCCAGCTGGAGTCTCGTAGTAGCAGAATGAGGCTTAACGCAAAAACAGCACTTGAAGAGACTGGTACTAATTTTCTTTATCTTTGCATTGGCTACCTCGAATGGACACAAAGCAAGGATTCATCAATTACTTTGCGTGCACCTCTTATTCTTATACCTCTTGAGATTGAACGTTCCAAGATACGAAAGAAAACTGATTTCTTTACTTACAAAGTCTCCTATACTGGAGAGGATTTCTTAGAGAATGTATCTCTTATAGAAAAAATGGACATTGATTTCGGTATCGAAATGCCCATGTTTGATGACGACCTAAAGCCAGAAAAATATTTCGAGGCAGTTGGTGAGGCCATATCCCACAAGCCAGGGTGGCATGTGGTCAGAGAAATGGTTATTGATACCTTTTCTTTCTCCGGAATTGTCATGTATCGCGATTTAGATAATTCAAGTTGGCCTAAAGACAAGTCAATTGCTGAAAACGATCTCATTGAAGCTATGTGCATCGGCACAGACGAAGTCCCCTCCCGAACTGTTCCTGGAGAAAGCGAAGAAGTGGAAAATTTTGAACACAAATATCCGCTTATTCTTGATGCGGACAGCTCACAGCTTCATGCAATACACAAGGTTCTTGAGGGTAGGAATTACGTTATACATGGCCCTCCCGGCACTGGCAAGTCACAGACAATATCCAACCTAATCGCTTGCGCCCTATTTCTTGGAAAGTCAGTTCTGTTCGTTGCAGAAAAGAAAGCAGCTCTTGAAGTTGTTAAGAAACGACTAGATCATGTAGGGCTTGGAGATTTTTGCTTAGAACTGCATAGCCATAAAATTAAAAAAGGCCATGTATTTCAACAATTGGGCAAGCGACTATCACGTGATTTCTCTTTTGATCCTCAATCACTAACTAGAAAAATTGAAAAACTGAAAGACCTTAAGAAAAAACTATCGCAATATTCCTCATTAATGAACCAAAAGCTCCCTAATCTTGATATGACTATACATGATATTATGTGGGCTACTGAAAAATACTATAAAGATGGCTTTGATGTAATCGCACAAAACCTACCTAATGTTCATGAATTAGCATCTAAAGATATTGACTCTAATGTAGACATCTTATCTTCAATCACAAGCATTTATTCTGACCTTACACGTGAGAAAGTTGAATCATGGAAGTGGTTCAGGATTCTTAGCTTAATGCCTGGCGATGATGAAAAGATCAGAATATTAATAAGTCATCTAAAGGTAATCCTTGCCTCATCAATAGAGAAGTTTAAAGTGTTCAAATCTGAAAATAATTTTCCTTTTAATTATACATTTGAGGGACTAAAAGCTCTCTCTAAGACAAATAACCTGATAGTACAAATAGATGAATATTTACTTGCATCAAGTAAATTTCTACGGCTCTTGTCACCAAAATACTGGAGATTACGTAATGCACTAAAAAAATATCTAGAATCACTATTCAATTCTGATCCAATAAAATTAAACAAAATGATGAAAGCATTTAAAGAGTGCTCAAGAAAAACTGGAGTTAATGCAAATACGAATGATTTGTTGGCTTTCTATAAGTTCATAATCTCAATGGAAGCATCGGAAGCTCTAGTTTCATGGTGTTTTGAATCATCATCGCAAGATAGACTAGAAATTTTAAGGGACCTTGGGGGATTTGCTACGGAAAACCTGACTAATTTCAATAAAGCTGAAGTTGATTTATCTCACTATGGCACCATAATTAAAAGTGAATATTGCACCTCCAATGGAGATCAGTCGTTAAAAACACTATCAACATTAATTATGCGTGCACTTGAAAACATGAATGTTCTTTCACGCTGGACAGAGTATTGCCAGTTTTCTCAAAAGGCTGAGCAGCGTGAACTTTCTTACTACATTGATCTGCTGAGTAATGAAAAAATATCACCTGACGAATTAATAGATTTTTATTTTTATAATGTTTATCTTGAATTAATCAAAGTTCAAGTAAAAGAACATCCAATTCTCCTAGAGTTTTCACGTATTGACCATGAGCAGTCACGCAAGACCTTTAAGCTTCTTGATAAGGAGATTATTGAACTGACTGGCAATGAAATTGCACATAGATTATCAGGATCAGCATGTCCTCCAAGAGGGGAAAAGGGAGCTCGGGTAAAAGACCTTACAGAAATGCATCTTATTAATGCTGAGGTAAAGAAGCAGAGAAGGCATGTTTCCATACGTAACCTAGTAAAAAGAGCAGGGCGTGCTCTTAAAAACCTAACTCCATGTTTCATGATGAGCCCCATGTCAGTAGCCCAGTTTCTGCCTCCTGGATATCTCCATTTTGACTTGGTAGTTATGGATGAAGCATCTCAAATATTCCCACAAGATGCCTTTGGAGCTATAGCAAGAGCAGATCAAATGGTGGTCGTTGGTGATCCTAAACAGCTACCTCCAACTAGTTTTTTTGACAAGAATACATTTACTGATGATGAGGAAGGCGAATCAATAGTTGCCTCATCTGATTCTATTCTTGACAGGGCTGACACACTGTTCCCCTCATCAAGACTTTTATGGCATTACAGATCCCAGCATGAGAATCTCATTCAATTCTCAAATAAGCAATTCTATGATAACGAATTGATAATTTTCCCCTCCCCATATGCTGACAACCCACTTTATGGCGTTGATTGCCAATATATTGAGAGAGCTACATACCTAAAGGGAAGGAATTTTATTGAAGCCGAAGCTGTAACAAATAAAATTCTTGAGCACTATAGAAGCTACCCTAAACTTTCACTGGGCGTGGTCACGTTTAACATGAGACAGAGAGATCTAATTCAAGATTTACTTGATAAGAACATAAAGGACAACCCTGAATTTGATGAGTTAATTTCAGAAACAAATAATGAACTTGAACCATTTTTCATAAAAAACCTTGAGAGTGTACAAGGCGACGAGCGGGACGTAATTATAATATCTACAACATTTGGACCTGACCCAGACACAAATCAAGTATATCAACGATTTGGTCCAATAGGTGGAGATTTCGGATGGAGAAGATTGAATGTCATGGTAACACGAGCTAAAATGAAAATACATCTTATTACTTCCATGAAACCTGATGATATTATTGCAGATCCCAGCAAATCCATGGGAGTAATCGCACTTAGAAACTATATTAAATATGCGATGGAAGGACGCTTTGATGACACTCCCGTAAAGACAGGGAAACCCCCTGATAGCGATTTTGAGATCTCCGTCATTAATACACTTAAGAGCTTTGGCCACAAATGCGAGCCCCAAGTCGGAGTTGCTGGTTATTTTATTGATATTGGCATTAAACATCCAAAGAATAATAATTTCATTTTAGGTATTGAATGTGATGGAGCAATGTATCATTCGGCAAAACTAGCTAGGGATAGAGATCGGTTAAGACAGGAGATTCTTGAAGCAAAGGGTTGGCGAATTCATCGAATTTGGTCAACAGATTGGTTTAAAAACAGAACACATGAAATTGAAAGGCTAAATAGAGTAATCAATGGCCTTATTAGATAAGCAGTAATTTATGAATTATAGGGTAAATAGGGGGACACAATACCTATTTTTTGAAAAAATGGACTCTCAGTTTTCCGCACGCAGATATCCGGCCCTCAGGCCGCTCTCTCGATCTCCTTTGCCTCATACTCGGGGAACATTATTATTGCGGGGTGTACGTCAAACGCCTTTGCGAGATGTTCGGCTCGCTCACATTTCAGAGCGCCTTTAAGCCTTTGATAACTCCTTAAGTGGTCTAATGTTATTTAACAGGTCTTTGTTCTTCTCTTTTGCCTTATACAGGTCATACTGGTCCTGAAGGTTAAGCCACAGTTCTTCAGATGTGCCAAAGAACCGGGCCAGCCTCAATGCCATATCAGGGGAAATATTCCTCTTCTCATTCAGGATCTCATTGACAGTCCTGAATGTGGTCTTGAGTTTATCAGCAAGGCCGGTCTGAGTCAGCCCAAGAGGCTCCACAAACTCTTCCTTGAGTATCACCCCGGGATGGATAGGCTGTCTTTTCAGGTCAAACATATTGTCCTCCTAATGGTAATCCGTTACCCGTACATCATAAGCGTCTCCATCTTTGAATCTGAAGACTATCCTGTACCGGTCATTTATCCGAATACTGTAATTGCCCTTATAGTTTCCCTTTAATGCCTCAAGCCTGTTGCCTGGGGGAACCCGCAGGTCATCAAGTCTGACTGCTGCATTCAGGTAATCAAGCTTCCTGATTCCCACCTTGCAGACAGAAGCTGGGAGCTTTCTGCTCTTGCCACTTATATATAGATGCTCCGTCTCGCTGTCAGAAAAGGATCATAA
>SDBT01014182.1_pt1 | contig 12720 bp, 10 predicted proteins | sample 2277101 | NCBI WGS metagenome assembly SDBT01 (sample SAMN10404973, study PRJNA504765) | marine sediment metagenome | isolation source: marine sediment core GS10_PC15, 103 cmbsf | place: Arctic Ocean: Southern Knipovich Ridge | collected 2010 | reverse complement strand
TGTATCTTTTTGTTTTTCCAATATTGCAACATCAAAACGGCAGGCTTTATCAGTAATTGCGTGTGAGGCCAGAAATTCTTTTGCAACCATAATCATTTTTTGCTGTTTACGCGGGGTGATAACTTCAGTCGTGTCAAAAAGTGGATTGCGCCTTGTCTTCACTTCAATAAAAACAAGCAGATCACCTTTGGTTGCAATAACATCAATTTCGCCGTACCGTTTGCGGTAATTGCGTGCCAGAATAGAAAAACCGTTTTGTTCAAGGTTGTGGGCAACGAGATCTTCTCCCTGCTTGCCCAGGCGGATGTTTTTGTTCGGTGAATTTGAAAATTTAGACATTTTTTGTTTTTTACCAAGTTTAAAAACCCTTTATTTTGTTCCCGCTCATCCTGAGGGAAACAGAGTTGAGTCGAAGGGTCAGGGCGAACGGTGGGGGGTAATTTTTTTTAAAACCTATCCATGAAAGATTGTTTCTTTTTTTCAGTCTGCGCAACTTCGGTTTTTTTCGTTTCAGCCGGTTTTGTTTGTGTAGCTGGTTTTTTTTCAGCTGGTTTTTCACCAGACAGCTCCATTTTTTTATTCGCCAGTTCTTGCTCAAGGACTAAAATTTGCGACTCTACTTCTGGCATTTTTGAAATCCAGTCTTTTTTCAAATTATCGAGTCGTTTTTGTGCAGAAATTATATGACCAGTTTTAAGATAAAAATTAAAAATAGTAACTTCGCTTTCAATAACCCGTTCATAACAATTCGTGCGGATGCGTGTTACATCATCTTTATACGTAGTAAAAACATCAGCGCGTTGCAAAAAATTATCGGCAAGTTCAATAGTTTCATATGTTTTTGTTTGATCATGTTCTGAACCGAGTGTTGCATAAAATGAACATAAAATTGCACGATGTGAAGCATATTCAATATCAGCACCACCGGGATATAAATGCGCATACTCAGTGTATATAATTTCTGCTTTAGGCAGTTCTTTTGTGTCGAAATATAAATCAGCCAATTCGATCATAAGTGCACCGATTTGGTTGACATCTTCGCACAGTTTGATCATTTGTTCAACATATTTGATGGCAATAATTTTATCATTGCGTGCCAAATGTTTATCTTTTGTCACTTTCAGTTCGTCATAATTCATAGTGGATATGGTTTTGCCTGATTTTTTGGCTTGTTCAATGCGACGTTTGCGTTTTTGTTTATGCTTGGAAAGTGGTTTGCTAGTTTTTGTTATCTGCACATCAGCCTGTGCAATTTGTTTTGGTTCATCTGCTGATCGAACGCGTGTTTTTATGGTGTTGGTTGCATTTTTTTTCTTGCGCATTTCATCAACTTGCTGATTAATGCGTTGATTTGCAATCCATGCATGCAGTGTGCCGTGTGTGCCACTTAATAAAAAAAGCGTTGCACACGCCAAATACGTAGAATTACCGGTTATTTTACTGAAGTTTATTGCATTCATATGAGCCTTTGCAATAATGTTGATACGTAAGAGAGGCTTTTTTATTAATACTTTTATAGTAAAAATAGTATACTTATTTGTGAAAAAAGCAATGTATGAAAAAGAAATAGCGCCTGTTTCGGAGATGATATGGTTAAAAAAAGTATCGGGCAGTTGTTGGTTGATTCAGCTGTTTTGACTGCACAGCAACTAAAACAATGTCAAGACGAAGTGCAAAAAACAGGTAAATCATTGTTGGACTGCTTACGTGAAAAAAAGTTTGCGTCAGAGCAAGATATTGCCAAAGCGTACGCGCAATACGCATCACTCGATTATATTGATGTGATAACTGATAAAATGGCAGATTTGGATTTGTTGGCAAAAGTACCGCTTACTTTTTTACGTGATAATGCGGTCATGCCTATAAAAAAAGATGGCAATATTATTATTTTAACGGCAAACCCATTATTATTTCAGCCGATTGATGACGTTAATTTATTACTCGGCGGCGGTGCGATTTATGCGGTGGCACCACAGAATATTATTATCGAAGGAATTAATCGTTATTACCCGATTGAGGGTACAAAACAGATGATTGAAGATTTGGAGGAAGAAGAAGGGGCTGAAGTTGCTTTTGAACAAATTGAAGAAAAAGATATTTTGGCAATGGCAGCTGAGGCGCCAATCATTAAATTAGTCAATCATATTTTATTCCAGGCAGTAAAACGTGGTGCATCAGATATTCACATTGAACCGTTTGAAAAAGAGATTCGGGTACGTTATCGCATTGATGGGGTGATGTATGACATTATGTCACCACCAAAACGGCTGCAAGGTGCGCTGGTTTCTCGGATTAAAATTATGGCAAACTTAAATATTGCAGAAAAACGAGTGCCACAAGATGGGCGTATTCAAATTAAAGTTGCCGATAAAGTAGTTGATATTCGTGTGTCAATATTACCAGTTGCTTTTGGCGAGCGGGTGGTAATGCGTTTACTTGATACCACTCGTTCTGTCGCACAACTAAAAGATTTAGGATTAAGTGAGCGGGATTATACCGTTATTAAAAATAATATCGAAAAACCGAACGGCATTATTTATGTCACCGGGCCGACCGGTTCTGGTAAAACGACTACCTTATATTCTGTACTCGCACAATTAAATAAACTGGACGTTAATATTATCACGGTTGAAGATCCGATTGAATATCAAATGGCCGGTATTGGACAGGTGCAAGTAAAAGAAAAAGTAGGATTAACATTTGCAGCTGCATTACGTTCTATTTTAAGGCAAGATCCAGATATTGTGATGATTGGTGAAACGCGTGATCAAGAAACGGCACAAATTGCAATTCAAGCGGCATTAACGGGACATTTAGTGCTCAGTACCTTGCACACAAATAGTGCACCGGCAACTATTACGCGTTTAATTGACATGAATATTGAACCGTTTTTAATTGCATCGTCATTAAATATTGCAGTTGCACAAAGATTGGTGCGTCGATTGTGTGATAATTGTAAAAAAGCATATCAACCACCGGAAGAATTATTTACGCGCATTGGTTTAACGGCGCAACAGGCAAAAAATATTACATTTTATAAAACAAGTGGGTGTGAACAATGTTTGGAAATGGGTTATAAGGGGCGATTGGCAATTTTTGAAATAATGGAAATTACCGAAGGTATTATACATCTGACTATGCAACGTTCCAATACTGCAGCTTTGCGAAAACAGGCAATAAAAGATGGCATGACGTTATTAATGCAAGATGGGGTACGGAAAATAAAAGAGGGATTAACCACAATAGAAGAGGTATTAGCTGTTGCGACAATGGAATTTAGCGTGGAGCAAGAAACACAATAACGGTTCGTTATTATTAGAAGTTTCATTAGTGGTGCTTTTATTCAGTATTCTTGCTGGACTAGTGACGTTTAATGTGGGTTTTTTGCATAATATGGTGTTACGTTCTGAGGTGGAAAAACTGTACACCATTTGCCGGTACCTGCAACAAAAAGCGATGACATGCAATAAAGAATTTACGCTCATCTTTGATCCGGAACACAAAATATACACGTATGATAACGCGCACGAACAATTACCGGCGCATATCGATTTTGGTTTTTTTCCCGGCGCACATGGTCCACCATCAGCACCGACAAAATTATTACATACGGCAGTCACTTTTCCTGGAAAGCGCATTGTTTTTTATCCAAGCGGTATTATACAACCAGGCACCGTTTATTTGGTTGATAAAAACAAAGAATATATGTACGCACTTTCGTGTCCTGTTTCGGTTATTTCATATATACGCAAGTATACCTATAATGGTTCGTGGCAATTACTTTCATGATTTCTCAAATTTTTTCATTTAAAGACAACAGTAGATCAAAGCGTTACAATAATCACATAAAACTTCCAACTTCTTTTTTACAGGTATAACGTGCTCAAAAAAATAATAATTGCGGTTATTGTCTGCATTCTTACCTTTTTGTTTTTTGCCCAATATAATCCATGGGTGCAACGTACGCTAACAGCCTCGTTGTGTGCAAAACTGGAAGATGTGCTTGATTGTGATATCATATATTCACCGCACAGTATTAATTTTTTTTCCCCTGAAATAGTTTTGGATAATCTTGTTGTTTGTCCACGCAATAAAATCGAGTGGCAGTGGTCTTGTGCTCGTTATATTTCCGGTTTTTCTTGGTGGCATGTCATAAAACATGGTTTTTTGGATTTATATGTACGGGTGGATGAATGTCGTGCGCAATCAACTATACATAATGGTAAACTTGCTATGTTGCCATATATTAAAGCGTTACTTGAAGCACCCGTTTTGCCGATACCGCTTGAATTAAAAACGATTAAATTAAACAAAGCGGAATGTACTATTACTGACGTGCAACAAAAAATACATGCAAAAATTGTTTTTAATATAGAGTCTAAAAATAGTGATAACACATTTAAAACAGCGGTATATATTACTGATGCGCAGTGCACAATACAAGATCGCCTTTTAGTTTCGGGCATGACGGCCAACATTGAATCTGTTATGCATGCAGCACGTAAACAGAAAACAACGGTGCGTGTTAATGGTAATATTGAGATGCCACAATTAGATAATGGCACCTGTTTTTTGACCGGTATTTGGGAAAATGGACACGGTCGTTTTTCGCTGCGTCATATGCAACAAGTACTTTCAATTGATCCAATTATTATTTCACAACATGATGATGGTACCCCATCGATACAAGCAAAAGCGCGGGTGCCACTTTCATATTTATGGCGAATTTTAACCAATGATGTAGAAACACAAAAAGTAACCGGAACCAGTTTATTACAGATTCGTGGTAGTTTTGGATCACAAAAAAAAATTGATGGACAATTAATTTTTCAAGATGTTTATTATGACAACTATGGGTTAGGGTCTACCTATAAAATTTCTTTTAATCAACGTAATAATCATACAAAAGGAGCAGTGCATATACGTGCACAATCAGCGGATGTTAGCGGTAATTGGCAGTGGGATTTTGACACTCATGTTGGCAATCTTTTTTTACGTAATAATGGTGACATCACGATACCACATGCGCGATATTGGCATATTCCTTCACGTGGTTTTAATGTTGCGATTAAGCGTAAAAAAAATGGTGAAATAACAGGTTCATATAATTGTGATGCAATAAATAGAGTGCGTAATACCACAAATAAAACGCATGGTTCATTAGAAATAGGCAACAATATATTTCGTATGCACGGTGCAATTAATGATTGTCATTATAGTGGTAACGGTACTATTAAACCAAATATTTGTGTGCGCAATCTTTCTTATAAAGATCATGCTGGTAACAGATTATTTAACGTTTCGGGAAATGTGCACAAAAATATAGGCGCGTCACTTTTTTCTTCTGCAAAAAAGAGACAAAAATTAATGGAAGCAAAAGGGACTATTGCCTATCCTTTTATTCGTTCGTTGGTAAATAATATAATGCGGTATGATGTCCAAGGTGAAGGTGCGGTTGCGTTAAATTGGCAACTCTATAACGACAAAATGCACGTTGATATGCGTCTTGACGAGGGTACTATTCGATTGCCCAAAACATATAATTTCATTCAGGGTTTTGATATGCATGGGGACTGGTATTTCAATAAAAACACTTTTGTTGCACGTAACATGCATTGTTTATTACATAATGGATGCATTGATAGTAAACGTGCAATTATACAATTAGATCAAAATAATGCGCTTGATTATGCGTATGTCCCGTTGCAGGTAAAACGATGTTTATTCAATGTGCGGCGGGATTTATTTGCAATTATTTCGGGTGATCTTTTATTGAGTAAAAAAAAGCATTCCATGCCAAAATTGAGTGGCACTATTATATTTGATCGTGCACAATTGAAGGAAAATATTTTTTCTTCCGACTTTCAAAAAAAGTTTTTTACCGAAACCGGTACGTTATTTTCATCAGATAGCGACATGCTGCTTGATGTGGCAATCAAAACTAACTATCCTATTCGGATTGATACCGCATTATTAGAAGCAAATGCAGTCGTTAATATGACTATTGGTAATCGTGTGAGTAATCCGTCAATAACCGGATCAATTCGATTATTATCGGGTAATATTTTATTTCCGTATAAACCATTGCAAATTACCAAAGGTGCTGTTTACTTTTTACCAGGTCAGTTATATAATCCTACCATCGAATTAATAGCAAAAAATAACATAAAAAAATATAGTGTAACACTCTTAGTGAATGGACTATTGCAAGATTATCATGTTGTGCTCGATGCATCGCCACCATTAACCGAAGAACAAATTTTAGCATTATTATTAGTCGGATCGCATGAAGATTCATTAAATATTTTGATGCCCGCATTAATTGTACAAAATATTAAAACCGCACTTTTTGGATCTGAGTATGCGTCATTATTGAAAAAATATATGAAACGTGCCAACACACCGTTTCACATTAATTTAGTTCCCAGTTTTACTGATCAAACCGGTCGTGGTGGTTTGCGTGGTGGTATTGAAATTACGGTGAATGATTGCTGGCGTGCTTTAATTCAGAAAAATTTTAGTTTATCGGAAGATACGCGTTTTGAACTTGAATATCGCCTTTCAGATGATATTGGTATACGTGCTATTCGTGATGAACGGTGTGATATTGGTGGTGAAATAGAAATGCGCTGGAAATTTTAATTAATATAAGAGGAGCCTGTTCAGAAATTAATAAAAATCTCAAAGTTTTGAATTCACGTTAATTTATAAACAGGCTCAAGGTATTTTACATGAAGCAAAAATACAACTCCTTTTTTTTACCACTATTATCTTTTTTATATGTGTCATCAACAATAGGTATGGATAAACCCCTATTGCTAAAAAATGGTAATAATAAAAAAACCAAAAAAAAGAATAAAGAAAAAGAGAAGTGGCGCGAGGCTAAAATAAATCCGTATAAACAGGATTCACAAAAAACAGAAGATGAATTGAAGGCAGAGCGGGTATTAATGGCACGTTGTTTTTTGCAATTGCCAACAGAAATAGGCGCGCGTATTGCCGAGTATTTGTTGCACCCTTTTTTGAAAGAGGTGCCGCATAATTATGTTTTTGTACCATATCTTTTAAGAAAAACCAACGATGAGCTTGCGCAATATATATTTGCATCATCAAGTTCTCCGGTAAATCAAATCGGGATTCTGTACAGTAACGAAGAGGAATCTTTTTACAAAATTTTACGAAAAAAATCGAATGATAATAAACAATTGTTTTTTTACGATGTTGATATTACGAGTGATATCATGGAGGTAACTCAGTGTCATGATCAACATAAAGCTACCTATTATTGGAATAAAGAAGAAAAGCAGTGGAAATGGGATAATAACTCCGTAGTCTTATTGACTTGGCTTGAGTATCTTGAGTGTATTGATATTGGCAAGAACGATCCTGTTAAGATATGGTCATTACCTTATTTGAATGCTATAACGAATTGTTATTATGACATGATTAGAAATTATACGTTGTCGGATGTGGTTAAGCGTATTTTTTTGTTAAAAAACAAGAATAAAAATAAAAACAATAAAAGATGGCATAAAAAAGTAAAAAAACTGCTTGGCAAGGCTTTTATTTTTAAAAAAAATAGCAAATGAGTATTTTTTGACAAACAGCAAAAGAGGAGTATGCATGCAGCGCGCAATAATACTATTGTTACTTCCACTTTTTTGCCTACAAAATAGCACATTCTGTATGGATACCATGCAAAAAAAACAAAAAACATGGAGAGAAGCAATAATAGATCCATATAAAGATGATTCGCAAAAAACAAAAGATGAGTTAAAAGCAGAGCGAGTATTAATGGCGCGTTGTTTTTGGCAATTACCGCCAGAAGTAGGTGCGCGTATTTCAAAATTTTTACTATACCCACTTATTATGAACGCATCGCCATCTTGTATTCATGCGTTTCCGATTGTATGTCCTTTTCGCCAAAAGGATAAATGGCCTGGTGTTCTTGGTCGTATTAACATAACATGGAATGATACTGGTTTATTACTCAATGGTATAGATTTTGGCACATGTACACGCGCAACATGGTGTTGGAATGCGAAAAAATTGCAATGGGAAAAAGATGAGAAATCAATTACACCATTTAGTGTCGACGATCAGCATTGGTATAAAGAATTAGCAAAAAATAGGAAATCTTTTTTTACGTGGACTTTACCCAGACTTAATAAGCAAACAAAACGTTACTATGAAACACAAAAAAAATTGAATCTTGATGAGATGATTATTTTTGTTATGACAGAAACCGGCAAGCTTGGTAGTAAGTGGCGCCAAGATGAAGTCATTAAGCCTGTTTTAACATGTATTGAACAAAAGGGCCTTAAAATTAATAATTTTTTTGTGCAATAACCATTCTATTTTTTTATAACCATCTTACGATATACTGAAATAACGTGTCACACTAAAAAGGAGTTTTTGTATGAAGCGATTTCGTATGTCAGATGCTTGGCGGTTATTTTTTGGTTTTTTTCCCATTGTCTGTATTGTTGGATTACAACAGTATGATTGGTCGAAAACATTTCACACGCAATTAAATGAATTATGGTCCCACATTGACGCACAACTTTCTCCGCGTTTGGGAAAAACACATTTTATTGTTGGGCAAACACCAACACAACAAAAACAACACATTAAATATCTTGCACGTACCACAAAACAGGAACCGATTATATATTTTTCACCCGATGATGATGTGCGTACAAAATTACTTAATGTTATTCAACAAGAACAACAACATATTGCCATTGCAGTATTTACATTTACGGACAAAGAAATAGCACACGCTTTAGTTGATGCGCATAAACGTGGTATAAAAGTTGAACTGGTTATTGATGCAGTATGTTTGCGTGATCGATACAATAAAATAGGCATATTATGTGACGCTGGTATTTCTGTGTATGTCTATAATGCACAATATGCAAAAAAAGGGCTTTCAAGTTCCATGCATCATAAGTTTGTATTATTTGATAGTTGTGTAACGGTATGGACCGGTTCATGTAATTTTACACGGTCAGCATATGATAGTAATCAAGAAAATGTTGTTTTGTTAACTGGTGCACAGGTAGTACAAAAATTTACCCATCAATTTGGACGACTAAAAGAACGTTCTTATAAATACGAAAAACAGTAACACAAAAAAGATTAGGGTAAAAAATAGTTGAAAAAAAAGCACAAGTGTGTGTGGGATATTTTTTAGAAGGGCTTCATTACTACAATTCCTTCTTAACTCGAGATCATGCTATCGCTGTTTTATAAAAAAAGCAAGCGAAAATTGTAGGTAGCAATAAAACTATGTTTAGCTGTTTTTTATAAGTAATTGTTGAAAATCATCCGGAACTTTTTGTGTGATGCTGAATGGGATATTGTCAAAATTAAATGACAAACTGTATGCGTGTAATGCGTGTCGCTGAATTAATTTCGATTTTTTACCATACACCGCGTCGCCAATAAGAGGATGACCAATTGCTGCAAAATGTACGCGAATTTGATGTGTGCGCCCGGTAATTGGTTTAACTTTTACCAGTGTATAATCATCAAAATATTCAACAACTTCGTAATAGGTAGTCGCATTTCGTAAAGATGTTAATTGTGCGCGTCGATCTTGTGGATCAAGAGCTATCATTTTAGTTCTGACATGTGGGTTACGTCCAACAGATAAATTAATGACACCAGCTTTTTCTGGATGACCAGAAACTACAGCGAAATACTGTTTTTCGATGGTGCGTTGTTTAAATAAATTGCTCAATAATTGATATGCATAATTTGTGCGTGGAATAATTAATAAACCGGATGTATCTTTATCGAGTCGATGCACAATACCAGGGCGATCAACATAACCAACATGAGCAATTTCTTTATGATGGCATAAAAGCCAATCCACGAGAGTAACAATAGTACTATGATGATTTGGTGCGTGTACAACTAATCCAGCTGGTTTATACAGAATGAAAAAATGGGGATGTTTATGAACAATTTTGACGCCAAGATCGGTTTTAATTATTGTATCAAGACTCTTTTTTTGTTCTGGAGGAAATGTTATCTGGATAATATCATCTTTTTTTACCAAAACGCTCGGTTTTTGTGAAACCGAATTATTAATCATGACGCATTCTTTTTGGATAACTTGTTTGAAAAAACTTCGCGAATAACGTGGGAACTGGCTGGCTATAAAACAATCAATACGCGTATTATTATTTTTTTCGCTCACGTGTAATGAAAACGTGCTACCGAACGGTATTAGGCCTTCTTGTTTCATAATCCTCTCATTTTAGTGTGCAATAGGTAAAAATATGACGAAACCCCTTCTTTTTAAAAGCTTACCGGTTGCCGGGTTAAAGTCAAATGGAAAAAGTGCGGTTGCGCCGTTGCTTACTAAACGATAAACTAAAAAATAATAGTAAATAAATTGGGTTGGCATCATGTGAAAGGGGTTTGCAATGGAAGAAAAAAAATTATTGAACGAAATAGAAGAGAATATAGTCGCTGTCATTAATAAGGACACCCCTTTGGGTTTGTCGCTTTGGGAAGCATTAATTGTGATGCATCCTGCTGATATTGCCAATTTTCTTGGCGTGATTGATCGAAATTCTGCACAAAAGGTTTATGTGCAATTTTCGCGTGAACTTCAGTTTACAGTATTTAGTGAATTATCTGAGGCAATGAAGGTATTTACGCTTTCATTTATGGGGGATCAGGAACGTATTGATATGTTGCATGCGCTTCCTATTGATGAATTGACCGATTTATTTGATCATTTTTCGGATAAAGAGCTCAAAATGTACCTTAATTTGTTACATAAAAAAGAGCGCCAAAAAGTTTTATCATTGCTGCAATTCGAGACGGATTCTGCGGGTGGTATTATGGATATCGAAGTGCTCACATTAGTGGCTGATTATACGGTTGAAAAAAGTACCAAATTATTACAAAGATTGCGTCCAAAAGAGGTTTATCAACAAATTTATATTGTGAGTAGGACAAATTTGCTTGAAGGGCATATTAATTTGCAAGATTTGGTTTTGCAGCCGCCGCAAGAGCGCATCGGTACTTTTATGCAAAAAAATGAATTAGTGGCACAAGCAAAAGAAGATCAAGAAGATATAGCAAAAAGAATGGTCCATTATAAATTGATGACCGTACCTGTTGTGGATAGTAACAATAGTTTTTTGGGGGTGATTCCCAGTGAAACATTGGTGCGGGTACTTACTGAAGAAGCAACCGAAAATGTTCATAAAATGGCAGCATTGCATCCGATCATGTATCCCTATTTTGAAATGTCTTTTTTTCGGTTATTTTATCAGCGAAGCTATGTATTAATAGCATTATTAGTGGCAGAATCATTTTCGGGCAATATTTTGCGTACTTATGGCACGACTTTAACTGCTATTTTAATTTCATTTATACCAATGTTAACGAGTGCTGGTGGAAATACAGGAAGTCAGGTTTCGGCGGTTGTAATTCAAGGTTTAGCATCAGGTGAATTTGATTTTACTAATATGGCGCGATTATTACGCAGAGAATTTTTAATTGCAGGTACTTTATCGACGCTACTTACGATTGTATCTTTTTTACGCGTATATTTTATTGGTGGCTCAATTATAGAGTGTTTATCTGTTGCCGGTTCGCTTGGATTGATTGTACTTATTTCTGCATTATTAGGAAGTAGTATTCCTTTTTTCTTACGCAAGCTTAATATCGATCCAGCTTTTTCAGCAGGGCCGTTTTTGGCAACATTGATGGATATTTTGGGTATCTTGATTTTTTGCTATATGAGTAGAATTTTACTCATATAAGGTAGTTTTTTCTTAAAAAACGGTATTTTTCTTGACAAAAAGGCTTCTAGATTATAACTTTTATTTATGAAATTTGTTTTTTCTTTGATAAGATAATTTATCTTTTTGACAAAAAGTTAATGTGAGCCGCTAGCTCAGTTGGTAGAGCAACAGCCTTTTAAGCTGTGGGTCGTTGGTTCGAATCCAACGCGGCTCACCATTTTTGTCCCTATCGTCTAGCCTGGTCTAGGACATCGCCCTTTCACGGCGAAAACAGGGGTTCGAATCCCCTTGGGGATGCCATCCTACGCTAAAGCTACGGATGGCAGGCCAGTTTTTAAAAAAGATTAAATAATCCTTTCTTCAATCAAAATTGCAAAAAATACAGAAATTATTTTTGTGTACCTTGAGTTTTGCCCAAAGTTTCGTCCTGTGTGCATTTTTGCTAAAAAGAGACTTTGGTAATTTTCTATAATTTTTTTAAATAGGAGTTACGCATTTAACGAAAGTTCTGTGCAGGATGGGTTATTGAAAACATTATGATCTCAATTTTGAGGATTGATTGTAATAAAAAGTTACGCATTTTTGAAAACCACTTCCAAATTGATCTATTCAAATTATTGATAATCAACAAAAATGAGATGCAAAAATTGCATTATTTTAGAGCTTATCTGAAAACTCCTCCCATCTTAAAAAGCTGGATAGAAGCTACAATTTTGATAAAAGCAAGCTGTACCTTATAAGTTTTGGTCCAACAAGTTTTTAACCCCAGATTCCACGAAAGCCAACCAAAAGAACAACCTATCGATAAGGAGTATTAAATTTATGTTTATCCTTTTTAAATTTAATTTATAAACTAGGATTAAACTATTGCATCCATCCCCCTTTTTTTGTTACTATTTGTAATGAAAGGTTCTTGTAAAATCAAAAAATAAAGGATGAAGAAACGAAG